>Ga0172373_10007292_pt1 | contig 14412 bp, 16 predicted proteins | sample Lak10m_2_FD_114546 | JGI IMG/M metagenome (GOLD analysis project Ga0172373, IMG submission 114546) | Freshwater microbial communities from Kabuno Bay, South-Kivu, Congo - kab_092012_10m | ecosystem: Environmental > Aquatic > Freshwater > Lake | place: Democratic Republic of the Congo... | reverse complement strand
TTTTCGCTAGTGATGACCCCAGTTAAAGGCTTGCCATATTTATCCCTGGCTTTATATCTAAAATTTGGCATTTTTTCTAACCCTCATAAATATTTTAACCGCTGAAATTTAATAAACCTCGTGCCAGTTCGTTATAGTAATAATATTTGCCCCGCCTCCGTTATAAAAGCCCGGCGGCGGATTATCTATTATGTCCGGATTATAGGTTATCCCAACATCCTCAGAATTCTGAAGATTAAAATTACCGGCTACGATAACTGTGCCATAAAAGTTTATATCTTCTGCTTTTTGCATAAGAAAATTGGCTGTCATATCTGCACCCACATATATAAGCCCATTTACAGTTATATGCGAAGCATCCTGAAAATGAAAATTTCCCTCGCTAACTAACGCCGGATAAGGCTGTGTTGCATTTACAGTAATATAAGATTTGTTATCCATAAAAATTTGACCCGTAGTAACTACCGTGCCATTAAGAATTACATTGCTATTAAAATAAACATCACCATTAATATACCATATTCCAGAATACGTACCAGCATGAAACGTATAGCTTCCAGAAATATCCTGACCTGAACTAGCAATAGATTTATAATAAGGATAGTCTACGTTTGGAAGATTTGTTGCGCCTTCTTTCTCTTTACCGTCCACGACAAAATTGTCTGTGCCTTGATCGTGAATTTGTCCTCCTACATAAAGCGCATAGTCAAACGCTTCCATATAAAATCTTTTTTTAATATGTTGAGTGACCTGCCGTTTTATTGATTGGCCTTGATAACCTGTAACAGTTCCTACAGAAGTAACATCTATATCATCAATCAGGCAACCAGAAACATTTATAGAAAAACTCCCCCCTGCAAAATCCTTTGGGCCTCTATCGCCCGAAGTGGCATTATTGCTCCAATCAACATCATTTTGAAGCTGTTCCACATACCACTTCATCCCTGCCTCTGCAATATAAAAAGCCTTTTGTGCGCGCAGATAATCAACAGCAGAAGTGCTTACAGAACTAAGCAATTTTAGGCCAACAAGCCCCAAAACAGATAACATCAACACGATACCAACAGCGGCAATTATAGACATACCTTTTTTATTCATCATAACACCTTTAGATTTCTAGGGCTCACATCTGACTGCAAATTTAATGTTCTGCCCTGGTTTTTAGATATAGTCACGGATATTTTTATTCTCCTGATATCAGTTTCAGCAGGCGAAACAACAGGCAATGCAATAACTGAATCACCTGCATTATAATAAGTAAAAGTTAAGCTGTCCACATCGCCTAAAAGGCTGTTAGTTACACCATCTTCTGTCCTGTTAATAATCCCAGAACTTATGCTAAATGTTATATTTCTGTCGGAGGTATCTATAAAACTGAGCGTTGTCTGAGTTGCGGCTTCAACACTAGTTATATTTTTTACCATCCTTATCTCGCGCGACATCCTATCTAGAGACATTCTTGCATCAGCTAACATCTCTTTACGCTGGGCAAAGAATATATAGCCATCTGTACCGCAAAACATAGCAGCAATGGCTACCCAAACCAGGATCCCTATAATCACCAATGTTATTACTAATTCTATTATAGTAAAGGCTTTCATATAATTATTTAATTATTAGTTGCAACTGTAAAAAGACTTACGTCTCCCACTGAACTATTAGTAACCCTTGCCTCAATTTGCTTATATTGCAGTTTGCTTGGATCAGAAGCTAATGCTGTTGGCACCGCGTCAACCCTTATCTGCCATGTATAACCTGAAAAATTTCCGCCAAAAGAAACCGGAGAGTTTCTATTTTCATCCGTTATGCTTACAAAATCTTTTTGTATAACTCTCTCGAGCTCGCCTTCTGCAAGCATAGTAGCAGTATAAATTACTTCGTCATTGATACTTTTTTTCATAACCTCATTGAACACAAGTATAACGCCAGGTATTGCTATCGCTGCTACAATCATAGCCAGGACAGATTCCATTAAAGTAAAACCTTTGTTTTTTTTCATATTACACGCCCTGTTTTTTCTTCCACGGTAATGTTTTTTTCAACTCCGTCATAACTCAATATTATTATACCGCCGCCCTGCGGCGCGCCAAAAGAATCAAACTCCAATCTGTTAGTATCTGGAACTGTAAAAGTTGTACTAACGAGATCTACGCCCGAAAAAATGCCTGACGTGTAATAAACAGTTAAAGGTTTCTGCGTAGCCGGGTCTCTAACTATATTTGAAGTTATTTGTCTATACACAGAATAAGATTCCTGCTCCGGGTTAAATAATATACCGTGCGCGATTTCTAAATTTATTGCAAGCTGCTGGGCATATTTTATATCCTGCCTTAGCTGCTTATAAGCACTTTCTAATTTAATATTATTGTAACTGTTAATAAACGCGGGAAAAATAACTGCTGAAATAATCCCCACAACAGTTATAACCATTATCAACTCTATCAAGGTAAAGGCCTTTTTCATATTGCCTTACTGCTCCGAAGTAACTCTCAAGACTTCTTCCTGAGTTGTAATACCATTTTTTATCTTTAACAAACCGTCTTCTCTTAACGTCCTCATTCCATTTTCCCGGGCAGCTTTTTCTATTTCTTCGCTTGATGCCTTTGTAACTATAAGTTTTTTTATCTTGTCGTCAATAATCATAAGTTCAAATATACCGATTCTACCATAGTAACCTGTATCATTACAAGCCTTGCACCCGGCGCCTCTATAAAAAACATTTTTATCCAAACCCTCTAATTTTTCTATCGGCGTATATTGCTCTTTGCATTTAGAACATACTACCCTAACTAATCGCTGAGCCAAAATACCTATGAGAGAACTTGATATTAAAAACGGCTCAACGCCCATATCTAAAAAACGCGATATAGTACCCGACGCATTATTGGTATGCAAAGTACTAAAAACAAGATGGCCCGTTAAAGCTGCCTGGACTGAAATATCTGCGGTTTCGCGATCCCTTATTTCTCCAACCATTATGACATCTGGATCCTGCCTTAATATTGAACGCAGGCCATTTGCAAAAGTAAGCCCCGCCTTTACATTTATCTGTGACTGCCTTATCATGGGCAGATGATATTCAACAGGATCTTCAAGGGTAATTATATTTTTTTCTTCAGAATTAAGGGCTTGTATAGCCGCATACAATGTTGTTGTTTTTCCGCTTCCAGTTGGCCCGGTTACCAAAAAAATACCGTGCGGCCGGCTTATCAATTCTTTAAAGATAAGCAGCATATCTTTAGTAAACCCCAGCTGCGCCAATTCTAATATTATTGAACCTTTATCAAGAATCCTTAAAACAACATTCTCTCCGTATAAAGTCGGAAACGTAGAAACCCTCACATCTATGTTTCTATTTTCCATGCGCATCTGCAGCTGTCCGTCTTGCGGGCGGCGCTTTTCAGCTATATCAAGCTTTGAAAGAATCTTTATCCTAGAGACAATTGCAGCCTGTATATGTTTTGATGGAGATGAAATTTCATGCAAAACGCCGTCTATCCTAAAACGCACCCTTAAACGTTCTTCTTCCGGCTCTACATGAACATCAGATGCCCTATTCTTTACAGCCTCCATTATCAACAAATTTACAAATTTAACAACCGGCGCCTCCTGCGCTAACTCCTCAAGGGCAGTCGCATCAATATCCTCGGAAATCTTTGTAATCTTTTGCTTATCCATAGCATCCAAGACTTCTTCCATTGTACCGGTAACGCCGTAAAACTGTTCTATGGCATATTTTATAGAGGTATCCGTTGACAAAACCACCTCCACATCCATGCCTGTTTTAAAACGTACCTCATCAATGGCTATGATGTCTTGCGGGTCATACATCGCTATGGTCAAAATATTACCTATTTTGAAAAGTGGGATTAAATTTTTTTCTCTGGCGAGTTTTTCAGGTATGAGTGTTACCGTATCAGTATCTATAAGATAATCTTTTAAATCCATATAAGGAACGCCAAGTTCATCGGCAATCGCCCTTACCAAATCCTCTTCAGAAATTACATTATCTTTTATTAAAGCTTTATCTATAGATATGCCGCTTATCCTTGATTGATCCTGGGCACTTTTAAGCTGTTCTTTAGTGATTACGCCTATATTGGCCATACGCTCTAAAATTGGCAAAATATCTTTCATTGTGGATATTCTCCAAATATTCTAGCCGAGCCACCTTCTGGTTAAATCCTCCCAGGTCCCTTGGCTTTTTAAAATTAATTCTATAACCTCTCTTACTGCACCTCTACCGCCTGGCCGCTTTGTTACATAATGAGCCATCTGTTTTATCTCATCAACTGCATTAGAAACAGCTACTGCCAAACCTGCCTTCTTTAACATCGGTGCATCTAAGATATCATCCCCTATACAACAAACATTTTCGTGGCCTAATTTATATTTTTTGACCAATTGATTATAAATTTTGCCCTTATCTATGACATTACTATATAAATGGGTAACACTTGCTTCTTTAGCTCTTCTTTTAACAACCTTGGATTTTTTTGCTGTGACTATAGCTGTCTTTATCCCGGACCATCCCAAAAGCGCCAAGCCAAAACCATCATGTACATCAAAAAATTTTATTTCATCGCCGTAGTTATCATATATTATACGCCCATCTGTCAAAACACCGTCTACATCAGTTATCAATAATTTTATCTTGCTTGCGCGCTCTTTCAGCATTTTAACCTCTCAAATTAAACTAGCCCTGCTTTCAATAAATCTTGGACATCTATCAAGCCTATAGGCCTGTGTTTTTCATCAACTACAGGAATTTCATCTATCCTGTGTTCTTTTAAAATACGCAAAGCCTCAGCAGCTAATTTTTCTTTTGTGATAGATTTTGGCGAGTGAGTCATTACATCTTTAACTTTCCGCAATGCCAGATTCTGATCACTCTCAAGATGCCTTCTTAGGTCTCCGTCAGTGAATATGCCGGTTAATTTACCTTTTTTGTCTACAACACTTGCCGAACCGGCCCTTGCGCTTGTTATTTTAATAAGGACGTCTTTAACCAATGAATCCTCGTCCACAATAGGATTTTCAGTTGACTTACGCATTATATCTTCCACTTTTAAAATAAGCCTTTTGCCTAATGACCCGCCTGGGTGAAAAAAAGCATAATCAGATTCTTTAAAACCCCTGCGTTCTATCAAAGCAACCGCTAGGGCATCGCCCATAGCAAGGGTTGCAGTTGTAGATGCAGTAGGGGCAAGACCCATAGGGCATGCCTCTTTTTCAACGCCGATATCTAAAACTATATCGCTATGTTTTGCTAACGTTGATTTTGTATTACCGGTTAACACTATCAGACGCGCGCCAATTTTCTTTATTAATGGTAAAACGCGCAAAACCTCCTCAGTCTCCCCTGAATTTGAAATTGCTATGACAACATCATTTTTTGTAACCTTACCTAAATCACCATGTACTGCTTCAGCAGGATGCAAAGATAAACTTGGTGTGCCAGTAGAGGCAAGCGTTGCTGAAATCTTCTGGCCAACTAATCCAGGTTTACCCATACCCATAACCACAACACGGCCGTTTGAACGATAAACCATTTCAACCGCCATTTCAAAATTCTTATCCAGCTTATTAATTAAATTTTTTACCGCATCTGATTCTATTTTTAAAACCTGCTTTGCTATTTTAATACTCATTTTAGTGTCCTTGCATTTTTATATCTACATTCTTTATGTAGCAAGTAATTTTGCTAATCTATACAATTCTCTGTCCAGAGACAATTTTTTAGGCGAATGCTGGCATGCCTTTGAAAAATCGACAAGCACCATCTGATCAGCCTCTATGCCAACCATTTTATCTTTTTTGCCATTTATTAAAGCATCAACTGCTGCGGCGCCCAAACGCGCAGCTAAAATCCTGTCAAAGGCTGTCGGCGATCCTCCACGCTGTATATGGCCTAATGTAATATGCCTGACTTCATAATCTGTATTATCATGAATAAGCTTGGCAACTTCTTCGGCTGTAGCAACACCTTCTGAGACTACAACTATCCAACTTACCTTGCCTTTTTTACGGCCCTGCCTTATTTCATCGCAGATCTCGCCTATCCTATAATCATTATCAGGAACTATTATATCCTCCGCGCCTCCTGCTAAACCTACCCTTATCGCAATAAAACCTTCCTGGCGGCCCATTACTTCAACTACAAAAATACGTTCCATGCTATGAACTGTGTCTCTTATCTTATCCATTGCATCAAGTGCTGTATTAACTGCAGTATCAGCTCCAAGAGTGTAATCAGTGCCTGCCAAATCATTATCAATTGTACCAGGCACACCTACTATAGAACCATCCCATTCCTGCTGCAAAATATGCGCACCTGTAAAAGAACCATTTCCACCTATTACTACAAGCCCATCTATCTCAAACTTTTTAAGACTTTCTATAGCTGTCTTCCGGCCATCTTTAGTCATAAACCTTTCGCTTCGTGCTGTTTTTAAAACAGTACCGCCCTGTGTTATGATGTTACTGACACTGCGCAACCCCATATCTTTAAAATCAGCGTCTATTAAACCGTCATAACCTTTTATAACACCAAAGACTTTTATACCTTTGGCTACACCAGAACGCACTACTGCCCTTATACAGGCATTCATGCCCGGAGAATCTCCGCCGCTAGTAAGTACCGCTATTCTTTTTAGCAATTTAAACCCCCCGAGACAATGACAAATGTCAAATGACAAAATCCAAATCAATCATTCAATGACAAATAATTTAATATTAATGATTTGTCATTTAAAGATTCATTTGTCATTTGGAATTTGTCATTTGTCATTTAATTATGTTCCAAGTTCCCACGACTCCAGATATTTTTTCTGTTCGGCCGTTAGAGTATCTATCTTTATTCCCATTGCCTTTAATTTTAACCTGGCGATTTCTTTATCTATATCTTCTGGCACGCAATATACCTTTTTATCCAATTTACCCTGGTTCTTTTTTATATATTCGGCTGATAAAGCCTGGTTTGCAAAACTCATGTCCATTACGCATGAAGGATGCCCCTCTGCTGCCGCTAGATTTATAAGGCGGCCCTCGCCTAATAAATTTATTTTTTTCCCATCTAAAAGCGTGTACTCTTCCACAAACTCTCTTATCTGCCTGACCGACTTACTCATCTTCTTTAAAGCTGGGATATCTATCTCAACATTAAAATGGCCTGAATTAGCTAAAATAGAACCGCTTTTCATTACCTTAAAATGTTCCGGCCTTAAAACATTTATATCGCCTGTAAGCGTAACAAATATATCGCCTATCTTTGCAGCTTCTGCCATGGGCATGACACGATAACCATCCATCGCTGCCTCAAGCGCCTTCAAGGGATCTACTTCGCATATAATTACATTTGCGCCTATTCCTTGCGAACGCATCGCAACACCTCTTCCGCACCAGCCATAACCACAGACTACAACATTTTTTCCTGAAAACAATACATTCGTTGCGCGCAATATACCGTCTATTGTTGACTGTCCGGTTCCATATCTATTATCAAATAAATGTTTTGTATTCGCGTCATTGACCGCAACTATTGGAAATAAAAGTTTCTTTTGTCTTTCCAAGCTTTTAAGCCGTATAACGCCTGTTGTTGTCTCCTCTGTGCCTCCTAAAACATTACACACTAAATCCTGGCGTTTTTGATGAATAACAGAAATAACATCTGCGCCATCGTCCATTGTTATATTAGGTTTATTTTCTAAAGCGCTGGTTATATGGCTATAATAAGTCTTTGAATCCTCGCCTTTAATAGCAAAAACGGGTATGTTCCAATATTTTACCATTGCAGCAGCCACATCATCCTGGGTACTTAATGGATTAGATGCGCAAAGAGCTACTTGGGCGCCTCCGGCGGCAAGAGCCTGGGCTAAATTAGCTGTCTCTGTTGTAACATGCAGGCATGCACAAAGGCGCACACCCTTAAGAGGTTTTTCTTTACTGAATCTTTCTTTTATGAGTTTTAGCACAGGCATATCTTTGGCTGCCCATTCTATGCGCAGCATGCCTTTTTTTGCTAAATTTATATCTTTTATATCATATTTCATTTATTATTATCCTTTCTAAATCGTCCAAGGCGGGGACACCCTTAAAAGGGTGTCTCCGTTACGTTACTTATTTTTTACGCTGATTTTTTCAACGCATCAACTTTATCTGTCTCTTCCCAGGTAAAACCTTCTTCCTGCCTGCCAAAATGGCCATATGCTGCGGTCTTTTTATATACAGGCCGGCGAAGCTTTAGATCGCGTATAATACCAATCGGTGTCAGATCAAAATTTGCGCGTATAAGCTTTTCAATTTTTTCTTCGGAAATTTTTCCTGTTCCATAGGTATCAATCATTATTGATACAGGATCTGCTACGCCTATAACATAGGCAAGCTGTATAAAACATTTTTTTGCAATACCTGCTGCAACTATATTTTTTGCAACATACCGGGCCATATAAGCAGCTGAACGATCAACCTTTGTAGGATCTTTTCCGGAAAATGCGCCGCCGCCATGCGAAACCGTGCCGCCGTAAGTATCAACTATTATTTTGCGGCCGGTCATACCAGTATCTGATTGTGGACCTCCTACAACAAATTTTCCTGTCGCATTTATATAAAATTTTGTATCCTTATCCATATAATTTTTTAAAATCGGGTTAACAACAACTTCTATAATTTCTTTTCTTGCCTTATCCGACATATTTTTGCCGCTGGAATCTAAAACATCTGTAGTGTGCTGGCTGGCTATAACTACTGACGTAACCCTTTTTGGTTTTCCATCATGATATTCAACCGTAACCTGGGATTTTCCATCAGGACCTAAATAACCAAGAATTTTTTTCTTTCTTACCTCTGCTAATTTACGGGCCAATTTATGTGCCAATGTTATCGGAAGCGGCATAAGTTCGGGTGTTTCATCACACGCATATCCAATCATCATACCCTGGTCGCCGGCTCCACCCTTATCTACACCCTGAGCAATATCAGGAGACTGTTTATTTATTGCATTTAATATGGCACAAGTATGGCCGTCAAACCCATATTTGGGATGGGTATAACCTATATCATTAATAAACAAATTACGGCAAAGTTTATGAATATCTACATAACTGCTTGTAGTAATCTCGCCTCCGACTATAATAAGGCCCATGGTTATGTATGCCTCACATGCAACCCTGCCTGTTGGATCCTGCCTTAAAACCTCGTCAAGCACCGAATCTGATACCTGATCGCATACTTTATCAGGATGCCCTTCTGTAACGCTTTCTGAGGTAAAAAGATATTTACGTTTTTGCTCTTTCGCTGCTACTGTTTTTTTTGCCGCCATTGAAATTTCCCTCCGCTTTTTTATACGACTCTATATCTCCTATATCATACCATTTGCCAGGTACTATATATCCATAAACCGAATCATTTTCTGAAAGCCACTTTATATAATTTCCTGATGCATCTTTAGAATGCGACTTATCTGTTAAATATTTTTCAAATAAGCCTATTTTTTTAGCTGAAAAATAATAAATACATGTAGAAATAAGGGTTGATTTCGGCTCTTTTGGTTTTTCCTGAAAACCCGCCACCTTATTATTTTTATCAATAGAAACAACGCCATATTGTGAAGCTAGTTTTTTATCGCCTAGATCATAAAGCCCAATACAATTGGCATCTTTTTTAGATAAAGCAAATTTCAAAAAATCTGATAATTCCGCCTCAAATATATTATCTGCGCCTATAACCAAAAGATCATCTTTTATATTTTTGTTTTTTATAACAAATGATATATCGCCTATGGCGCCTAAACGGTCTTCGTTTGAAAGCGTGCCATCATCAATTACTTTTATATCTAACGAAACATCGCTTGCCTGGGCCCATTCCTGAAAATGCCCGGAAAATTTATGATTAGTTACAACAAAAACTTCATCTATTTTTTTTGTACGCACTATATTCTGCAGTATATAATCTATTATGGGACAGGGCCCAACCGGCAACAACGCCTTTGGCTTATCCAAAGTTAAAGGATATAACCTGGTGGCATATCCGGCTGCTAATAAAAGTGATTTCATTTCGCTAGTTCTTTTTTTAGATAAGTTACATTGTTAACTGGAGTCGGGTCAATATCATTAAGTATAGCCAAATAAAAACTTATAAAAGTCCCAATATAAATAAGCGAAAACGTCCTGGCCAACAATGATTTTCCGATAGACTCTATTTCAATTATATTGTCTGTTTTTCTTTTTATCAATTCTTTGCTTATTTGAATACGGCGGCTAACGCGCGGATGTTCATCTTTATCGCGCAATATTATAACGGTGAAATCTCTTGAAAGATGCCTTACATCCTCCCAGCCCGTAATCTCATTATGATTTATTTCGGGCAATACGCCGCCCATGCAAAGTATCTTAGAGTTTTCTTCAAGTTCCTGGCGCCACCTGGTAACAACCCCGCCCATAAAATCCTCTGCGCCATAAACAATTACAAACTTATCATGAATTTGCGAGGCAATTTTTTTTGCAATATTACGTTCCGTTGATACAGTTGGGGACAAAATATCTTCTTTTAACTTAGTAAGCACCTTTATTGTTTCCTTCAGATAACTATCCTGTCCTTTAATAAGCCCCGATTTCGATATAACAACCAAAGGTATAATACTCATATACCCAATAGCTGTACGCGGAGGAATGCCCCTAGGAATAATTATGCAGGGCGTTTTGTCCTTTTCAGACAAATCGCCAAGCCTGCCGCCTGAAGTAATGATTATAACCTTAGCGCCTTTTGCCTTTATCTGTTTATAAGCACTTAATGTCTCTTCTGTATCTCCGGAATAACTGCACACAAAAGCCAATGTATCCTTACTGATAAATTCAGGGACATCATAATTTCTATTTACTATAACTGGTATCCGTAATTGGCCGGATAAATATGTCTTCACTATATCGCCGCCTATAGCAGACCCTCCAAGGCCTGTGAAAAATATGTTGCTAAAATTCTTGACTTTATAATTAGAAGGATATTTAAATTTTTCTGCTATGACTATTGCTTGATTACATTGCTTAGGCAAACAAAGCAAAATATCTAACATATTAGCCCTATCCAACCCCTTAATACTCTCTATGCTATTAAAATCTCCCATTCAATACACCTCAAATTTTAATTAAACAATTATTCAAAAAATTCCGGGGCCAGTTTTTTAAGATGATGCCTGGCAAAATCCTCTATTTCTTTAGCAGTGCTAAATTCAAGCGCCTTATCCGCTATTTTTTTGGCTTCTTGATATGTTAATGAACGGATAATATTTTTTATCTGTGGTGCCGCAACAGGGCTCATGCTAAATTCATCAAGCCCAAGGCCTAAAAGGATGATAGCCAAATACGGTTCGCCTGCCATTTCACCGCACATGCCTACCCATATATTGTTATTATGCGCCGAATCTATTACCATTTTTATGAGCCGCAAAACGGCTGGATGAGTTGGCTCATAGAGATATGCTATTTTCTCATTAACCCTATCAACGGCTAGCGAATATTGGATTAAATCGTTTGTACCTATACTAAAAAAATCAACCTCTTTTGCAAGCGTATCAGAAGTAATCGCAGCCGAAGGTATTTCTATCATTACGCCAACTTCTATATCAGTATCAAATTTTATTTTTTTAGCCGCCAATTCTTTTTTTGATTCTTCCAAAAGCTGATTTGCCTGCCTTAATTCTTCTATGCCTGAAATCATCGGATACATAATCTTTAATTTTCCATACGCGGATGCCCTTAACATAGCCCTTAGCTGCGCTTTAAAAACCATTGGCTTTGCCAAAGAAAACCTTATTGCCCGCCATCCTAAGAAAGGATTCATTTCATAAGGAATATCAAGATGTGAAACAAATTTATCTCCACCTAAATCCATGGTCCTCACAACAACGCTGTAAGGTGCCATTTGCTCAACAACTTTTTTATAGGCCTGATATTGCTCGTCTTCATTTGGCAAATTTTCCCTGTCTAGATATAAAAATTCTGTGCGATATAAACCTATACCTTCAGCACCATGGGCCAACACCGATGCAACCTCATCTGGAAATTCTATATTTGCGCCTAAAGAAATTTTTCTACCGTCTTTTGTTTCGCACGACAGTTCTTTCAAACCTAAAAGGCCTTCTCCTGCCTTTTGAATCTTTTCTATTTTTTCAACATATTCCTGCTGCGTCTTAACATCTGGATTAATAATAACAATACCATTGGTACCATCTATAATTAATAGATCTCCGCTTTTGGAACGCTTGGTAACATCTTCCAGGCCCACAACTGCAGGTATTTCTAAAGATTTAGCCATAATTGCTGTATGCGATGTCCTACCGCCTATATCCGTAATAAAACCCAATACATTTTTTTTATGCATGGAAGCGGTATCACTGGGTGAAAGATCGTACGCAACAACAATAACTTTTTCTTTAAGCTCCAAAAGGGTTTCTTTCCGCATGCCTATAAGATTTCTTAAAACACGCTTGCCGACATCTTCCACATCGGCAATCCTTTCTTTCAGATATTGATCTTTTATTTCAGAAAATACCTTTGCATAATTTTTCAAGACATCGAGAAAAATATATTCAACAGCAAATTTTTCTTTTTTTATCCGCGATATTACCTCTTCTATGAGCATCCTGTCTTCCAATACCAAAAGATGCGCGCTGAATATCTCGGCATGTTTTGAATCCATTTCTTTTGCAATTTTTTTCTGTATATTAAGTATATCAGCTCTAGTCTGTATTAACGCCTCTTCAAACCTGGCTATTTCACCTGCAATCTGATCATCGCTTATAATTCTTTTTGGAATAGTAAACTCCTCACTATCCAAAAGAAAAGCCTTGCCTATTATAATACCAGGCGAGGCCGGGATACCTTTCAACATCATATTATTTTTTGCACTATTGTCTTCGGCTTTAGGCATTTTTAAACCTTATTGTTTAACTCATCAATATTACCCGATAAAAGTTTTTCCAGTTCCTCAACTGCTTCATGCGCATCATCGCCTGAAGCAGTAATATAAACAATGGACCCGCATTCTGCAGCAAGCATCATTATGCCCATTATTGATTTACCATTAACTTTCTGATCCCCTTTTGATATAACTATATCAGAAGAGAATTTATTCGCAATCTGAACAAATATTGCCGCAGGCCTAGCATGCAATCCCTGCCTGTTTCCTATCTTGACTTTTCTTTTTATGATCATTGTTTCTTTTGATCTTCGTCTTTAATTATCCTTAAAACATCTTTAGGATCAGATGCTTTTACAAGCATATCTCTAAAATATTTTTCTTTCAATAGACGTGAAATTCTGGCGAGCGCCTTAAGGTGTGGCCCCGCTGTATCTTGCGGGGCTAATAACAAAAAGAAGATGTAAACCGGCTCACCATCAAGTGAATCAAAAGCTACGCCTTTACGTGAAATACCGAATGCTGCTACTAGATTTTTAACGTTTGCTGATTTACCGTGAGGAATACCTATGCCCAAACCAATACCGGTTGAGCCTAAGGCCTCCCTCTCCATAATTACATCTAAAATGTTATCTTTGTCTTTAGAATTTATATCCGAAGACTTTATCAGTAAATCCAACAGCTCTTTAATGATTCCCTTTTTCTCAGTGGCCTCTAGATCTGTACTTATTGCTTTGGGGTTTAAAAAATCCATTATCTGCATGGTGTGGTACCTCCAATTTTTATTGTTAAATATTTTTGGCTGAAAAATTGTCCCGAGTCACATGCTATCACGATTAGTGACGAGGGGCTAAAATTAACTTATTATTTCATTAGGTCCTTCGGCAGCTAAAATGTTCGCTATTCGCTCACATTTTTTACGCTGCCTTAGGATCAATTTCGCCTTCGGCGAATTTGGAGCGGGGGACGGGATTCGAACCCGCGACTTCAACCTTGGCAAGGTTGCATTCTACCGCTGAATTACCCCCGCGAAATTTTTTATACTATCTTCAAAATTACATTTACTTTTAATGAATGTGGTGCGGATGAAGGGATTTGAACCCCCAAGGATTTCTCCACTAGCTCCTAAGGCTAGCGCGTATGCCAGTTCCGCCACATCCGCAAAAAAAATACCCCTTAGACACGCTAAGAACCATGGTGCCCCCAAAAGGGCTCGAACCTTTGACCTTGACATTAAGAGTGTCCTGCTCTACCAACTGAGCTATGAGGGCTAATATAGTTCAAAACAATACGTGAGTATGAATTATACCAAAAGCAGCCTTTGTTGTAAAGGAGAAAAAGTTTTATTTATATATCATATATAATATATAATACTATAATATCTTAAGAGGTTACCATGCTAGCTTTAAGCTTAGCTATAAGCCTTTCGGTCTCAGCAAGTAATGGTTTTGACAGCATATCCTCATCTTTCATCTGCTGTTTCAAAGTCTCTAAAAGAGA
>Ga0172373_10007291_pt1 | contig 14413 bp, 14 predicted proteins | sample Lak10m_2_FD_114546 | JGI IMG/M metagenome (GOLD analysis project Ga0172373, IMG submission 114546) | Freshwater microbial communities from Kabuno Bay, South-Kivu, Congo - kab_092012_10m | ecosystem: Environmental > Aquatic > Freshwater > Lake | place: Democratic Republic of the Congo... | reverse complement strand
GGTATAGACGCCATCGACATCGGTGTAGATCTGACATTCATCGGCCTTGAGCGCGGCGGCCAGCGCCACGCCCGTGGTATCCGAGCCGCCGCGGCCGAGCGTGGTGATGTTGCCGGCCGCATCGACGCCCTGAAATCCGGCAACGATCACTACCGTATCGTTGTCGAGATCGGCACGCATCGCCTGGTCGTCAATGCTCAGGATACGCGCCTTGGTGTAGGCATCGTCGGTCAGGATCTTGACCTGGCCGCCGGTATAGCTGCGCGCCTTGACGCCGATCTCCTTCAGTGCCATCGCCAACAGGCCGATCGTGACCTGCTCGCCGGTGGATACCGCGACATCGAGTTCGCGCGGATCGGGGTTAGCCTGAATGGCCTTGGCCAGGGCAATCAGGCGATTGGTCTCGCCGCTCATCGCCGATACCACTACCACCACCTGGTTGCCGGCACGTTTCCACTTGGCCACGCGCTGAGCGACATTTTTGATGCGCTCCGGGTTGGCGACCGACGTGCCGCCGTATTTCTGAACTATCAGTGCCATGTTTCTGTCTGCTCACGAAAAGCGCGAATTGTAGCCGATTTTCCGGTCGCCCGACTTGCACAAAACCCAAGAATCAGCCGAAGTCTTTATGGACTGATGCGTACTTTCAGTCCGATTTGGCTGACCCGCTCCGCAAGCATTTCCAGCCATTCCCGAGGCAAACGCGCCAGACGTGGAGCTTCGACCTGCAGGGAGGGCCGCGCCAGGCCGTAGAGATGGACGCCGGCAAGATTGTCCTTGGCTTGGCCCAGCAAACCCAACCAGGCACTGATTTCATCATCGCTGGGGGCCAAGCCGTCGCGGGCAAAACAGCAGGTTTGCACCCAGGTCGTGCAGCGCTGGCCGGCCTCCCGCAGGCGCCTGACAACGCCTGCCGGATCAAGGCCAACACTATTGATGCGCATGATGCCCTCCCTGCTTCCGGCATCGAGCTTGAACCAGACTTCACCGGCTGCCTCATTGAGCAGGTCGAGTCCCTGTTGCACATATGGCTTGACGATCATGCTGCCATTGGTGATCAAGCGGACGGCTATCCTGTTGCGCAAGCTGAATTCATCCATGAGCTTCAGGACCAAAGCTACTGCCTCACGAAAATCCGGTGAGCCGGTCGGCTCACCATTGCCGGAAAATGCGATGTCCTCGAAGCGTCTCGCCTCCTCGGGCACGCGCCTCACCATGAATTCGCCCTGCAGAATGTCGCGCAGCATTTCACGCAATTCGCTTTCGAGCAAAGCCAGATCGGTGGCCGGCGCGGCACCTCTTTTCAAGTCCGGCACCTGGCAATAAATACAGCGCCAGTTGCAGGCATTGTTGGGGTTGAGGTTGATGCCCACAGAAACGCCTCCGGCACGCCGCGAGACCACCGGATACACATAGCGCATGCCGCTACTGGCGCGATCGTGGTCGCCGATGTTGAGCTGCCTGTCTTGTGCAGGGGTGGGGGTCATGGTCTTTGCGGCAAAGGGCGAATGCTATAATCGCCCGCAACAGTTCCCGCCGCAACCCCTTCCCAAAAATATTCCATGCAGATCACCCGGCGGCTCGAATTTGACGCGGGCCATCGCATCCCTGACCACGAAAGCCAGTGCCGCCACTTGCACGGGCACCGTTATGCCATCGAGATCACGCTGACCGGCAACATCATTCAAGCCGCCGGCCAACCGGTGAATGGCATGCTCATGGATTTTTCCGAGATTAAATCCCTGGCCAGGCTGCATCTGGTCGATGCCTGGGATCACGCCTTTCTGGTCTACCGTGGTGATTCGTCTGTTGTGGGTTTTCTGGCCAGCCTGCCGGACCACAAAACCGTCCTGCTGGAAGCCGTGCCCACTGTGGAAAACCTGGCGGCGATCGCATTCGCCAAGCTCAATCCGGTCTATGTCGATAAATACGGAAACCACTTGCGCCTGGAGCGTGTGCGCCTTTACGAAACACCCAATTGCTGGGCGGATGCGAGCCGCTGCGATTTCGCATCCAATTGATTGTTGCAACTGACGGCAATACCCAACCCGTATCGAAACACGCTGCACATCGATCACAACAAACACAGGAGGAACACCCATGCTTGGCTTGATGATGAACATGCCCCTCATGATTTCGAACCTGATCAAGCATGCCGACGCCTATCACGGCGACGCGGAAATCGTTTCGCGCCTGCCCGAAGGCGGAATTCATCGCTACACCTACCACGACGCGCACCGCCGTTCCCGGCAGTTGGCCAACGCCTTGACCGGGCTCGGCGTTAAGATGGGTGATCGCATTGGCACCCTGGCCTGGAATACGCATCGCCACTTCGAAATCTACTTCGGCGTCTCCGGCATCGGCGCGGTCTGCCACACCATCAACCCGCGCCTGTTTCCGGAGCAGATCGCCTACATCGTCAATCATGCCGAAGACGATTACATGTTCTTCGACATCACCTTCGCCGCCCTGATTGAGTCACTCGTACTCCACTGCCCGCGTATCAAGGGCTGGGTGGCCTTGTGCGGTCACGGACATCTGCCCAAGACCGACAAGATTCCCAATCTGATGGCCTACGACGACCTGGTCAACTCCCATTCCGACAGCTACGAATGGCCGGAGTTCGACGAAAATACCGCGTCGTCGCTGTGCTATACCTCGGGCACAACCGGCAATCCCAAGGGCGTGCTGTATTCGCACCGCTCCACGCTGCTGCATGCCTATGCTGCAGCGCTGCCGGATGGCTTGAACTTGTCGGCCAGAGACTCGGTTTTGCCGGTGGTGCCGATGTTTCACGTCAATGCCTGGGGTCTGCCCTACAGCGTAGCGTTGACCGGCGCAAAATTCGTGATGCCTGGGGTGGGGCTGGATGGGGCCAGCTTGTATGAGTTGTTCGAGCAGGAAAAGGTTACCCTCTCCGCCGGCGTGCCGACGATCTGGCTGGGCTTGCTGCAACACCTGCAGGCCAACAAGCTCAAACTGTCGTCGGTCAAGACCCTGGTAATCGGCGGCTCGGCGGCACCGCCGGCGATGATCCGTACCTTCGACGAGCAGTATGGAATCACGGTTTGTCATGCCTGGGGCATGACCGAGATGAGCCCGCTGGGCACCGCCAATACCTTCAAGCTGAAGCATCTCGGCCTCACCGCCGCCGAAAAGGACAAGATCCGCGTCAAGCAGGGCCGGCCCTTGTATGGCGTGCAGATGAAGATCGTCGACGGCGAAGGCAAGCCGCTGCCGCATGACGGCAAAGCGTTCGGCGACCTGCTGGTGCGTGGGCCGTGGATCACCCGCGGTTATTTCAAGAACACCGACAGCAGCCCGCTGGTGGATGGCTGGTTCCCCACTGGCGACGTCGCCACTATCGACGAGGACGGCTATATGCAGATCACCGACCGTTCCAAGGATGTCATCAAATCGGGCGGCGAATGGATCTCCTCGATCGACATCGAGAACCTCGCCATGGCGCACCCCGCTGTGATGGAAGCGGCAGTCATCGGCGTGGTGCATCCGAAATGGGATGAACGGCCACTGCTGTTGATCATCAAGAAAAAAGACATGAACGTGACACGCGAGGAAATGCTGGAATTCATGAGCGGGAAAATCGCCAAATGGTGGATGCCCGACGATGTCGTGTTCGTCGACAGCCTGCCGCACACGGCGACAGGCAAGCTGCTCAAGACCAAACTGCGTGAAGACTTCCAAAACTACAAGCTGCCAACCGCCTGAAATCATAGGCCTCGCCATTTAGGAGAAATTGATGCTCAAACTTTGCGGATTTTCCGTCAGCAATTACTACAACAAGATCAAGCTGGCGCTCTTGGAAAAGGGCATCCCCTTCGAGGAAGAAGTGGTCTACCCCTCGCAGGACGAAACCCTGAAGAAGGATTCGCCGATGGGCAAGGTGCCGTTCATGCGCACCGACCAAGGCATATTGACCGAATCCCAGGTCCTGGCGGAGTATCTTGAGGACGCCTATCCGCAACCGCCGCTGTTTCCGGCCGATGCCTTCGCCCGCGCCAAATGCCGCGAACTGATCGAGCATATCGAGCTCAATCTGGAACTGCCTGCACGGCGTCTGTATCCCGAAGTATTCTTCGGCGGCAGCGTCGCCGACGACGTCAAGGCGGATGCCGAGAAGCAGATCGTCAGGGGACTAAAAAGCCTGGCATGCCTGGCGCGTTTCGAACCGTTCATCGCCGGCAAGGAATTCTCTCACGCCGATTGTGCAGCCTGGGTGCATCTGCCGCTGGTGTCGCAAGCCACCAAGAAAATTTATGGCCGCGATTTTCTCGAAGAATGGCTGCCCGCAGCCAAACCCTATCTCAAACTGGTTTCCGAACGGCCGCAGGCACAGAAGGTCAGTGCCGATCGCAAAGCCGCAACGGAAGCACTCATGGCAAGGATGAAGAAATGACTCAGCCCAATGCACTCATCAACAGCGAAATCGACAACGGCGTCATGCGCGTGGAGATTTGCCGCCCGGAAAAAAAGAACTCCCTGACCGGCCCAATGTACGCCCTGCTCGCAGAAGTCTTTGAGGCGGCCGAGCGTGACAATGCCGTGCGCGTGTTGTTAATCCACGGACAGCCGGGCGCATTCACCGCCGGCAACGATCTGGGAGATTTTCTCGACAACCCGCCGCTCAGCGAAGATGCGCCGGTATTCCGCTTTCTCACCGCCTTCCGCGTGCTGTCGAAGCCTTTCATCGCCGCCGTCTGCGGCCCGGCCATCGGTGTCGGCACGACCATGTTGCTGCATTGTGATCTGGTGTATGCCGGAGACAACACCAAATTTCAGTTGCCTTTCGTGAACCTCGGCCTGTGCCCGGAAGCCTCTTCCAGCCTGCTGTTGCCGAGCCTGATCGGACACACGCGAGCAGCGGAGATTCTGTTGCTGGGCGAAGCCTTCAACGCAGCCAAAGCGCTCGAGATCGGCCTGGTCAACGGTGTGCTGCCCGCCGCGGAAGTTTACGACCATGCCCTGGCGCAAGCGCGCAAGCTGGCCGCCCTGCCCGCCGCCTCGGTCCGGCTGACCAAGCAGCTAATGAAGCGCAGCCAGTTCGCCCTGATCGAGCAGACTATGCACGAGGAAGGCCTGCACTTCAGGAAGCGACTGCTCTCGCCCGAGGCCAAGGAAGCCTTTGCAGCCTTCATCGAAAAGCGCAAACCGGATTTTTCGAAATTCGCCTGAACACTTCATCGATGAAAAAGTCCATCAAGTATTACTGGGAGGATTTTCCCGCCGGTACCATCCTCGAATGCGGCAGTGTGACGATGTCCAAGGAGGAAATCGTCAAATTCGCCCGCCAGTTCGACCCGCAGCCTTTCCATGTCGATGAAGCAGCGGCTGCCGAATCGGTGTTCGGCGGCATCGTCGCCAGCGGCTGGCATACTTGCTCCCTGGCGATGCGCTTGATGTGCGACAACTACCTGTTGGAAACCGCCAGCAATGGCTCTCCCGGCATCGACAATATCAAATGGCTGAAACCCGTTCGACCAGGGGACACGCTGCACCTGTCGATGATGGTGCTGGAATCGCGCGTCCTGGAAAGCAAGCCGACGGTCGGCCTGGTGCACAGCCGCTGGCAAATGATCAACCAGCACCATGAGTGCGTCATGGAAATGGAAGGCTACGGCATGTTCCGTCGTCGACCGAGCGCCTGAAATGGAATCCGTGGCGAATCCTCCTGACCGCTTCGCAACGCTGCGTCTGACCGTCTCGGGCGCGGTTGCCAGCGTTGAACTGAACCGGACCGACCGGGCCAATGCCATCAATTTGCCGATGTGGCAGGAAATCCGCGAAGCCTTCACCTGGGTCGATCGGACAGAGTGCGTTCGCGTGGCGGTTTTGCGTGGCAGCGGAAAACATTTCTGCTCAGGCATCGATCTGGACATGCTCGCGGGCATCAGTGCGGAAATCGAGGACAACTGCGCCGGCCGGAAGAGTGAAAAATTGCGGCGGCTGATCCTCGACCTGCAGGACACGCTCACCAGCATTGAGCGCTGCCGCAAGCCGGTGCTCGCGGCCATCCACGGCGCCTGCATCGGCGGTGGCGTCGACCTGATCTGTCCCTGCGACATGCGCTACTGCAGCACGGATGCCACTTTCTCAGTGAAGGAAGTGGACCTCGGTTTGACTGCCGATGTCGGCTCGCTGCAACGCCTGCCCCGCCTCATCGGCGAAGGCATGACGCGCGAACTCGCCTACACCGCAAGGCGGTTTGACGGAACCGAAGCGCGCGAGCTGGGATTGGTCAATCGCTGCTACGAGAGTCCCGCCCAATTGCATGATGAGGTCATGGCGCTGGCACGCATCATTGCGTCCAAATCGCCGCTGGCGGTGCGCGGCAGCAAGGAAATGATCAGCTACGCCCGTGACCACACGGTCGCCGATGGCCTCAACTACGTCGCCACCTGGAACGCCGCCATGATGCTTTCTGCGGACCTGGAGGAATCCATCGCTGCAGCGCGCGCCCGGCGTGCCGCGCTCTATCCCGACTGAGTTCGCTCGCCGGAATCGCAATCACCGTCCGGCTTGCGCCGGACGGTATAATTCGATGCACCAGGAAGCGTGGCCGAGCGGTTTAAGGCACCGGTCTTGAAAACCGGCGACGTCGCAAGGCGTCCGTGAGTTCGAATCTCACCGCTTCCGCCAAGTTTCCCGGCATCCAAACAACACCGCAGGAGACAAAGACTTGGGAACGATGATCGAGGTCTCGCGTCCAGATGGACAATCAATCTCAGCCTATTTCGCAGCTGCTGGCCAAGATCGGCCGAGCGTGGTTGTATTGCAGGAGTGGTGGGGGCTCAACCCGCAGATCTGTGGCATCGCCGATCGTTTTGCGGATGCCGGCTACAACGCCCTCGCGCCTGACTTGTACCAGGGGCGCGTGACGCAGGAACCCGATGAGGCCAGCCATCTCATGAATGGTCTGGATTTTTCAGGCGCAACGCATCAGGACATTTACGGCGCTGTCGCGCATCTAAGCAAGCTCGGCGGGAGAGTTGGGGTGATGGGATTTTGCATGGGCGGCGCGCTGACAATCGCAGCAGCCGTGCATGTACCGAAAGTCGCGGCAGCTGTTTGCTTCTACGGCATACCCCAGAAGCAATTCGCCGATCCCGCCGAAATTCGCGTGCCGTTTCAGGGGCACTTCGCCAACGCCGACAATTGGTGCACGCCGCAAGTCGTGGATAGTCTCGAGCAGGCTATGCGTAGCGCCGGCCGCCAGCCAGAAATCTTCCGCTATGCCGCCAGCCATGCCTTCTTCAACCAGTTGCGCCACGAGGTCTATAACCGGGAATGTGCCATCCTTGCCTGGCAGCGCACTCTCGATTTTTTCGCCCGGCACCTCGGCACCTGAGTCGTTCGTTGCGGCACACCCGGATCGTGGGTGTGCCGCCAAAATTCACACCTGCGGATTAACCCGCTCCAGCGTCGATTGCAGCCTGTTGAGTGCGTTCAGATAAGCCTTTGCCGAGGCTACGATGATGTCGGTATCGGCGCCCTGCCCATTGACGATCCGGCCGTCCTTGGACAGTCTGACAGTCACTTCGCCTTGCGCATCCGTCCCGGTCGTGATGCTGTTGACCGAATACAGCATTAAGTTGGCGCCACTCTTGGCAATGCTTTCGATCGCCTTGAAGGTCGCATCAACCGGTCCGCCGCCGACTGATTCAACGCGCTGCTCGGTACCGCCGACGGACAGGGTCAACCGTGCCAGCGGCTGTTCGCCGGTCTCGGAGTGGTAGAGCGAGGAAACCAGCCGGTAGTGCTCGTGGTCCGGCATCAGTTCTTCATCGCCGATCAGCGCAAAAATGTCTTCATCGAAAATTTCGCGCTTGCGATCGGCGAGATCCTTGAAGCGGCCAAAGGCAGCATTGAGGGCTTCCTCGGTCGGCAATTCGATCCCGAGTTCGGTCAGGCGCGATTTGAACGCGCTGCGCCCGGAGAGTTTGCCCAGGGTCAGCCGGTTGGTGGTCCAGCCGACATCTTCGGCGCGCATGATTTCGTAGGTCTCGCGATGCTTGAGTACGCCGTCCTGATGGATGCCGGATTCATGGGCGAAGGCGTTGGCACCGACCACGGCCTTGTTGGGCTGCACCGGGTAGCCGGTAATCTGCGATACCAGCTTGGAGATCGGAACAATCTGGGTCGCGTCGATTCGCGTATCGCAGGTGAAGAAATCGCGGCGCGTGCGAATAGCCATCACCACTTCTTCAAGCGAAGCATTGCCGGCGCGCTCGCCCAGTCCGTTCATGGTGCATTCGACTTGTCGCGCTCCGGCGATGACGGCAGAAAGCGAATTCGCGACCGCCAGGCCGAGATCGTTGTGACAGTGGGTGGACCAGATCACCTTGTCCGCTCCCGGCACGCGCTCGATCAGGCAGCGTATGCGCTCGCCCCAGAGTTCCGGAATGCTGTAGCCAACCGTGTCAGGAACATTGAGCGTGGTCGCGCCTGCCTTGATCACCTCCTCGAATACCCGGCAGAGAAAATCAAAATCCGAACGAACCGCATCCTCTGCCGAAAACTCCACATCGTCGGTGTATTGGCGCGCCAATTTGACAGCCGCAATAGCCGCTTCGGTAACCTGGTCCGGCGTCATCCGCAACTTCTTTTCCATGTGGATCGGACTGGTGGCAATGAAGGTGTGGATACGCCCCCGCTGGGCCGGCTTGATGGCTTCGCCCGCCCGCCGCACGTCGGTCTCGCTGGTTCGCGCCAGACCGCAGATCGTCGATTCCTTGATCGCCTGCGCAATCGCCTTGACCGCCTCGAAATCGCCGTTGGACGCCGACGGAAAGCCCGCCTCGATGACGTCGACACGCATTTTCTCCAGTTGACGCGCGATTCGCAGCTTCTCCTCGCGCGTCATCGATGCGCCCGGGCTCTGTTCGCCATCACGCAAGGTGGTATCGAAAATTATCAAGCGGTCTGTTGCCATAATCATCTCCAAACAGGATGCAAAACGTACATCGCCCGGCGGGCTGTTGCCGAGCCTGAGTAAAACCGAATTGTGGAAAGTGGAAGTTTAGCGCGCGCGGCGCAGCAGCGGACGCAGGGCCGAGCGCAATGACTTTCTCGCCAACAGCACGCCGGAGAGAAGCAGGAACAATGCGGAGAACGAAATCGTCGAGGCCATGGCCGGACTATAAACGCAAGCTTGCGGCAGCGTCAAGCAATAGTTTTGCGGGCCCTCAGCCAGCACCACGCTGCCAGCGCATAACCGGAGAGTGCATACCCCAGGAACAGCGCAAACAATATCCCGGGCGGATAACTGGAGAGGAGGATGTACGCCAGGCCGATCGCCGGCACCACCATGAAGGGCACACTGCGCCTCAGGTTGATGTCCTTGCCGCTCCAGTAGCGGATATTGCTGACCATGGTCACACCGGCAAAGATGGTCAGTACGCAGGCATACCAGCGCATCTCCTCACCCGTGTAGCCGAGATCCAGCATCACCCAGACCAATCCGGCAACCAGGGCGGCAGCCGCCGGACTCGGCAGGCCCTGAAAATAGCGCTTGTCGATGACATCCAGATTAGTGTTGAAACGCGCCAGCCGCAGGGCGGCGCAGGCACAGTAGATGAAGGCCGCAATCCAGCCCAGCTTGCCCATGCCTTTCAGCGCCCACTCATACACCACCAGGGAAGGCGCAGCACCGAAGGACACCATGTCGGAGAGCGAATCGTACTCGGCACCGAATGCGCTCTGGGTATGCGTCAGCCGTGCAACCCGGCCGTCCAGCCCATCCATCACCATGGCGATAAAGATGGCTACGGCGGAATATTCGTAGCGCCCATTCATGGCCTGCACGATTGCATAGAAACCGGAGAACAGTGCGGCGGTGGTAAACAGGTTCGGCAGAATGAATATGCCGCGGCGCCGCAGTTCCGGATTCATGAGTGCCTTGCGGGGACGGATCACGGGCATGCCAGGACCACTCGTTGTTGGGGAAACGCGCTTATTCTAGGCGTTGTGCCGATACTATGGCAATTCGGCAAGGATGGTGGAGGACGCGCGCACCTTGTCGCCGATGGTGACCTCGATCCGGCTGCCGGGCGGCAGGTAGAGATCGACGCGCGAACCGAACCTGATGAAACCATAACGCTGGCCGCGCGCCAACGTGCTGCCGGCATCGACATAGCATAGGATGCGGCGTGCGATCAGCCCGGCCACCTGCACGCAGGTCACGTCCTGGCCGGCGGCCGTCTGCAGCCACAAGGCATTGCGCTCGTTCTCTGTGGAGGCTTTGTCGAGATCGGCATTGACAAATTTGCCGGGGTGATACCAGCGCTGCTTGACTTCACCGTCCACCGGGCTGCGATTGGAATGAACGTTGAAGACGTTCATGAACACGCTGACCTTGAGAGAGTCGCGCTGCAGCCAGGGATCGCGCATGGGCTGGATCGCCACGATGCGCCCATCGGCCGGAGACAGCACCGATTTTTCATCGCCCGGAATCGGTCGCGGCGGATCGCGAAAGAACTGCACGCAGAACAGGCAAGCCAGCCACAGCGGCCATGACCAGGTCCAGTCGGCGGCGCCGCTCACCATCATCGCGAAGCCGAGGGTGATGCCGATGAACGGCCAGCCTTCGCGGGCTATGAGCGGATGGGGATAATTACTCATGCCTCACCCGCAGTGCCGTCCCAACCCGCATCAATTCTTGCTCGAATCGACCAGTTTGTTTTTCTTGATCCAGGGCATCATGTCACGCAGCTTCGCGCCGACCGTTTCGATCTGATGCGCCGCCAGGTTACGCCTCTGGGACAGCAGCGTCGGGGCGCCGGCCCGGTTCTCGAGTATGAATTCCTTGGCGTACTGGCCGCTCTGGATTTCCTTGAGGATTTTTCTCATCTCAAGCTTGGTCTCGTCGGTGACGATGCGCGGACCGCGCGTAATGTCACCGTACTCGGCGTTGTTCGAAATCGAGTAGTGCATGTTCGCCAAGCCGCCTTCGTAGATCAGGTCCACGATCAGCTTGAGTTCATGCAGGCACTCGAAATAGGCCATCTCCGGGGCATAACCCGCCTCGACCAGCGTCTCGAAACCGGCCTTGATCAGTTCGACCGTACCGCCGCACAACACCACCTGCTCGCCGAACAAGTCGGTTTCGGTCTCTTCGCGGAACGAGGTCTCGATGACGCCGCCGCGTGTGCCGCCGTTTGCCGCTGCATACGACAGCGCGAGGTCGCGCGCCTTGCCGGAACGGTCCTGATGCACGGCGATCAGCGAGGGCACACCGCCGCCCTGCACATACGTGGAACGCACCAGATGACCGGGGCCTTTGGGGGCGATCATGACGACATCGATATCGGCACGCGGCATGACTTGCCCGTAATGGATGTTGAAGCCGTGGGCAAAAGCCAGGACGGCGCCCTTCTTCAGGTTGGCCTCGACTTCGGCGGTATACACCGCGCCGATTTGCTCATCGGGCAACAGCATCATGACGAAGTCGGCTTCCTTGACCGCCTTGGCGACTTCCTCAACCTTGAGTCCGGCCTTCTTGGCCTTGTCCCAGGACGCGCCGCCCTTGCGCAAACCGACGATCACCTTGACGCCGGAATCCTTGAGATTGTTGGCGTGGGCATGGCCTTGCGAGCCATAGCCGATGATGGCAACCTTCTTGTTCTTGATGAGGGAGAGATCGGCGTCCTTGTCGTAATAAACTTTCATGGTGTCCTCTCAATAAATAACTACAGAAATAGATGCGGAAACTCGCTGCCGGATTGCAGCCGGTTCGCAGTCTTGCCAATCTTAAACCTTGAGTATCCGGTCGCCGCGACCGATCCCGCAAACGCCGGTGCGCACCGTTTCCAGAATCAGCGCCGAGCCGATCGCCTCGAGGAAGGCATCAAGCTTGGCGTTGTTGCCGGTCAGTTCGATCACATAGGCCGACTCGGTCACGTCGATGATGCGCCCGCGGAAGATATCGGCGATCCGTTTCATTTCTTCACGGTCCTTGCCCGTGGCGCGCACCTTGACCAGCATCAGCTCACGCTCGACATGCGGCGCCTCGGAAAGATCGACGACCTTGACGACCTCGATCAGTTTGTTCAGCTGCTTGGTGATTTGTTCGATGACGTCATCCGAACCGACGCTGACAATGGTCATGCGCGACAGGGAAGCATCCTCGGTGGGAGCCACGGTGAGGGATTCGATGTTGTAGGCGCGTGCGGAAAACAGCCCGGAGACACGCGAAAGCGCGCCGGCTTCGTTTTCCAGGAGGATGGATATGATGTGTCGCATTTTATTTTTCCCCAGACCTCACAGGTCTTCCGCCAGGATCATCTCCGACAGGCCTTTGCCCGCGGCGATCATGGGAAAAACATTGGCAGTCTGATCGGTGATGAAGTCCATGAAAACAAGGTCGTTCTTGTGCGTGGTGAACGCCGTGCGCATTGCCGCTTCGACATCGCCGGGCTTGGTGATCTGCATGCCGACATGGCCATAGGCTTCGGCCAGCTTGACGAAGTCGGGTAGCGCATCGACATAGGATTCGGCGTAGCGGTTGCCGTGAAACATTTCCTGCCACTGCCGCACCATGCCCAGGTAGCGGTTGTTGAGGTTGATAATCTTGATCGGCAACCGGAACTGCTTACAGGTCGACAATTCCTGGATGCACATCTGGATCGAGGCCTCACCGGTCACCAGCGCGACAGTCGCCTTGGGATTGGCAAAATGCGCGCCCATCGCTGCCGGCAGGCCATAGCCCATGGTGCCCAGCCCGCCGGAATTGATCCAGCGCCGCGGCTTGTCGAACTTGTAGTACTGGGCCGCCCACATCTGGTGCTGGCCGACATCGGAAGTGACGATCGCGTCCCCACCGGTCACTTCATAGAGTTTCTCGATCACCAGTTGCGGCATGATGAGCTTGTCACTGCGCTTGTACTTGAGGCAGTCCTTGGCACGCCAGGTCGCAATCTGCTGCCACCAGGCGGCAATCTGCTTCGGATCGGATTTAGCCTCGATCGCATCGAGCTGCTTGAGCATGTCGTCAAGCACGTCGGAAACATTCCCGACGATGGGTACATCAACCCTGACCCGCTTTGAAATCGAAGAGGGATCGATATCGATATGGATGATCTTGCGCTGGACCTCGTTGAAATGCCCGGGGTTGCCGATCACCCGATCGTCGAAGCGGGCGCCGATGGCCAGCAACACGTCGCAATTCTGCATGGCCATGTTGGCTTCATAGGTGCCATGCATTCCCAGCATGCCGACAAACTGTTTGTCCGTGGCCGGATAACCACCCAGGCCCATCAAGGTGTTGGTGATCGGATATCCCAGTCGCTTGACCAATTTGATCAGTTTGCTCGAGGCATCCGACAGGATCACCCCGCCACCGGTATAGACCATCGGCCGCTTGGCGTCGAGCAGGAGCTGCAGCGCTTTCTTGATCTGTCCGGAATGGCCCTTGATGACCGGATTGTAGGAGCGCATCGACACCGTTTTGGGATAGTCGAACTCGCATTTCATGTTGCTGATGTCCTTGGGGATATCCACAAGGACGGGGCCGGGGCGACCGGTCTTGGCCAGGTAAAAAGCTTTCTTGATGGTTGCCGCAAGGTCCTTGACGTCTTTCACGAGGAAATTGTGCTTGACGCAGGGACGCGTGATACCCACTGTGTCACATTCCTGAAAGGCATCCTGACCGATGTAGGCGGTCGGCACCTGGCCGGAGATGATGACCATAGGGATCGAGTCCATGTATGCCGTGGCAATTCCGGTCACCGCATTGGTCACACCGGGCCCCGAAGTCACCATGCAGACACCGACCTTCTGCGAGGAACGGGAATACGCATCCGCGGCATGCACAGCAGCTTGCTCATGACGCACCAGAATATGCTTGAACTTGTCCTGTTTGAACAGCGCGTCATAAATGAACAGCACAGAACCGCCAGGATAGCCGAAAACGTATTCGACCTTTTCTTCCTGCAGGCACCTGATTACAATTTCCCCACCAGTCAAGACCATTGTATTATCCACATAGCAGTAATTGCCCAAAACGTGTAATCTTACCGGCTGGCCCTGATTTGGTCAAGACATAGTCTTTTCCAAAATGGTATGAGTCTGAATTCGGGGACGTGTTTCCAAAGGGGTATGAGTCTGAACGGAGATAAATGGATCGATCATTGGAGGCATGATGATCGACATGAACGAGAAGAAGTTGGTAAGTCTGGAGCAGTTGAAAGCGTTCTTGGCGGTGACAAGGGAGGTCGAGTTTCAACCATGTGGGCAGGACGAGGAACGCTACCGACACATTGGGGAGGTACTCAGTCGATTTGGCTATGGGCGGCTGAAGAAACCGGACAAGGGCGTGGTTCTACGGTATCTGGAGCGCACCACGGGTTATTCGCGCCAACAGATCACGCGGCTGGTCAAGCGTCGGCAAGCAGGCAAG
>Ga0172373_10007289_pt1 | contig 14415 bp, 24 predicted proteins | sample Lak10m_2_FD_114546 | JGI IMG/M metagenome (GOLD analysis project Ga0172373, IMG submission 114546) | Freshwater microbial communities from Kabuno Bay, South-Kivu, Congo - kab_092012_10m | ecosystem: Environmental > Aquatic > Freshwater > Lake | place: Democratic Republic of the Congo... | reverse complement strand
ATTTATAAATACGATCCTAAATATGCTCAAAATAAGCAGCAACAGGATTTTACAAGTGTTTAAAAACAAGAAATTTTAAAGCGAGATGGCTACAAATGTGTAATTTGCGGAGCAGGTCGAAATAATGGAGCCGAGTTACACGGCACTGGTCAGCTAATGAGGGATAGGTGCTGAAACGTCCATTTCAAGCCGATAAAAAAGGCGGAAATACGTCGATCACGTTTTAGATGACCAGTGCCAGTTACACGTTGATCACATCAAACCCAAAGATATGGGTGGATTAGCTACTATTGAGAACGGTCAAACTTTGTGCAGTCAGCATAACTTCCTCAAGAAAAATCTTAAGCAAACTGAGACAGGAAAAAAGATGTTTATCCGTCTCTATGAACTTGCGAAAAAAGAAAATAATCAGGAATTACAGGAATTTTGTATAGAAATTCTCAACACCTTTGAAGATTTTAATATTAATGGACATATTGAATGGAAAAGATAGATTTGTTTGGCGATCGCATTTTTTGTGGGTGAGTGGGCGATCATGTTTTTTGGGGATGAGTGGGCGATCGCGTTTTTAGTGAGGGGATGGGCGATCGCGTTTTAGGTACGAGGATTGGGCGATCGCGTTTTTAGTGAGGGGATGGGCGATTGTGTTTTTGTGGTGGGGATCGAGTTATCCTGTCACATATTTTTTGTTTTTGCAGTAAAATAAGCCCATTACTTCTACATAGACTTACACTTATGACAGTAGAATTTGCACCAATTTTTGAGTTAGGACTTTCAGAAAAGCTACAGCTTCTTGAGGACTTATGGGATAACATTGCAACCCAACCAGCAAATATTCCTGTACTAGACTGGCAAAAAGAAGAACTAACTAAAAGAAAACTGTCTCACTCCCAAGACCCTAGCCTAGCAAGTTCTTGGGACTCAGTAAAAGCAAGGATTCGCAGTAATCAAAGAAATGGCTAAGCCTCTCATCATTCTTCCAGGAGCGGAACAAGACATTACAGAAGCCTATGATTGGTATCAAGAAAGAGAACTTGGATTAGGAGAAGAGTTCTTAAGATGTATTGATGCTTCTATCCAGACTATTAAAAGAAACCCTGAAATATATGCATTTGCTCACGAAAAATACCGCAGAGCCTTAGTGCGCCGATTCCCTTACGCTATTTTTTACGAATACTTTGAGGACACAATAACGGTCTATGCTGTCTTTCATTGTTCTCAAGATTCCAAGAAGTGGCGTAATCGTTTAAATTAGATGGCTGATCGGGCGATCGCATTTTTGAGTGAGGGGATAGGGCGATCGCGTTTTTGTGTGAGGTAGTTGGGCGATCGCGTTTTTGGTGAGGGGAGGGGCGATCGCGTCAATTGATTTCTGAAAAAATGATCAAGCAGCTAACATCGCAGCAACAGATTCCTTAGACATAAAGCGGCGAAAGTCTAGAATCTCAACTAAAACAAGCTTGTCATCTGGTGAATAATGCAAAATTACTTGACCATCATCTTCTGCATAAGCGATCGCATCATTCGAGATTTCAATTAAGAGCGCATCAACATCTTTGCTATAGCTAATCTTTTTCATATCTAGATCTCCTACCAGGATAAAGGGTGATGATTAAAATGAACGAGCCAAAGTCCCGATAAACAACTCGAAGTACTAAATTTTCGTCTAATCGCTTTTGAGCTATTAGTTTATCTTCTTCTCCATTTTCTAACTTATCTGGCGATCGTACCATCTCAAAAACAAAATCGAGATCGATGATTACTCCACGACTGGCTAAAACATCTATTTTTAATTGAGAATGTTCGCTAAATCGAACTTCTTTCATAAATTACTGTTAACACAACCCAATTTTAGCCTTTCAATACGCGATCGTCAAAATTAACTTGCTAACTCATGAGCGTTTTTGGTGAGGGGATGGGGAGATCGTGTTTTTGAGCGGATGAGTGGGCGATCGCGTTTTTTGTGAGTGGTTGGTGATTGCGGTTTTTGTAGGTGATTAGGCGATCACGCTTAGTAAATCTCAAGACAGTCTATATTTGCAGAAACTTCCAAACTTTGAATTACTTCACTCCCTAACCTTAATATTTGTTCGACTTGACTCGTTGGCACATTTCCACAACGTAACCAAATCACCTTCGGAGGCGAACCATACAAACGGCTTCTCTCAGCAAAATCCGCATCTTGAGTCACGATATAGAAATTATTGAGTTTAGCGAACTTCCATATCTCAGTATCAGTTTTATCAGCTAAAACATGAAACTGAACATGGCTACAATCAGGAAAAATATCAGCCAATCTTCCTCCCAACTTACGACTCAAATTTTGATCAAAAAGCAACCTCACGCAGCACCCACAACCGCCATCAATCTATGTTCTCTATCCGCAGCAAACTCTAAGCAAGCTCTAATATCCTGCTCTGTCAATTCTGGAAAGTCATCTAAAATTTCTGCATGAGACATTCCCGATGCTAACCACCCTAAAATATCATACACAGTAATACGCATCCGCCTAATGCAGGGCTTCCCACCACGCTTATCTGGTTCAATTGTAATGATGCTGCGATAGTTCATATTTGCTTATAATCATGTTTTTCAAGCTTAGCATAAGAGATATTTCATTTGAGTGGTTGGGCGATCGTGTTTTTGGTGAGGGGATGGGGCGATATGCAAAACCAAACTCAACCCATTAATCTTTCTTTCGCCTTCTCATAAGCAGGATCATGAATATCGAAACTAATCACCCTTACCCTTTTCGGCGCAGACTTTTCAAAAATCCGATAGACCAGCCTATATTCCGCATCATCAAAGGGAATCTCCAAAGCATGATAACCACGAAAATCACCCTTTAACTTATGACAACTCAAAATCCCACCAGTATAAGGAGTTGATTGCAAAATCGGCTTGAACAAACCCTCGAAATCAGTCCTCAAAACCATCGGCAAAATTGGCAGATCTTCTGATAGAACAAGTGGATGCACCTGCAAAAAATACTTAGCGCGTATAGCCACGCAGCTTAATCTCCCTATTCACCTGTTCCAAATCAAACTCCTCATCTAGAGTTCCCATTGTCACCCACTCATCTTCCTTAATAGGTTTAGCAATACGCTCAATTGCCTTAGACTCAGCAGAACTCAAAACTAATCGATTTTCTCTTTGTAACTTCTCCGCGATCGCCTCCCGCAACCAATTCATTCGTCCCTCTGAAGGCAAACTATTAAAAACATCTGAGGGCAAAGACACCGTGACGCGCTTAGTTATACTTTTTGCTTTCATTTCAGTACCTCTTAAAATCAATCCTCTTAAAAAATTCTATAAACGAATGCTTCAGAATGATTGCCATTATCGCACCTACTTTTGTTGCTTACGTTGTCGAGCTTTTGCCTTCACCGCCTGCATATCAAGAGGCGAAGCATCACCACTATCTAAACCAGCCTGAATATCTTGACGTAGCTCCTGCAAACGCAACTGCTGAAGTTGATCTCGTTCCTGCAACAATCTCAACCCCTCACGCACAACCTCACTAGCAGAATAGTACAAGCCAGTATTAACCTTTCTCTGTATAAAGCTTTCTAGCTCAGGCGTTAGAGACACATTCATAAATTTAGTCCTCTAATAATCTTGACATCAATATTCTCGCTGCAATAACAGTAAATAGCAATAACTGTTATTAAATTTATTGCTATTGTTTGTTGCTGTTGAGTAGTTGGGCGATCGCGTATTTTTTTGTGGGTGATTGAGCGATTGTATTTTTTGTGAGAGATTGTGCGATCGCGTTTTGGTGAGGGGATGGGCGATCGATTTGACACAAATCTATGACAGAGTTGTATGTACACTTGTACACACTATAATTAGATGAAGTATCAATGGGACAAAAACAAAGCCACATCAAACCTTCAAAAACACGGTATTGAGTTCGCTGACGCAGTATCAGTGTTTTCAGACGATCTCGCTATCACAATTCCAGACAACAGATTTAATGAAGATCGATTTGTCGCTATTGGCATAGATGCCTTTGGCAGAATCTTAGTCGTTGTTTTCACATGGCGCGGTGAAGACATCCGTTTGATTTCAGCACGATTAGCCGAGCGCCGAGAACGTAAACAATATGAAGAGGATTAAAAAACATGGAAACAGAATATGACTTCAGCAAAGGCAAACGTGGTGCGATCGAGCCAGTCGCTAAAGGTAAAACTCGTATTACAATTCGTCTAGACGATGACATTTTAGAATGGTTTCGCTCAGAAGCTAACAACAAAGGCGGCGATAATTATCAAACATCTATCAACGAAGCTTTACGTCAACATATCCATCAACAAACTCAAGAACCGCTAGAAAGTATATTGCGTAGAGTTTTGCGAGAGGAACTTACTCAAAGTCAATCCAATTGAAATCTTTCCCATTTAGGATTGTGATTGATTAGGCGATCACTTTTTTAGTGAGAGATTGTGCGATCGCGTTGATGATTACTGATGTTTGTCAGAGAAAATTAAAATAATAAAATGTTGCTACAAATGTTGTAACATTAAGAACTAATGATGCTTAAACATAGCCTAACTGAGAAATAGCCATGCTTCTAAATGTCAAAAAAAGGGGAAACTCCCTAAGCGTGATCATTCCAAAAGAAATGGCAGCCAGTATGAATGTTGATGATGGCGATAAACTTTTTGCCACGAAAACTCCCTCTGGATATGAGATATCTGCATACGATCCCAATTTTGCAAAAAAGATGGAAGTAGCCAGACGGGGGATAAAAAAATATCGCAACGCATTGATTGAATTGGCTAAATGATTGAACCTTATTGGCTTGAAATGCATGAAATTTGTGCGATACACAATGAGATTATTGTTGAGTCAGGTGGTACTGCGGGAATTTTGAATGATGGCGCTTTGGATTCAACTTTATGCAAACCTAGAAATTTGTATTATTACGAAAAAGATGTCACTCTATATAAACTAGCCGCATCTTACGGATATGGGCTAGTTAAAAATCATTGTTTTGTTGATGGTAATAAGAGAATAGCCCTAGTCGCTGTTTATACATTTTTAGCGATTAATGGAATTGAACTTATAGCATCAGAGACTGATGCAGCAAACTTTTTCTTAGAATTAGCCGCAAGTTTTAGTAAACAAGAAGAAGATATGGAGAGATTAGCAACTTGGCTGAAAATTAATAGCGAACCTATTAACAATTAATAGATTAGGCGATCGCATTTTTTGTCAGTGATTGGGCGATCGCACTTTAGGTTTGAATTGTCGCAACCACGATCTGGATAATCTCTATATCGCCATTTGTGCCGTGCGAAGCACGCCTCAAATGGCAAAAAATGGGAAGAATCGTTTTGCGATTCTTCCCATTTTTCACTTTTCTCGAACTGACGTTAAAATTAGCCCAATCGTCGGATTATCATCATTATCTTTATAGAGCTGATCGTAAATTTGCATGTAGTTGACGACGTTACTTTTCTGGCATAAATATTTTTAGATGTTCTTACGATTCGACTAGCTGCCGAGCAATGTACCAAGTGAGCAGCCCAGTCACGATCGCGATCGCACTCAGCGCAAAAATTACCTTCTGTAATCCAAAATATGATTCAGCAATACCTGCTACAGATAGCGGCAAACTGAGAGCAATATTCACCGCATTATTTTGTAAGCCAAAGACTTTACCACGAACATCTTCAGGGGTTTCTTCTTGGATCACCGTCTGCATGGGGATAACACATAAGCCTGCAAAAATGCCAGTACCCGCGATCGCAATTAGCCCCAAACCAAAGCGATCGCTAAAAACTGCCAACATTGACAAAAACACAGACATCCCCCCAGAGCCAATCAGAGAAAGTGTCTGCCGACTACAACTATGTCCTAACTTGGCAACGATCGCCGCACCGATCGCCATACCCATACTTGCTACAGCCAATAAAAACCCAAACTGTTCTGATTTAATTTCAGGCATGACCTCAGCTAAACGAACCGCTAATACTGTCAAAGCGGCAATGATCGAAAAAGTGCAAATTAGCTGGATTAATGCTGATAGCGAAGTCTTCTTATGTTTAAGATATTGCAAACCTTCTTTGATGTCATTCCAGAGGTGAAAACTGTCACGGTGTAAGTCTTCTTTAGTTTCACCTGTTTTCAATAAAATTAAGATAATTCCTGCGAGTAAATAACTACCACCCACAAGGACTTCTTGCCCGACATTGTGCCAGAGATGATCGGATAGAGCTAAGAGCGGCTCACCAAGGGCAAATCCTAAAATCAAAGCCGCCATAATCGTCGTTGTATAGAGTGAATTGGCGGCTAATAGTTTTGGTTTCTCAACGACAAGGGTAATAGCTGATTGTTCGGCAGGGGTGAAAAACTGCGTGAAGGTTGAGACCAGAAAAGTAATGCATAGCAATCCCCAAAATCCTGTTGGTGCGCCCCAAGGTAACACACTGTTTTTAGTTACCCATAGTAATAGGGGAATACTAAGAACCAAAACTCCTCGAAAGATATTGGAACTGACTAAAACTGTTTTTTTATTCCATCGATCAACATATACACCAGCGATCGACCCAAATAAAATCGCGGGAATCGTAAATGACACCATTACTGCGGAGACCCAACCGCTAATCGTTTCGCCTTCATGCTGAAATTGTGTAGAAACGATCGCAATCACAAGTACTAAAAAAATTTTGTCCGCAATTTGTGAAAAGACCTGTCCACTCCACAGCGATAAAAAATTAGGATTGCGAAGCACAGATTTAGAATCGGTCGGTAAATCTGGTGTTTCTGTGGTTTCGCCATTTAAGATTTCGCCATTGCCATTATTAATGTGAAGATCTGGATGACGAGGATCGTGCGGTTCTGGCAGATTAGGTGTAGGTGGATCGAATAAATGGGTCATATATTAAAAAAGCAGTTATCAATCAGAGCCGAAGACTGGATTGGTCTATCAAAATGATACTGTGCATAGGCTCGTAACAGTCTTTCAACTGTGAGCCAATCTGTTGTGTGCGTCTCTAAAATATTATCTGCTAAATCAGTCTGTGCAAGCTCTTGTATAGCCAGAAGTTCAGATGCATTGAGGTAGTGACTAATGCGATTATGCATGGCTTCACTAATGCTTATCTCATGGCGATCGCCGTTCGGATTACCGCCACTCGCAAGATCGGTTATTTCAAGGTTGATGACACCACCACCAACAATACTAAACCCTGCTTTCCATTTTGGCTGGTGGCTATTGGCAACCACTGGGCTTTGACTTATACAACAACTATGCACTTGTGGAGCAAATCCTGCGATCGCCAGCAAGTGATAAATGCCATGACTTAAATGTGCCAAAACATTTTGATTTTCAGCTTCCTGAATGCGATTTAGATGCTCGACTAGCACTAAAAATAGTTCTTCCTGTGGTTGAGCAGATAGTGCTTGTATGAGGGTAAGTTCTGACAAATATTGGGCAGCTGTGAGTTTAGCCAAAGTTTTGCCTAAACCGACAAAAGACTGCAATACTTCAGCGTTTTTAATTCGATCCATATTGCGACCTACAGAAATCTGCAAATCATTAACCACAAATAAGCCAGATCGCCCTGCCATTGCTGAGCGATGTTTTCTTGCTCCTGCGGCAACGGCTTTAATCAAGCCATGCTCCTTGGTGAGGATCGTCAATAGGCGATCGTTTTCACCTAAGGGCATACCCTTAAGGTTTATTCCTGTGGTGCGATATTCTTTAGGCAATTTAAAACTCTTGGATGGGTAAATGGACTAAAATAGCGATTATCAATTATTTTTGTAGCAAATACAGCACTTTGCGCTGGCTTAAAACCTAGAAAAGCTCCTGAAAGTTGCGCTTCGCGCCACTTTTAGATTTTTGCGGTATCTCTTAAAAGCCTAAATAGGCTGTAAGCCCCCTGTAACCATTTCTATAGCCACAATGAATCCTGCCAATCGCGATTTGAGTTCAGTTTTAAGTCGGATTACTAATAAGTTACAACAAGATCAAGTTGTTAGTGACACCCTGCAAAACCTCAGAGAACAACTTGATGTCGATCGCGTGGTTTTGTACTACTTTTACACGAAATGGAAAGGGCAAGTGACCTTTGAGGCAATCAGCGATCATAAATACTCGATCATTGGCTCAACAGGGGCAGATGATTGCTTCAATTTAGAATATGCAGCACTTTATTTGGCGGGACGCATACATGCGATTAATGATATTGAGCAGGCTCCGATTAGTGATTGCCACCGAGATTTTTTGAGGGATATACAAGTGCGATCGAATTTAGTTGCACCCGTTTTAACTAATGAAAAATTATGGGGTTTACTAGTTGCTCATCATTGTCAAGATTGTAAAATCTGGCAAAACTCAGATATTGACTCCATCTGCGAGTATTCTAATTATCTAGCCTCTGCGCCTTCAATTAGCTCTTCCTATTCTTCTTAGGGGCTGAGACTTAATTCTTTATTTTAACTTCAGTTCAACGAAAGCGAAAAGCAGGAAGAATCGCTAAGCTATTCTTCCTGCTTTTCGCCATTTGCGTCGTGCTTCGCACGACGCAAATGGCTATATTGAACTCAAGTTATTTTATTGCAAAGCCCTTATTGCGTTCTAAATCAAATCGATAGGCTTGAAACCCAGTAAAGTTAGCACGTTTCTCAGAATTAGGAAGCGCAATAGCTATATGCTCAAAGGGAGATAGGTGAGCAGGCTTAGAAGTTAAGAGGCGATCGTGCAGTTTTACATCATCGGCGAGACTCCTCACACCATCGTGATTGAGATAACTAACTCGCGCACATCGCCCTACTGACACTTTCACCAATTCATTAATATCACTAATTTCGTCAATATCTTCTTGTTTAATTAATGGTAAATGCCACTCACCTGCGGCTAGTTGCTGAGGCTGACTTGCATCATAGGCTGCTTTCATTTTATGAGCCAAGGCTTGAATTTCTGGCTGTGCATCGGGATGACAGCGTTGTTCAAAAAAGTTTTGATATTCTGTTCCCGAACAAATCACTGTAATTGTGGAGAAGGGTTCTAAAAGACGATTGACTACTTGTTTGTGAATGCCAATATGTATTAGTTGCTTGGCATGGCGAATAGCGTCATTTTTGGCTGCTTTCCATATCTCTGAAGCTGCTTCAATTTCATCTTCTGTAACTTCGGTTTGAGCCGACATTCCCTTTTGATTTTTTCCCCAATGTAATGGATAAACTTCTTGACTCTCAACTAGTTTGATCATCTTCTCGACGGGAACAGCGCGGCTGCTGCTACTATTTTTACTGAGCATTCGATGGGTCATGAATTCTGAATGAATCATGCGATGGTAAGTTAGTACAAAAGTAGTTAGACGATCGCCTGCTAGGTTAACGCTATCAGTAATAATGGCGGCTTGAGGTTGAAACATATTGTTTAATCTAAATAGGTAAGGATGGGCGGCGCTTCGCGCCGCCCATCCTTACTATGATAAATCCTTTCCTTTTTAGGACTACTTAATATAGCCTTTATTAGGCTAACAGGTTTGTTCCTCGCTTGCTTGAAAAGCGCTATACATGGTGATTATTGAGGTTTTGTTTGACTGGGAATCATCACGATCGCCCAATAGGGGACTTCCTCGGCGACGACTGAGGCGATCGCTTTGATTGTTTGATTGGGCATCGTGGCTCGCTCAATATATAAGGCGCGAGAAAATAATCCTAATTCTTCTAAAACTGCTTTTACTTTCGCGAAATGTCTACCTAATTTGATAATAATCGCGGCATCAGCAACGGCTAGGCGATCGCGTAAAATATCTGCTTCTAAAGTAGCTGGCATAATGCTCAGCACATCATTGCGGTAGGTCAGGGGAGCGCCCAGCATTGAGGCACTGGCAAAAGTAGAAGAAATCCCAGGAATAACTTCAGTATGGAATCTGCCAGACAAACGATTGAAAATATACATAAATGAGCCATAAAGCATCGGATCGCCTTCACAGAGTACGGCGACATCACGCCCTGCTGCTAAATGTTCGGCGATCTTTTCGGCAGCGATATCGTAGTAGGGTTGTGAGGAGCGATCGACACTGAATGGAAGAGGCATCGGCACTTCAATCTGTTCAGGACGGATAAAATCAGCAACGATCGCCCTTGCTAAAACTTTGCCACTCTCCATGGTGGGATAGGCAATTACAGGAACTGAAGTCAAAATACGATGAGCTTTAATAGTTAATAAATCTGGATCACCAGGCCCAATTCCTAAACCATAGAGACTTCCTTTTTTAGAGGTTAATTCTTCAACTGTGTTCATAGCTCATTCTCCATCGCTAATGCATTCAAGGCTGCGGCTGCCATTGCGCTCCCTCCGCGCCGACCATGAATAGTCAAAAAGGAAACGCCACGACTATTTTCTGCCAAAGCCGCCTTTGATTCGATCGCACCGACAAAACCAACAGGGAATCCTAGTATAACGGCTGGTTTGGGAAAACCTTGATCAAGTAGCTCTAAGAGGCGAAATAGGGCTGTGGGTGCATTACCGATCGCAATGATCGAGCCTTCAATATGCGATCGCCATAGTTCGATAGCGGCGGCTGATCGCGTGTTGCCAATTTGTTGGGCAAGTTCTGGTACTTCAGGCTCGTTTAAAGTACAAATAACAGGATTATTGGCTTGTAAACGCTTACGAGTAACCCCATTGGCAACCATTTGCGCGTCACAGAGAATCTTTGCGCCATTTTTTAGGGCTGCCCTACCAATTTTCACGACATCTTCAGAATAAGCAAGATCACTGACAATATCCGTCATGCCACAGGCATGAATTAAGCGTACTGCAACTACTTCTAAGTCTTGAGGCAGGATTGATAAGTTTGCCTCAGCGCGAATAGTGGCAAAGGATTTTTGATAAATGGCGTTGCCATCACGGATATAGTCAAGCATGAAATTGGGTAAGGGGATCTTAATAATAAACCGTAGCTCGGCTTTGTGAGCTACGGTTTATATTGTGCCTTCCGCATAGCAAGAGGCACAACAATTTAATAAGTAATTTGCAAAGTGACTGAAGCTTCGACTTTCTGCTCACCGCCTAAAATCGGGATAGAGCTAGCCGCATCCTTGGCAAATGAAGCCCGTGGCTGTGCAACTGGATAGGCGATCGCCGAATCATTAATGTTAATTGTCTTAATCGTTTTTGGGGTAAAACCTAAAGCGCTCAATACTGTATTCGACAGAGTTTGAGCATCCTTAATTGCATCTTGGAGTGCGAGCTGCTTGGCAGCATTTAATTCAACATCACTAGCAATAAAGCTAATCTGCTCAACTTGATTTGCCCCCGAATTCACTGCCGCATCAAGAACTGCGCCAGCTTGATCGAGGTTTACCAAGAAACTGACACTGGTTTGTCCCGTGAAACCATCTTGGCGTTGGCGATTATTTTCATAGGTATACTTTGGATTAAGTTGAACACTGGTGGTCTGCAACTTCTCAACATTTAACTGTTGTAAGCGTGAAACGATGCTATTAGCTTGACGGGCAACTTCTTCTTGAACTGCGATCGCTGTTTTTCCTTCCACATTCACGCCTAGCTGTATCCGAGCCTTAGTGGTTTTGACGGAGCGTTCACCACGCCCAGTAACCGTGAGAACCCGCTCATTTTTGACTTCAGAGTATTTTGTGGATGCTTCTTGCGCTTTTGCAGCAGGAGCGATCACTGCTACTGAAGGAATACAAAAAGCAAGACTGAGAACGAATGTAGTTAAGTGACGCATATGCTTATCCTTATGAACCTTTATTTCATGATATTTTTATTTCTTCTGTTTTGAAGATATCACCTGAATTAAATTGGATTCAGCACGGTTTCATTTTCAGCAACAACAATATATTATGTTCCCAATCTAAGGAATAGTAAGCATCTTCACTGCATACTACTGCTTATGTAGCAAAGCAAGTTTTGCTTAGGACATAAAACCCAAGAATTGATTGGCGGCGCGAAGCGCCGCCAATCAATTCTTGGGTTTTAGTTTGTATTAGCTAACTCTTTTTTTGCTATACCAATTCATAAAAGTGTGACAAGCCTTCTGCTCGAAGAACGCGCAAAATGGTAAAAATCGCTCTGCGATTTTTACCATTTTGCGCCATTTGTGCCGCGCTTCGCGCGGCACAAATGGCTATATCTAATTCACTTCAGGTTAACCTCAAGTCAGAAGATGTCCCATCTTCTGTAACAGTGGAGAGCTACTTAAATTTTGATATCTCGGCGAGTAATCCGACCGTTGGGAGAGTCAATATAGCGCGGCAACGTACTTTGATCGACAACTTTCAGCGTGTCCATATTGTAGGTTGTGTAAATCGTTTCTGAATTTTCTAACTTAATATCGATGACAGTCACAGTGTGATTTGGAGCTAGATCGCCACTCAACAAACGACGGGGACCATCACCCAATACCCCTGCATAGAGCAGTTCCAATTTACCTTTATGAGCAGGATAGTATGCGTGATGATGTCCACTAATGTAAGTATGCACATTATATTTTTCTAATAAGGATCTCAGGCGCTCGGCTTCATTCAAATAATTACCACTTGTTTCTCTTCCCTTAGAAACTGCATAAAGTGGTAAATGCCCGATTGCGATCCGTAGTTTCGCTTTTTGAGCTACTTCACTGCTGAGACTCTTTTCCGCCCACTGCAATTGCTCTGGGGGAATCATCGCTGTGGAGGCATCCAATACTAAACAAAAAATATCATCCTGTTGAAAAGTGTAATAGAAGGGAAATTCTGCGCGATCAACAAAGTTCAGATTCGGATTATATTTTGGATCATTCCAATACTTCTTAGCAGCATTGCGATCGCGTTCAAAGGAAAACTTACCATTGTAAACAGATCCAGATCCATCGTGATTACCAATCGTAAATCCAAAGGGCAGCTTTGCCTTGCGAATAGGCGCACCAATATACTTCTCAAAGCCTTGCCACATTGCTGCAATTTCACCATCGTTCAGATCATTGCTTTGCCCAGCCACCATATCACCACCACATACTACTAGGTCAGGCTCCCAATCTGGCAGAAAGGCGATCGTCTGTTTAACTTGATCGATATAATCTGTGGAACCATAGGCACTGTTGAGGTCGCTAATTACCACAATTCGCATGTCACCTCTTGCAGGTGCATATAAACCTTTAGGCGCAGGATTGGGTGATCGCTTGACAGTTATTGTAGATTTGGCTGGTTGAGGATTATTGGTTAGGGGAGATTGGGGATCTGTAGGGGCGATCGCGCTAGACTGACGGCTCAAGATTCCTGAAAATGCCGCGCCACCAAGTCCAGCACCAACTGCTAATCCGCCTAATATCAATAACTGCCGCCGTTTGATTGCCATAGGAAATTAATTATCTAGTTGCTGCAATATTTTATAGCGTTTATGGCGATCGTTAGTTTTACAGTGCTTTGCGCTAACTTAAAACCCAGAAGAAATTTTGAAAGTGGCACTTCGCGTCGCTTTCAAAATTTCTTCTGTATCCCTTAATATCAATTCACAAAAGTGTAATCACACTTTTGTGAATTGATATAACTGAATTATTGCCTATGACCATAAAATAATCTAATGTGGAAAATAAGGAAAAAACGATACATCTTGCTCTTTGTCACTACATTCTTAGCCTTACTGGCTATTTATGCTTTTAGTATCGAGCCAAATCTTTTTGTAGTTTCACGACATCGACTCAATGCAGAAAATGCGACCAATCAAAACAGTTTACAAATCGTTCAAATTAGCGATCTCCATCTAAAAAAATTTAATCACCGAACTCAGCAAATTATAGAAAATGTAAATCAACTGCATCCAGATATTATTGTATTGACTGGAGATTCTATTGATAGAGCTAACCAAATTAATGAATATGATCGCTTCTTATCTCTTCTAGATCGCAAAATTGCCAAATATGCAATTCTTGGAAACTGGGAATACAATTCAAATGTTGATTTAGCAACTTTAACCAAAATATACAATAACTATAATTGTCGTTTATTGGTTAATGAAAGCACTTTGTATCAAAAAGGTAATCAGAGCCTATTGATCACAGGGGTCGATGATTTAGTTGGTGAACCTAACTTAGCCAAATCACTTCAAAATATTAAACCCCATCCTAATCATTTATTACTCTCCCATTCCCCACTTTATATAGATGAAGTATCTACCAATGAATTGAAAATACTAGCAGAGTATAAACCGCAATATATGTTCTCAGGGCATACTCATGGTGGTCAAATATCATTATTTGGCTTTGCCCCTTTGCTCCCACCACGTAGCGGCAATTATGTTAGTGGTTGGTATCAGACAAATTCAATTCGCCAATTCAAGGATGAAATGCAACGCCTAGAGATCTTTGCATAAAAGGACTCATAAGGATAATCTGATGATAATCACAACAATCAGGAGATCCTCATGAGCTATAGCCATCTTAGCAT
>Ga0172373_10007288_pt1 | contig 14417 bp, 11 predicted proteins | sample Lak10m_2_FD_114546 | JGI IMG/M metagenome (GOLD analysis project Ga0172373, IMG submission 114546) | Freshwater microbial communities from Kabuno Bay, South-Kivu, Congo - kab_092012_10m | ecosystem: Environmental > Aquatic > Freshwater > Lake | place: Democratic Republic of the Congo... | reverse complement strand
CCGCCACAATAATCAGGCTGTGCCAGAGAATCATGTTGAACACGCTCAGCTTGAGCAGTTCCGCCCAATGCGCTCGCGCTATTGTGAAAGGCAGCTTCTGATGCCAAAGCACCAGAGCCAGCACCGGCACGCCCAGCCACAAGCACCACATGCGAAACGTCAGCGGGGGAAAGCCTGTGACCCCAACTTTCATGATGGGCCAGTTCACGCCCCAGACCAGGGTGAGCAGAACCAGCAAGGTCCATTGGCGGGTGGAAAGTTTGTGCATGGGCGCGATCTTAGGTGAAACCTTAAAATCCTGCCCATGACCTTCCTAGAGATGCTACGCGCCGCCGAGCGCCAAAATGGTTCCATGCTGTGCGTGGGCCTGGACCCTGAGCCTGCCAAGTTCCCGGCCGGTATGAAGGGCGATGCCAACAAAATTTACGACTTTTGCGCCCGCATCGTCGACGCCACCGCCGACCTGGTCAGCAGCTTCAAGCCGCAGATTGCCTACTTTGCTGCGCACCGCGCTGAAGGGCAGCTGGAGCGTCTTATGGAGCACATGCGCCGTGTGGCGCCGCAGGTGCCGATCATTCTGGACGCCAAGCGCGGCGACATTGGCTCCACCGCCGAGCAGTACGCCAAGGAGGCGTTTGACCGCTATGGGGCAGACGCCGTGACGCTCTCGCCCTTCATGGGCTGGGATTCGGTGGCGCCTTACCTCCAGTACGAGGGCAAGGGCGCTTTCCTGTTGTGCAGGACCTCTAACCCCGGTGGTGACGATCTGCAAAACCAGCGCCTGGCCTCCGTGGCGGGCGAGCCGCGTGTGTACGAGCATGTGGCTGCGCTGGCCCAGGGCCCCTGGAACCTGAATGGCCAGCTGGGTCTGGTGGTGGGGGCAACTTACCCCAACGAGATCGAGCGCGTGCGTGAACTGGCGCCCACGGTGCCCTTGCTGATTCCGGGCGTCGGGGCACAGGGTGGCGATGCGGTAGCTACGGTCAAGGCCGGCTGGCGCGAGGGCGCGAGCATCATCGTGAACTCATCGCGTGCGGTGCTCTACGCCAGCAGTGGCGACGATTTTGCCGAGGCAGCGCGCAAGGTTGCGCAGCAAACCCGCGACACGCTGGAAGCGGCCAAGACGGCCTGATCAGCGCGATTGTGCCCATAACGCCATGCCGCGCTGGGCTTTGCTGGTGTCGCTGGGCGTGAGGGCGATGGTGCCTTGTGGGGTGTGACGCAGCGCAGCGGCTAAGGCTGTTAGCGCGGCTTCGTGGCCGCTGAGCAATTCCAGTTCCAACTCCACAATCGGCTCGCTGAGGGCGTTGCCGGGTACATGGATCAGGCCTCGGTCCAGTGCTACTTCAATGTGGGCGCCTTCGTGTTCAAGAACCCAGCGTTGGCGTTCAAAGTCGGTGGCAAACAGGGGTTGCAGGGCAGGGCGCAAAGTCATCAGGTCTGTGGCCAGCGCGGCATCGTCGATCAATTCATCAAACTGCAACGCGCCTGGGGTGGTCTGGCCTTCCCACTCTTGCCTGCGTGAGAGTCCGTTTTCGCTGTGGCCTGCGGTTTTGACGGTCAATAACCATTGTTCACCCGCGAGTCGCTCGCGCACAGCCATACGCCTAGCTTTGAGGTCGAGCTCAGGCGTGTCGAAGTAAGTGTTGAACAAGCGCAGCGTGTCAACAGGCTGACGCAGCAAAGGGTGGCTCAGCAGACGCGGCACTTCGGCCGCGTCCAGGCTGAGTTTGAGTTCTGTTTCCATGCAGTTCAGGCGGGGTTCAGCAATCGGTGCAAATAAGCGCCGGTGTGGCTTGAAGGGTGCGCCGCAATTTGCTCTGGCGTGCCCTCGGCCACCACAGTGCCGCCGCCCGAGCCGCCCTCCGGTCCCATGTCGATCAGCCAGTCGGCGGTCTTGATGACGTCAAGGTTGTGTTCGATGACAACGATGGTGTTGCCCGCGTCGCGCAGCTGGTGCAGCACCTTGAGCAGTAAATCGATGTCGGCAAAGTGCAGGCCGGTGGTGGGCTCGTCCAGGATGTAGAGCGTTCGGCCGGTGTCGCGCTTGGAGAGTTCCTGCGCGAGCTTGACGCGCTGCGCTTCGCCGCCCGAGAGCGTCGTGGCGCTCTGGCCCAGGCGGATATAGGAGAGGCCCACGTCCAGCAAGGTTTGCAGCTTGCGGGCAATGCTGGGTACGGCGCTGAAGAACTGGTGGGCCGCCTCCACCGTCATGTCCAGGATATGCGCGATGTTCTGGCCCTTGTACTGGATCTCCAGCGTCTCGCGGTTGTAGCGCATGCCGTGGCACACATCGCAGGGCACGTACACATCGGGCAAAAAGTGCATCTCCACCTTCACCATTCCGTCGCCCTGACAGGCCTCGCAGCGGCCACCGGTCACGTTGAAGCTGAAACGCCCAGGGCCGTAGCCGCGCTCGCGGGCGGCGGGCACTTCGGCCATCAGTTCGCGGATGTGGGTGAACAAGCCGGTGTAGGTGGCCGGGTTGCTGCGCGGCGTGCGGCCAATGGGGGACTGGTCTACATTGATGACCTTGTCGAAGTGTTGCAGGCCTTTGATTTCTTCGTGGGGTGCGGGTTCATCGTGCGCGCGGTGGATCTGCTGCGCAGCCGCCGTGTACAGCGTGTCGTTCACCAGCGTGGACTTGCCCGAGCCGGACACGCCGGTCACGCAGGTCAGCAGGCCGACCGGGAATTTTGCGTTCACATTCTTCAGGCTGTGGCCGCTGGCGCCCACCACTTCCAGCCAGTCCTGGCCCGGCGTGTGGCGCTTGGGGATGGCGATCTGCTTGCAGCCCGACATGTACTGGCCGGTGATCGACTCGGGCGCGGCCAGGATGTCGTCGCAGGTGCCTTGCGCCATCACGCGCCCGCCGTGCACGCCCGCGCCGGGGCCCATGTCGATCACATGGTCGGCGGTGCGGATCATGTCTTCGTCGTGTTCGACCACCAACACGCTGTTGCCAATGTCGCGCAGGTGTTTCAGGGTGCCGATCAGGCGGTCGTTGTCTCGCTGGTGCAGGCCAATGCTGGGTTCGTCCAGCACGTACATCACGCCCGTCAGGCCCGACCCGATCTGGCTGGCCAGGCGGATGCGCTGCGCCTCGCCACCGCTTAGGGTGTCGGCGCTGCGGTCCAGGCTCAGGTAGTTCAGGCCCACGTCGTTGAGGAACTTCAGGCGCGAGGCGATCTCGCGCACCACCTTGTCGGCAATGTCGGCCTTGGCGCCCGAGAGCTGCAGGCCTTGAAAGTAGCTTTGGGCCTCGCCCAGCGTGACGTGGCTGATCTCGTAAATCGCGCGGGCTTGCGCGCATTCGCCAATGCGCACATGGCGGGCGTCGCGCTTGAGGCGGGTGCCATGGCAGTCGGTGCAGGGCTGGGTGCTACGGTAGCGCGAGAGGTCTTCGCGTACGAGCTGTGAATCGGTCTCGCGGTAACGCCGCGTCATGTTGGGAATGATCCCCTCGAAGGGATGCTTCTTGCTGACCTTTTTGCCTTGCGAGGCACCGGACTCCATGATGTAACTGAACTTGATCTCCTCTTCGCCCGAGCCGTGCAGGATGATCTGTTGCACTTCGGGTGCGAGGTTTTCAAACGGGGCCTCGACGTCAAACTTGTAGTGCTTGGCCAGGCTCTCCAACATGCTGAAGTAAAAGCCGTTGCGCCGGTCCCAGCCCTTGATGGCGCCACTGGCCAAACTCAGGCTCGGGAAGGCGACCACCCGCTCGGGGTCGAAAAATTCCATGGTGCCGATGCCGTCGCAACTCGGGCACGCGCCCTGGGGTGAGTTGAACGAGAACACCCGCGGCTCCAGCTCGGCGATCGAGTGGTTACACACCGGGCAGGCAAAGCGGGCGTTGAACAAGTGCTCCTTCCCGCTGTCCATTTCTACTGCCAGGGCGCGCTGCTCGGCCAGATTCAGGGCCGCTTCAAAGCTCTCGGCCAGGCGCTGGCGCAGGGCGTCGCGTGCCTTGGCATCGTCTTCGGACCGCACCTTGAGCCGGTCGATCACCACGTCGATGTTGTGCTTCTCGTTCTTTTTCAGTTCAGGCAGGTCTTCGGCCTCGTACACCTGGCCCCCAATGCGAAAGCGCACATAGCCCAGCGCCTGCATCTGCTCGAACACTTTCTCGAACTCACCTTTTTTCTCGCGCGCAATCGGCGCCAGGATCATCAGCTTGGTGTCCTGCGGCAGCGCCATCACTGTGTCCACCATCTGCGCCACGGTCTGCGCCTTCAGGGGCAGGTTGTGGTCGGGGCAGTGCGGCGTTCCGGCCCGCGCAAACAGCAGGCGCAGGTAATCGTGGATCTCGGTCACCGTGCCCACCGTGGAGCGCGGGTTGTGGCTGGTGGCCTTCTGTTCGATGGAAATCGCGGGCGACAGGCCCTCGATCAGGTCCACATCGGGCTTGTCCATCAGCTGCAGAAACTGCCGTGCATAAGCCGACAGACTTTCCACATAACGGCGCTGGCCCTCGGCGTACAGCGTGTCAAAGGCCAGACTGGACTTGCCCGAGCCCGACAGCCCGGTGATGACCACCAGCTGGTTGCGCGGGATGTCCAGGTCGATGTTTTTGAGGTTGTGCGTGCGGGCGCCGCGTACGCAAATGTGGGTTTGCCGGACTGCCGCAGGCAGGTAGCGACCCTCTTCGTGAGGGATGAGCAGTGTGGGATCGGGTAGAGGCTTGTTCAATTTTGGGGCCGGCTGACAAAACCCTTCATTATGAGCCGCTGGCCGAATTTGGCACAGGGGTTGCTGGATCGGGGACAATCTGCCACTTGCCACCCAGCATTGATACGGAGTAATTCCTTGGCTCGAGCCGCATCCACTGCCATGACATCCAGCGAGCGCCGCGCCAGCGCCTCGCTGGCTTCGATTTTTGCCCTGCGCATGCTGGGGTTGTTTCTGGTGTTGCCGGTTTTCGCGCTGGAGGCCCGCAAGTACCCCGGTGGGGACGATCCGGCGCTACTGGGCTTGGCAATGGGGATTTATGGCTTGACCCAGGCGCTGTTGCAGCTGCCTTTGGGCATGGCCTCGGACCGTTTTGGGCGCAAGCGCGTCATTGTGCTGGGCTTGCTGGTGTTTGCGGCCGGCAGCTTCTGGGCGGCATCGGCGAGCAGCTTGCAAGCGCTGGTGTGGGGCCGTAGCCTGCAGGGTGCTGGCGCCATTTCGGCTGCAGTCAGTGCTTTACTGGCGGATCTGACCCGCGACGAAGTCCGCACCAAGGCCATGGCCTTGGTGGGGGCCAGCATCGGGCTGATGTTCGCCGTGTCATTGGTGGCGGCGCCTGTGCTCAATGCCTCCATGGGACTGAGTGGTTTGTTTGCCTTGACCGGTGTTCTGGCGCTCTTGGGCGTACTGGTGGTCTGGCGTGCGGTGCCTGCTGAACCTGCCCAGCAGGTCCATCAAGAGCGCCAGGGTTTGCGTGAGGTGTTCAGGCACCCTGGGCTGCTGCGCCTGAACTTTGGGGTGTTCGTGTTGCATGCAGTGCAGCTGGCCATGTGGATGGCTGTACCTGCCTTGCTAGTACAAGCGGGCTTGCCTAAGGACATGCACTGGCATGTGTACTTGCCTGCCGTGGGCTTGTCCTTCGTCTTGATGGGCGGCATGTTTGCGCTGGAGCGAGGCGGGCACATGGCCAAAGTGCTGCGTGTGGCCATTGCCTTGATGGTGCTGGTGCAGCTGGGTCTGGCCTGGCAAGCGCAGGCGGCACCGGCTGTCTGGTCGCTGGGAGTGCTTTTGTTTATGTTTTTTGTGGGTTTCAACATCATGGAGGCCTCTCAGCCAAGCCTGGTCACGCGCATGGCGCCTAGCCAGATGCGAGGAGCCGCCATGGGGGTCTACAACACCCTGCAGTCGCTGGGCTTTTTTGTCGGCGGGGGGCTTGGCGGTTTGTTGGTCAAATCAGGGGGGCCGCATATGCTGTTTTTGAGCACGGCTGCGGCCTTGTTGTTGTGGCTGGCGGTGGTCTGGGGGCTGACACTGCCCGAGCGGTCCGCCGGGGCTGCAAAACCCGCATAATCGGGGCTTATTCGAGGAGTTTTCATGGCATCGGTCAATAAAGTCATCATCGTTGGCAACCTGGGGCGTGACCCCGAAACCCGCTACATGCCTTCGGGCGATGCCGTCACGAACATCAATGTGGCCACCACCGACCGCTACAAAGACAAGCAAAGCGGCGAAATGCGCGAAGCCACCGAGTGGCACCGCATTAGCTTTTTCGGCAAATTGGCCGAAATTGCCGGGCAGTACCTGAAAAAAGGCAGCCAGGTGTATGTCGAAGGTAGCTTGCGTACCCGCAAATACACCGACAAGGATGGCGTTGAAAAGTACGCCACCGAAATTCGTGCCGAGACCATGCAGATGCTCGGCGGTCGCCAGGGCATGGGTGGTCCGTCTGACGGGGGCGACGGCAATGACGCCCCACGCAGCGCCCCGGCGGCGCGTCCGGCGGCACCTGCGGCACCTGCGGCTCGCCCCGCCCCTGCTGCGGCCCGTCCTGCCCCGGGTGGCTTTGACGACATGGACGACGACATCCCCTTCTGACCCTCTCTGATGTGTCCGACAGCCCGTCAAACAGAGTGCTTGACGGGTTTTTTTATATGGGCTTGAATACCCTGGGGGGTATAAGATAGAATCCAGCCCAAGGAGAAATTTCATGCGAGCAATGAAAATGAAATCTGTGTACCTGTCCGCTGTTGTGGCTGCTACCCTGATGGCCAGTCCTGCATGGGCGGGACCCCAAGTGCCCGTCAAGAAAATGTCTGCCGAGGCTGTATCTGCGGGCTACGAGATTGATGGCGTTGTGGAGCCGGTCAAGCACAGCACTGTTTCGGCCCAGGCCAGTGGACGGGTCATGCAGCTGCTGGTCAAGGTAGGCGAACGTGTACGTGCTGGTCAGGTGTTGGCCGTCATTGACGACCGCGACACCCAAACCCTGGTTCAGCGTTCGGGCGCCCAGGTGGCTCAGGCCGATGCCGAGTTTGCCAACGCCCAGGCCAACTACAAGCGCACCCAAGAGCTGCAGGCCAAAGGTTTTGTGAGTCAGGCGGCGCTGGACATGGCTCAAACCCAATTCAAGGCCGCTGAAGCTGGCCGAGCAGGTGCGGGTGCCGGTGCGCGTCAGGCGCAACTGGCTCAATCCTTTACCAAGGTGACGGCGCCGTTTGACGGCTATGTATTCGAAACCCATGCGCAAGCAGGTGACTTGGCCGTGCCTGGCGCACCTATCGCCACGGTGTACGCACCCCAGCCCTTGCGCGTGGTGGTGCAGGTGCCAGCTTCACAGGCGACAAATGCCAAAGCCGCGCAGCAGGTGTTGGTGCAAGTGTCTGACGCGCAAGGCGGGCGTTGGGTCAAGCCCGCTGGACAGCAACCCGTAGGCGCAGCTGACCCTGTCAGCCAGACCATGACCTGGAAGCTGGATGTGCCTGCCGATGCTGCGGCTCAAATGATCCCCGGCCAATCGTCGCGCGTACGATTCGTATCGGGTGCTGCGCAGCGTATGGTGGTGCCTGCCGCTGCTGTGCTAAAGCGCGGTGAGGTGACGGGTGTTTATGTGGCCACGGCCGATGGCTTTGCCCTCAAGGCCGTACGTCTGGGAGCAGACCATGGTGCCGCAGGCGTCGAAGTGCTGGCGGGCTTGAAAGCTGGTGATGCTGTGGCCGTGGATGCTGTCAAGGCCGGCCTAGCTGGTGCACAGGCGGCCAACAATTAAGGGTCGGCCATGCAACAGGAACAAGAAAACAAGATGGGCGTCTCCGGGCGTCTGGCTGCGGCCTTCCAGTCCAATGCGATCACGCCCTTGCTGGCGCTGGTGGCTTTGCTGCTGGGCCTGTTTGCCGTGCTGGTGACGCCCCGTGAGGAAGAGCCGCAAATTAACGTGACCATGGCCAACGTGCTGATCCCCTTCCCGGGTGCCAGCAGCGAGAGCGTGCAGCGCATGGTGGCCCGTCCGGCCGAGCAGGTGCTCAGCCAGATCCAGGGTATTGAGCACACCTATTCAGTGGCTCGTCCCGGTGTGGCTGTCTTGACCGTGCAGTTCAAGGTCGGTGTACCTCGTACCGAAGCTCTGGTGCGTTTGTATGACGTGCTCAACGCCAACCAGGATTGGTTGCCACGAGACCTTGGCACCATGGCCCCGATCGTCAAACCCAAAGGCATTGACGATGTGCCTGTGTTGGCAGTGACGCTGTGGAACGACAGCGAAGCCTCTGCTGGTGACCTCGAGCGCGTGACGCGCACACTAGAGATGGAGCTCAAACAGGTCAAGGGTGCGCGTGAAGTGCAGACCATTGGTGGTCCTGGACGGGCGGTGCAGGTGTGGATCGACCCTACACGTTTGCGCGAGCGCGGGGTGGACTTACTCGGTCTGAAAAATACGATCGCAGCGGCCAACTTTGGCATGCCTTCGGGTTCTGTCATTCAGCCGGACAACGGTCAGATGCTGACGGTGGAAACTGGTGAGTTCCTCCAATCCGAGGATGATGTTGGCGACTTAGTGGTGGGCGTGAGCAACGGTCGCCCAGTGTTCCTGCGTGAGGTTGCACGAATTGATGCGGGCCCGCAACTGCCCCAGCGTTATGTCTGGTTCACGCCAGGCGCGGCATCGCAAGTACAGGCCAAGGGCGAGAAAGTTGCAGACAACACCGGCAAGGTGTATCCCGCCGTGACCCTGACAGTGACCAAAAAGCCGGGTGAAAATGCGGTCGATGTGGCCTCGGCTGCACGCGCCCGTCTCGATGTGCTACACAACACTGTCATCCCGGCGGGTGTGAATGTGAGCGTGACGCGCGACTACGGCCAGACTGCTGCGGAAAAAGCCAACAAGCTGATTCAGAAGCTGGCGTTCGCTACGGGCTCGGTGATTTTGCTGGTGGGCCTGGCCCTGGGCCGTCGCGAGTCGGTGATTGTGGGTGGTGCGGTGATCCTGACGCTCACGGCCACACTGTTTGCCAGCTGGGCCTGGGGCTTCACGCTCAACCGGGTGAGCCTCTTTGCTTTGATTTTCTCGATCGGTATTTTGGTGGACGATGCGATTGTGGTGGTGGAAAATATTCACCGGCACCAACAGCTGTTCCCAGGCAAGCCGCTGCGAGAGATCATTCCCGCAGCGGTAGATGAAGTCGGGGGGCCGACCATTCTGGCCACGCTGACCGTGATTGCCGCTTTGCTGCCCATGGCATTTGTGAGCGGCCTGATGGGACCGTATATGAGTCCGATCCCTATCAACTCCAGTCTGGGCATGGCGTTGTCGCTGGGCATTGCTTTTACTGTGACGCCCTGGCTGGCGCTCAAGCTCATGAAGGACCATGGCCACGGTCACGAATACGACGCCTCGCCCAAGGGGCTGGCGGCTAAGCTGCAAACCTTTTTTGCACGAGTCCTCACGCCGTTCCTGAGCAGCGCCCGTAAGCGTTGGATGCTGCTGGTGGGCATTCTGGTGGCGCTCATGCTGTCGGTGGGCCTGACCTTGGTGCAGTGGGTGGTGCTCAAGATGCTGCCCTTTGACAACAAGAGCGAGTTCCAGGTAGTGGTTGAAATGCCTGCGGGTACCCCGCTGGAAGGCACCGCCTCGGCCTTGCACGAAATGGGTGCTTTCCTGGCCAAGCAACCCGAGGTGACTGATGTGCAAGGTTACGCCGGAACAGCCAGCCCTATCACCTTCAACGGGCTGGTGCGTCAGTACTACATGCGCGCCGATGCTGAACAGGGCGATTTGCAAATCAACCTGGTCGACAAGCACCACCGCAGCGACAAGAGCCACGCGATTGCGCAGCGCCTGCGCCCTGAGCTGGAAAAAATTGGTGCGGCCCACGGCGCTCGAGTCAAAGTGGTCGAAGTGCCGCCTGGTCCGCCGGTGATGAGCCCCTTGGTGGCCGAGATCTATGGCCCCGATGAGGCTGGCCGCCAGGCACTGGCCGCCCGCGTGGCCAAGGCGTTTGACCAGACCAACGACATCGTGGGTGTGGACACGACACTCAAGGAAGACGCTCCACGTGCGCACCTCACGGTTCGCCGCCAACGCGCCGAAGCACTGGGCATTCCGGTGGCGATGATTGCGCAAACCGTCAATGGCGCTTTGTCTGGCATGGATGCGGCCTATCTGCACGATGGCCAGTCCAAGCTGCCCGTTCCGGTGCGTCTGCAACTGCCACAAAACGCCCAAGTCGGTCTGGATGCCTTGCTGGCCTTGCCGATGCGCGCAGCCAATGGTCGGCTGGTGCCGCTGTCCGAGCTGGTGCGCGTGGACAAGGGTGTGATCGACAAGCCCTTGTTCACCAAAGACCTGCAGCCTGTGAGCTATGTGTTTGGCGATATGGCGGGCAAGCTGGACTCGCCGCTGTACGGCCTGTTCGCGATCCGCCCCAACCTCAAGGCGGCCGCATTGCCCGATACCGGCGAGCTGGGCGAGTACTGGATTCGCCAGCCGAGCGACGCCTTCCGCCAATACGCCCTCAAATGGGACGGCGAGTGGCAGGTGACGTATGAAACCTTCCGTGACATGGGCGCCGCCTATGGCGTGGGCTTGATCCTGATCTATTTACTGGTGGTGGCGCAGTTCAAGAGTTATTCCACGCCGCTGGTCATCATGGCACCGATTCCGCTGACCATCATTGGTGTCATGCCGGGCCATGCGCTGCTGCAGTCGCAGTTCACGGCGACCAGCATGATCGGCATGATTGCGCTGGCGGGCATCATCGTGCGCAACTCCATCTTGCTGGTGGACTTCATCGAGCTGCAGGTCAAGACCGGTATGGCGTTTAAAGACGCTGTGGTGCAGTCGGCCGCGGTGCGTGCGCAGCCTATTGCCCTGACAGGCCTGGCGGCGATGATTGGCGCCTTCTTCATTCTGGATGACCCGATCTTCAACGGTCTGGCTATCTCGTTGATCTTCGGCATTCTGGTGTCCACCATGCTCACGCTGGTGGTGATTCCAGTGCTGTACTACGCGCTGTATCGCAAGCGCTATGAATCTTGTTGAATGTTTTTTAGGAGAAGTGAAATGACTGTTGAACGTTATATCCGCCTGATGGCTGGTGCTTTTGTGATGTTGTCTCTCGCCTTGGGCGTGGAAGGCAGCCCTCTGTTTGTGAACAAGTGGTTCCTGGCCTTCACGGCTTTTGTGGGCTTTAACCTGTTCCAGTCGGCCATCACCGGTTTTTGCCCGCCCGGCATCTTGCTGCGCAAACTGGGCGTGAAGGAAAGCAACGGCGGCTCTTGCGGCACCGGCGGTTGCTGCTAAGAGGTCGACCTTGAGCTGTGCAGTCCCCGTGGCCAAGCCGCCGCAACGTGCCCCGGCCTCTTTGGAACATCTGGGCTTGACCTGGTTCATTCCGGTCATGGGCCTGTCAGGCCTTTCTTTGGCTTGGCGACAAGCGGCCCCGCTGTTTGGTGAAGGTGGCGTGCTGGTGTCCCAACTGGTGGGCGCTTTTGCTGCGCTGTGGTTTGTGGTGTTGTTGGGTTTGACGGTGGTGCGTGTGTTGCGCTGGCCGCATTTGGCTCTGCACAAATGGATGCACCCGGTGCGCTATGTGTTCATTGCCACGGTGCCGGTGTCCATGATCCTGCTGGCTACTGTGGGGGTGAGCCTCACAGGTGTGGCTCCGCATTGGAATGTGCTCTGGCAAATCGGTGCTGCCGCGCAGGCGGCACTGACGCTGGCTGTGCTGGTGCGTTGGGTGCGTATGCACACGGCGCGCTGGGTTGGCGTCACCCCTGGCTTGCTGATTCCGGTGGTGGGCAATGTGCTGGTGCCGCTGGCGGGCGTGGCATTGGGCCATGCTGACTGGGCGATGGCGCAAGCCCTGCTGGGCATTGCGCTGTGGCCCGTCGTGCTGGTTTTGCTGGTATTGCGCGTACAACGCCTGGGTTGGTGGCCCGACCGCTTGCGCCCGAGCGTGTTTGTACTGATAGCGCCACCTTCGGTGATCGGCGCGGACCTGATCGTCTGGCCGGCAGGAGCGGTGCCCGCCATGGTGTGCTGGTCCTTGGCGCTGGCTTTTGTCCTGTGGGCCATGTCCCAGTTGCCCAAGTGTTTTGATCAGCCGTTTAGCATGGGCATGTGGAGCCTGTCCTTTCCCTTGGCGGCTTTTGCCTCGCTGAGCCTGCGCGTGGGCCAGGCAGGCTGGTTGCCCCAGTGGCTGGGCATGGTGGCGCTGGTGTTGGCCAGCGTGGTGATCACGGCCTTGGTGCGCTGGACCTTCTGGGGCCTGCGCAGTGGCGATCTGTTGCAACCTGAACCCGCGCCGGCCCCCAAACCCTGAATGTGTAAGGAAAACCGATGAGCGACAAAATCATTCAGATCGAACTCGTGCAGCAGCACGACTATCGGTTTGACGTGCACTTTGGTGGCGACATGCCGGTGGTGACCACCGACGAGCCTGCGCCCTTGGGTACAGGCCTGGGCCCTTCGCCAGTGCAGCTGCTCAGTGCCGCGGTGGGCAACTGTCTGTCGGATTCCTTGCTGTTTGCCTTGCGCAAATTCAAGCAGGCGCCCGAGCCGATCCGTTGCAAGGTTCAGGCTGAAGTGGGTCGCAACGCCGACAACCGCCTGCGTGTGCTCAAGATCACCGCCATGCTTACCCTCGGTGTACCCGCTGCGGGCCTGGAATATCTGGACCGTGTGCTGGAGAGTTTTGAGCAGTACTGCACCGTGACCCAGAGCGTGGGCCAAGGTGTCGCGATCGAAACCCAGGTGTTTGACAGCACCGGTGCACGCTTGAAGTAAGCCTTGCAGTGGGAGAATGACCGTATGAACGAGATCGACTCCCGCTTTTTGCCCGAAGATGATGCGCAGCGCCGTGTGTTGCACAACGAGGTGCATGCACGTCCGTCTGCGCGTGTGCGCTTGCCGGCACTCATCACCTATGTGGCCCTGCTCAATGAGGGTGTGACGCGCGAGCAGGAGCTTGCACAATTGCAGCGTTTGCCTGGCCACGCCGACCTGAGCTTGCAGCAGCTGCAAGGCAATTTCCTGCGCTTGCGGTGTGACGGCTTTACCGTCAAGTGGGAGCGCCACACCGAATTCACCCGCTACTCCATCGTCCAGCCCTTGCCTGCGCACGCCGGCTGGGGCGCGACGCTGCCCGAGCTGGCCAGCCATGTGGCCACCGGGACGGAGTGGTTGCGTGGCTTGCCCGGCAAGACCGTGGCTGCCATTCAAATGGCCATGATGGCCGAGGGCATGGGCGATGAAGATATGCTGACCTTGGCACAGAACTGGCTGGGCGAAGGCATGGTGATCGGTTCGCACATGGGCAACACGGTCAGCGGTCAATCGCATTCGTGTCTGCTTACGCATTTCCGCATCGGGCAAGACGGCTTCGAGCGCATGCTGGTGGTGACCGGCGGCAAAACGCCCGAAGGCCGAGCAGGGCGGATCTCGCAACGCGTGCTGGAATTCGAAACCTATCGTCTGATGGCGCTGCGCGGATTGCCTGTGGCCAAGCAGCTGTCAGCAGAACTGTCCCAGGCTGAAAACAAATTGGCCGACATTGCTGCGCGGCTGGATGCCAAAGAGGGCAGCGACCAGGAGCTGCTGGACGATTTGGTTGCCCTGGCAGCCCGTGTGGAACGCACCACGGCTGAACACGGTTACCGCTTCTCGGCCACCCGTGCGTATGACGCGGTGGTGCGTGAGCGTTTGGGCGAGCTGCGCGAGCGGCCTGTGCACGGCACGCAAACCGTGGGCGAATTCATGCAGCGCCGTCTGGGCCCCGCCATGGCCACCGTCGCGGCCACGGCGCAGCGTCTGGCCTTGTTGGCGGAGCGGATCACCCGCACCAGCGCTTTGCTGCGCACGCGGGTGGACATCGCCACCGAAACGCAAAACCAGCAGCTGCTGGAAAAGCTCACCCGGGGCCAGGACATGCAGCTCAAGCTGCAGTCCACGGTGGAGGGCCTGTCGATTGCGGCCATCAGCTATTACGTGGTCAGCCTGGTGCTCTACGGTGCCAAGGCCTTGAGCAAGCTGGGCTTGCCGCTGAACCCCGAGATGGTGGCGGGTTTGTCGATTCCTCTGGTGCTGTGGGGGGTGTACCGCACGGTGCAGCGGATTCATGCCCGTTTGCACGGGCCGAACTGACCCTTAAAACCTGCGATGCCCCAGCGCAGGCAGCTGTTCGCGAACTTGCTGTACACGCGCCCATTCGCAATCGGCCAACACCACGCCAGGGCCTTCGGCTTTTTGGGCCAGCACCACGCCCCAGGGGTCGATAGCCAGGGTCTGGCCCCAGGTGCGGCGACCGCTGGGGTGTAGGCCGCCTTGAGCGGGGGCCATAAGGTAGGCCAGGTTTTCGATGGCGCGGGCACGCAGCAACACCTCCCAATGGGCCTGTCCGGTGGTGTGGGTGAACGCGCTGGGGGCCATGATCAGGTCTGGTTGCAGCTGGCGGTACAGCTCCGCAAAGCGCATG
>Ga0172373_10007287_pt1 | contig 14417 bp, 17 predicted proteins | sample Lak10m_2_FD_114546 | JGI IMG/M metagenome (GOLD analysis project Ga0172373, IMG submission 114546) | Freshwater microbial communities from Kabuno Bay, South-Kivu, Congo - kab_092012_10m | ecosystem: Environmental > Aquatic > Freshwater > Lake | place: Democratic Republic of the Congo... | reverse complement strand
GGTGATGTACCGCTGACCGGGCGGACGCGGATCGCTGCTGCGGTAGACGAAGCGGTCGAGATCCTCGCGCAACCGTACCGAGTAATCCGCATCGGTCTGCCAGACATGCAGCCCGACCGACCCCTGGCCGAAGCGGTTGCGGACCGCGTAATCGCTGCGCCATCCGGTCTCGGTCTCCTTTTCGGTGACGGTCAACAGTCGCTCACGGACCGGGATCGATGCCGCGGGGGTCCCCGGCGGCACGAGGTCCGGATACGCTTCACCCTCTGAAGTCGTCTTGTCGTTGGCCCGGACATAGAGCCTGTTGGTCCATTCGCCGGTGTCGCCGACGAACCGGCGCCAGGTGAGGCCGGCGAGGTAGAGGTCCTGCTCGGCATCGATCAGCGACACGTCCTCGAAGTCCGGCGACGCGAGCACGTTGTCGATGTCGCGCGTGTACTTCTCGGGCGCGAAGATGCCGAGGAACTCGATGGTGTCGCTGTCACCCAGCCGGGTGACGGTCTTCAGCACGATGTCCGTCAACTCGGGCTGGCCGATGTCCTTCTCGTCGATCTGGTCGAAGACGCGGCCGAAGTCGAAGCTGCGGGCCGTGAAGAACATCGTCGTGTCGTCGCGGACCCCGCTCGGACCCTCATAGCCCAGCTCGAAACCGGCGATGTCGATCCGCAGGCTCGCGCTCGGCGTCGGGGCGCCACCGGCGACATCGAGCTTCAGCAGCGAACCGGAGCGGCCGCCGTAGGCGGCGCTCCAACCCCCGGGCGAGAACTCCGCGCCCGCGATCGAGTTCGGCGCGAAGATCGAGAACCGGCCGCCGCCGCCGATGTCCTCCTCTTCGCCGAGCGTCTGATCGAAGTGCACGACGCGGTCGAAGGGGAAACCGTCGATGTAGATGAGGTTGTCGCGCGGTCCACGGCCGCGCACCGAGAAGTTCGCGAAGTCCCCGGTGGACACCAGTCCCGGCATGCCATCGAGGGCGCGCATGGCATCGCTGCCGGCGCCGACGGCGCTGCGCAGCTCCTCGCGGTTGAAGAACGCGTTGCTGGCCGACCCGTAGGGATCGGCGTCGCGGCCGCGCACCCGTGCCCGGACGATGACCTCCTCGAGGAGGGATGCATCCGGCGCGGGCTGATCGGCTGCGACGCCCTGCCGGACCTGCATCTCGAGACGCAGCGGCGTCACCTTGCGACGGACGACACGCACGCTCGGCTCAGCGACCCGCAGCAGCCCCGATCGGACGGCCGTCACATCGTAGAGCCCCTCCGCCAGCGCGCCGAACTCGACGACACCGTCCGTCGAGGTCAGCGCCGAGAGCGTCGAGCCCAGCCGAGGCGTCACGGTCACGGTCACGCCTTCGAGCGGTCGCCGCGTCTCCACGCTCACGACCTCGACCCGCACACCGCCCTGCCGGGCGACGCTCTCGGGCTCCTGCGCGAGCACCGCCATGGGCGCGGCGAGCCCGAGGCTCACCGCCACACACATCATCCAGATCCTGATGTCCATCATCCTCGTTTCCATCGTCTCATGTCTCCGGGGTGTCTCTGGTATCCTGCGGACACCGTTGTGAAGCCGACGTGAAGACGGCGTAACGACACCGTCGTGACCGTCCGCGAGGCGACGGCGGGTCGTGGTTCGTCGCTCGGAGGTGAGAACTCCGGCCGACGCCTCGCTTGGACCGCCGACGACGCTATGCTGGATGCGATACGCCACGTCGATATGCCCAAAGGTGACCCCATGAGTCCGATCCTTCGCATCGAGTCCGGCGCCCGCATGTCGCAGGCCGTGGTCGCCAACGGCTTCATCTTCCTCGCCGGCCAGGTCGCAGGTGACCCATCGAAGGATGCGGAGGACCAGACCCGGCAGGTGCTCGCCGAGATAGACCGACTGCTCGCCGCCGCCGGTGCGGACAAGCGGCGCATCCTCACCGCCAATGTGTACCTCGCCGATATCGGAGATTTCGGTGCGATGAACCGCGCCTGGGATGCATGGGTCGCGCAGGACGGCAAGCCCGCACGCGCAACCATCGAAGCGGCGCTCGCTGCGCCGGAGTACCGCGTCGAGATCCAGGTGACGGCGCTCGCCTGACAGACTGTCGGCGGTCGGCGTCCGAACCCGTCTAGAATCCGTCGATCAACCCTCGCCGCCTCGGGGCATCATCCAAGGCGGTCATCTTACCGGTGGAATCCCGTCCATGACGCGTCTCGACTCGCTTGCTGTCCGACGGATCTTGATCATCCGACCCAATCACCGTCTCGGCAACAACGCCTTGATGACGCCTTTGATGTCGGAGATCGAACGCCTGTTCCCGCAGGCACGGTTCGATGTGCTCACCGGTGGCGGGGCCTCGAAGGACCTCTACGCAGGCTTCCCCAACCTCGGGACCGTCCACGCCTTCCCGGCGTGGAGCTACATCCGCCCGCATAAGGTCGTCGGCCTGATCCGGCGCGTATGCCGCGAGCCCTACGATCTGGCGATCGACCCCATACCGCGCTCGCGCAGCGCGCGTTTCCTGCTCGGCCTGGTGAACGCACGATCCAAGCTCGGCTACCGCTGGGATGATCCCCGATCCGACGCCAAGCTCACCCACTCGATCGATGCCCATGAAGCCCCGCCGCACTTCGCCCAAGCTCCCGTGCATCTCCTGCGGGCAGCCTTCGACGATACCGGCAGCCCGATGCCGACACTGGATCTGCGCCTGAGCACCGAGGAGCGTTCTTCCGGACATCGCCTGCTCGAGCAGGTGTTGGGCGATGTGACCGGTGCGGCGCGGTCCGATACGCCGCGGTCCAGCGCGCGCGTGCTGCGCATCGGCCTGTACGGCGTCGCGACCGGCGCCAAGCAGTACTCGACCCGATGGTGGATGGCGTTCCTCGACGGACTGCAGAAGGAGTTGGCGACGATGCCGCATGAGATGATCGAGATCCTGCCCCACGACGGCCGCTCGACCCTCGCCGGACGCATGCCCGGTCTGCTATCGGTCAGACTGCGCGAGTTGGGCGCGGCCCTGGGTGCGTTGGACGCGTTCATCACGGCGGACTGCGGTGTCATGCACCTGGCGAGCGCCGCCGGGACGCGGACTATCGGGCTTTTCATGGTGACCGACCCGGTGCGCTATGGACCGTATGGCCACGGCAGCGCATCGATCGCCGCCGAGGATGCCGCGCCCGAGGCGGCCGCGCGCGCGACGGTCGCGCTGCTGCTGGAGCGGTCGTCGCCGATCTAGGAACCCCTCAGGACGGGTCGACGAGTGCGTCGGGACGGCGGCTGGACCTGCGGATCCGTGTCGGCCGTCAATCGACGAATTCGGTGCCTTCCCAGCATCGTGATGGTCGCGGACGCCTGGGATTTCCGCAGCGGCTCTCGGGCGAGTCGGCGGCTGGACGGGGGACGACCCTCTTCGGTCCATCCCCGCGGTGTTCGATGTCGAACGCGTCGTAGATGCCACCCGCGGCCGTCCTCGACTCGTACCGCAGCCGGTCGGCCTCCATCTCGATCACCTGATAGAGCTGTACGTCTTCACCGACCCGCTGCATCCCTTCGCGCGCCGCATCGGCGGCGATGTACTGCTTCGGACCCGCCACGGAGACGACATATACGGGTGTGGTCAGACCTTTGACCACGGTCCTGCCTTCGGCGAGGTTGCGACCGCGGCCATATGCGTGGTCATGGCCTTGCAGCACGAGATCGACGCCATGACGCTCGTAGACCGGCTGCCAGCTCTCGCGAAGACGCGGGTTGTCGCGGCCGAGCGCGACGGAATACATCGGGTGATGATGGCTCACGATCACCCAACGCGATCGATCGCGGGTCAACAGTTCGTCGAGCCAACGCGCTTGGATCTCCGCGGCGGCCGGGTCCTCGAGGGCGCGCATCGAGTCGAGCACGACGAACAGCGCCCCGGAGTGACGCGTGAAGTACACGGTCTCCTCGAGACCCGGCGGCCCGTTGCGCGGCGGAGTGAACTGGCGCGACCAGTGCGGTCCGAGCACGCGCCGCGGGACGCCGGCGGGGTCCTTCTGCGAGACATACTCGTGGTTGCCGGCCACCGGCAAGGTGGCGATCATGCCGTGCAGGAAACCGCCTGCCTCGAACCACTCGCCCCACTCGTCGTCGTGGTTGCCTTTGCCCTGATCGACGAGATCGCCCGCATGCAGGATCAAAGATATGCCGGGGGCGTCACGGAAACCGCCGCGGATGACGCGGGAGAAATGTGAACGCACCGAATTCTGTGCGTCCCCGAAGTACAGGAACGAGAACGGCCTGAACTCCGCTGCGGCGGTGCGGAACTGGATCCACTCGCTCCAGGTGTCGCCACCCCCGACCCGGTAGGCGTAGAGCGTATCCGGGGTCAGATCGGCGAGCTGCACCGAATGGTGTCGGGCGACACCGTTTCGGGTGCGTAGAACCGTGCTCTGCCCTCTCGTCGTCGACGCGGACAGATGCAGTCCCGGGGTATCGAGGGCGCGGGTCCACTGCACCACCGAATCCTTGACCCGCGCTTCGGTACGCCAGTTGATCGACGCTTCGCGAGCTGCATCCGCGCCCGGCATCAGCACGATCCGATCAGGGTGATGGGTGGGGCGATATCGCCCATCACCCGGACGCGTCAGCGTGTTCCGCGCCTCTGCAGCCCCCGCCGCAGGGATCGCCAGGCACGCCCCGTTCACCGCGAGCAAGACCAGAATCAGCCGGCATCCCACACGGGGCATGCCGACCGACGCAGGATTTCGCCTCCGCTCCATCGTTTCCATCGTGCGGAATCTACAGTTCCGCGATTACGGGATTAAGACCGTGGTCGGAGTGCGCAGTTTAGCGATGTCGTCGACGGCCGCACCCTGCGCCTCTAGAATCGCGGCCGTGAAGATATTCAGCCCTCTCTACGACCGGGTGCTCGGCTGGAGCCGCCACCCGCATGCCGCCCGCTATCTGGGCGTCGTCAGCTTCACCGAGTCCTCGTTCTTCCCGATCCCGCCCGATGTCCTGCTCGCGCCCATGACGCTGGCCCGGCCGACGCGGTGGGTATACCTCGCGGCGCTGACGACCATCGCCTCGGTGTTGGGCGGCTTGTTCGGGTATCTCATCGGCCACTGGGCCATCGACGCCGTCCTGCCCTGGCTGCAGAAGGTGGGCTACATGGGCCACTTCGAGACCGCCCAACAGTGGTTCGAGGACTACGGCTTCTGGGCCATCTTCGCCGCCGGCTTCACGCCCATCCCCTACAAGGTCTTCACCATCGCCGCGGGTGCCGCCTCGATGACGCTCGTGCCGTTCATCTTGGGATCGGTCATCGGCAGGGGCGCCCGGTTCTTCATGGTCGCGGCTCTGGTGCGCTTCGGCGGCGCGCCCATCGAAGCGCAGATCCGCCGCTACATCGACACCATCGGCTGGACGGTGCTCGCAGCGCTGCTGATCCTGCTGATCGTCTGGAAGCTCTGACCACGAGGCCTCTGGCGCGCGTATCTCTGATCGGGTACACCGTGGCAACGGGGTCGGCGCCGAAGATGATCGGGAAGGATCATGACGAACCAAGGCAAACCCTCCTCGCGATCCGATTCGACGGGGACCATGAAGGGCCTTGTCGTCGGCGGGCTCATCGGCGGCCTCATCGTCGCCTCGGCAGCATGGGTGGGACCCCTGCTCATCGACTCGGACCTCGCGGAGAACCGCTTCGTCCAGCAGATCGCAACGGCCGAACAGAACCTGACGGGCTGGGATGTGCTGGCGTTGCCCGTCTTGATCCTCATCGTCCTTGCGACGCACGAGATCGGGCATCTGATCGGCGGCATGTCGCAGGGGATGCGGTTCTTGATGCTGATCGTCGGACCTTTCGGCTGGCATGCCTCCGTCGCCGGTCCGCGGTTCGAGTGGAACACCAACTTGGCGCTCATGGGCGGACTCGCCGCCACGCTACCTACCGAAGTGGGAGCCTCCCTCCGTCGGCAGATGCTGGTGCTGGTCGCCGGTGGGCCGCTCGCCAGCCTGCTGCTCACCGTCCTCGCGGTCGCGCTGGCTTCGCTGTCCGATCCTCGCTTCGCGGCGTACGGCATCTTCGTCGCCGCCACCTCGTTCGGCATCTTTCTGGTCACGCTCATCCCGGTGCGCACGGGCGGCTTCATGAGCGACGGCATGCAGATCATCGATCTGCTCCGGGGTGGCAGCGCGGTCATCGAGCGGAGCGCGATCATGCATATCTTCGCGCAGAGCCTGGACGGCGTACGGCCACGGGACTGGGATCCATCGAGCATCGATGAACTGAAGCGGATCGGCGCCGACGATCCCCTGCGCAGCACCGGCGCCGCGCTGTATCTGCTCTACCGGGCGATGGACAGCCGCAACACTACCGACATCGAACGCTACGGAAGAGAGATCGAAGAGGGTCTCGCCAGCTACCCCACCGGGTTCAAACAATCGCTCCATGTCGAGCTCGCCATCTGCGGGTGGCTGAAGGGCGATGCAGAGGCCGTGCGGCGGCATCTTGGCGAGAGCCGAGGCGGAGTCGTCGAGAAGTCCCGCAGGCTGCTCGCGCAGGCCGCTCTCGCCAGACTCGAGGGCCGCAGTGAAGACTGCGAGCGCCACCGCCTGCTCGCCATCAAGGCGCTCGCAAAAGCGTCCGATGCCGGGCAAGGGAAACTGACGGAGGATCAGTTGGCGATGCTGTGAGGACTGGGCCCGCTTGGATCCTCACCAAATGCTGGCGATCATGAACGAATCGGACCGTATCACGGTCACCGGAGATGAAAGGCGTCGTACCTGTCGCGGCACGGCGCACAGGAATGTGCTCAAGCAGGTCCCGTCGATCGTCACCGGTCAACGTTGCTCGATGAGCAAGCGCACCGTCTCGATCTCTTGTTCGCGAGCCGCATCGTCGGCAGGAGGCGGCAAAAATATCTCCGGCAGGATCCCTACCGCATCGACCGGCATATGCGGTAACCGCTTCGATCGCGAGGTCGCATAGAGCACGACGCGTTTGCCTGATGGCAGCTTATGCGGCCGGAGGTTGGAATAATCGAGCGCTCCTGCCGTCCTTCTTCCGAATGTCTTGACGTTCCAGGCTTGCTGCATGGCCAACACGAACTGCTCACAGGAGCTACCGCATCCCTGATCGATCAGAACGGCGACCCGCCCAGGGCGCCGCCGTCCGGGTTCGGAAGGCTCGATCTTCGTCACGGTATCCCCGAGGGTCGGATGTGGCACATAGGTCCCGGACTTGGCGGACCGCATCAGCGTCACCAGTGGTTCGATCGCCTCCGGGCACTTGGTGTCCCCGGGCGCCCATAGGTCACAGAGACCCGCGGTGCCCTCGACGTTCGCAGGAGTCGACAGGAATTCCACGCCAGCGACGAGGATGGGGTTGCCGATCACCGCTGCGGTGATCGGCGCGTAGGTGGCATCGTTGCCCCCATCGTTGCTGCGCACGTCGATGATCCAGTTCGGTGTGCGCCCGAGCCGGCTCCGGTTCTCCGTCATCATCGTCGCGATGGATCCCGTCGCCGACGGATAGAAGGTGGGGAATGTGAGCACGACCGTCTTGTGCGAAAGCCAGCGGATACTCGCCTTGGAGGCTCCGTCGGAATCGACACCGTCATCCGAACTCTTCGCATCGCCGCTCGGCGACCAATCGGCCGGGGCGACGGCGAGATGTTTCGTACGCCAGACCTTCAGATAGGTGGCGATGACGGCGCCGCATGCACGCTCACTGTCGACCGATGTGGCCGCCCGACGCGCCTCATCGAACGCTGCAGCGATCACCGCCTCGCCACGATGTCGGCGGTTGTCCTCGGCCCCCGTATCGTTGGCGAGCAAAAAATCCGGAAGGTGCTCGAGGTCGAGTCGGCACCCCTCAGCGATGGTCGCATCGCCAGCCCATGATGGTTGCGACAACAATCCCCACCCGAGGATCATCATCCCCGCAACGCCAAGAGCACCTGCCTGACGCATCGATTTGCCTCGGTATGATGAAGTCGTTATCCGTCGGGCTTCCACGATAGGACTCGGCAACTTATCGGAACTGGGCCCGCTTGGATTCGAACCAAGGACCAAGGGATTATGAGAAGACTGGAGTCAGCAATCCCTGTTGGCCATCAATGACTTACAGATGTCACTAAGCTGTGTGTAAGAGAATGTGTAAGTAAATATCGGGTTTTTGACAGGTCTTTTCTCGACCAAAAACACTTCCGCAAAGAGAGCTTAATCAACGATCAAAGAAAGTGATGTGACTGCGAGAATTTGGTTTTGACGTGACTTTTTGATGTATCCGCATTGGGTATTTGTCGTTTAAACGACAATGGGTTGTCCAAAGATCATCTCATCGCGTTCTCATCCCTGCGGGGGCCTGCCCTTGGCCGATCAGCACATCGACCTCCCGACGCTTATGGATCATCTCCTCGGTCGCGTATCTCTGCTTGCCCATCGTCCACGTCTCCTGTCCCTTTTATGAACATTAAAACTGGACCAAAATACCGGGTCAGGTCAACAGCAACTGCCGCCGTAACCACTATAAACAGGTAGAACCAAGGAAACGCTAAGCGCAGGGTAGCGCCGGCAGGCGCTGCCATAACCTTGAATAAAAAAAGCGGCGAAACCAAGGAATACAGCGTCATTCCGCCAAACTGAAAGACCGTGGTCAGGACTGCTAGAGAGTGGGACATAAGTACACCTCAAAGTGAGGAGACCGTGTCGGCCTGCGGTATAGGCAGGCCTTCGGCGACAGCCACCTGCTCAAGCGCTGTTTCAAACAGCATGCGCGCGGCACCAGCAACCCGCTGCAAGTAAGCGTGCAATTGGGCGTCAGCCGCGCTCCTATTTGCACAGTCGCCGCTGTAAGTTTCAAAGTTAGAAATTTGCAGCAGCAACTGCGCCAGATGGCTGGGACACTCGCAAGCTATTGCGGAGGAAAGTCCCGCGAATTCCGTCAAGGCTGTATCGTCAAATCGGGGGGATCGTATGGTTTGGCCCGTCAGATCCGACTCAGCGAGCAGCGCTAATTCGGAAGCTGTTGCATTTTTGGCTGTAGATGCCTCGGCGCGCTGCAAGTTCGCCAGCCACTGACGCAATGAATCATCATCTGCAGGCTCGTGCAACGAGGCGACGCCAGAGCCAGTTAGTTCCGCACGCCCGGCGGCACTGGAATAGCTATAAACCACGGCCGCTCGATTCGCACCCCAGGCGTCTTGAGCAACGCGCAGTTTCTGCTGCACGCCAGGTTGCAAGCTTGCGGATTGCCACAGCAGCAGATCGATAGCGGGCTTGCTCGAAAGCTCAGCGGCTTGCGCTGCTTCGGTTAAGTTGTTGAAGACAGCCAAGGTCTTCAGTGCCGGCCCCCGAGGCTGGCGATCTACCAAGCGTTGCAATCGGCGCGCCAAACTCTGGCCCACCACGACAGCATTCAATGCTGGATGCTGCGGCGCTTGAGCTCGTTTCAGTGGGCTAGCAGCTGTAGACATCTGTGCCATCTCACGAATCTGATCAGTGTCCAGCGCCGCCAGCAAACTGATTGCATGCCCCTGTTGTGTAAGCCGGCGTAGCAAAGTGACGCGCTCAACATCTGCAGCCAAGTAAAGCCGATGTCCAGATGCAGCGGTGATGGGGCGCACCGCTTGGTAGCGTTGCTCCCAAATGCGCAAAGTCGCCACAGGCATACCCGCCATGCGCGCAACTGCGCCACTGCGAAAGGTCGGCAGCGGCTGGTCGGTCTGCGGTGCAAGGGTCTGAGGTGAAAGCCGGTTAAAAGCCATACGATTGAGTTAAATATGAGTCGAATTATTCCCTTGATTTTGGAGCTATTGAGTTTGTATCTTTACTCTCTTAGATACGATCGCATGACAAAGTCAACTCATACTTTTAACTCAATCGTTCATTTAAATCAATGTTTTTGATTTTCGATGCTTGATGTAAATAGGAATTCCCATGAACAACACGCGACGCACATTCATCATGACGCTGGCTGCCAGCGGCTCACTTTTGGCCACAACTGCCCACAGCCAAGCCAAGTTAAACGAAAAAGATCCGCAATCCGTGGCCTTAGGCTACGTGGCTGATGCCACCAAAACAGACACCAAAAAGTACCCCAAGTACGCTGCTGGACAACTTTGCAACAACTGCGTCTTGTACCAAGGCAAAGTCAGCGATGCCTGGGGCGGCTGCCCATTGTTTGCCGGCAAACAAGTCGCCGGCAAAGGTTGGTGCAATGCCTATGCCAAGAAGGGCTGACGGTGGTTGACTCTGTCACCCTGCTCTTGCCTGGTGCTGGCCGAGGGCAGAGCGCAGGGCCGCTTGGCGAGCTGCTTAGGCCTCGGGACCTGCTTCCTGACTGGGTGGTAGCGGACCTGCGGACGGACCACGCGGGCGAAGTTGGTGCGGTATGTATCTACCAGGGGATACTCCTATTTGCGCGCGACCCGGTCTTGCGTGCCTTTGCTGAGCACCACTTGGTTACCGAGCAAAAGCACTTGCGTCTCATCTCGGGCTGGTTGCCTCCAGCTGAACAGAGTCGCTTGCTCCCGCTGTGGCGGCTGGCCGGATTTCTCACTGGCACCCTTCCCGCGCTGTTCGGTTCCAAGGCAGTCTACGCAACGATCGAGGTGGTTGAGACCTTTGTCAACCACCACTACGAGGAGCAGATTCTTGCTCTGGCCTCACAGACTGGGCTCAATGACTTGCGCCATACGTTGCTCGATTGCCAAGCTGACGAGGTAGCGCACCGCGACGAGGCTGCTGCTGCTCGGGGCCAGAATCATCCAGGCTGGGTGCTTCGCGCTTGGTGCGCCATGGTGGGTGCAGGCTCAAAAACTGCGGTGTCATTGATTCGCCATATTTGAGTGACTCGCCCATGACCGCCATCGCAGCCGAAATTGAGCGCTTTAACCGGCTTAGTGCAACTTGGTGGGACAGCCGAGGACCGATGCGGCCCCTGCATGTTGTCAACGCCTTGCGGCTCGACTACGTGGTCGAACAAATTGCCTCGCATGTGGGTCGGGACACAGCCAATGCGCTCAACGGGCTGCGAATTTTGGATGTGGGATGCGGCGGCGGCTTGATGTCCGAAGCGCTGGCATGCCGTGGAGCGCATGTTGTTGGTGTGGACGCTTCGCCGGGTAATGTCGCTGCTGCGCGTCTGCACGCTCAATCGCAAAACGTCGCGGTTGACTATCGGCTCGGCGAACCCGCCGAGGTACTGTCGACAGAAGAACTTTTTGATGTAGTACTGGCGCTTGAAGTGGTCGAACACGTGCGTGAAGTGCCCGCATTTTTAAGGACTGTAGCTGCCCGTCTGGCGCCAGGTGGCACGCTGTTTGTCTCTACCATCGACCGCACTTTCAAGAGCTTTGCGGTGGCCATCATTGGAGCCGAATACCTGCTGCGGGTTCTGCCGCGCGGCACCCACCAGTGGTCGATGTTTGTACGTCCCGAGGAATTGACTTCCGCTTTAACATCTTCGGATTTGCACATGAATGATCTGCGCGGGATGCGCTACTTACCGCTCGTTCACAAAGCTTCGTGGTGCAAGGACACAAAGGTGAACTACATTGCAACCTACATGCACACTGCCCAGCCCAACCGCGGGCGTTGAAGACGACCATGTACCATATAAGACACCTAATTTTGGTGCCGGGAGATCAGCTCGATTTAGAAGCCGCAGCCTTTGACGGGTTTGACGCCACAGAAGACGCTGTGTGGATGGCTGAAGCCCACGAAGAGTCCACCTACGTTTGGTCGAGCAAGCAACGCATCGCATTGTTTTTAAGTGCCATGCGTCACTTCGCACAAGCGCTGCGCGAAAAGGGTAGTTCGCTGTGTTACCACCGGCTCGACGACACCGGCACTGCATCTGGTTTGGACAGCCTTGGGGAAAAACTGCAGGCTGATTTGGACACGCTTAAAGCACAGCGCCTGGCCTTGGGGCGCTTTGTTATAAGCCGAATGGCCGAACTTGCCTCACTGCAGTGGCAAGGTGACGTGAGCGCCCTGGCTGCAGCACTTCAAGGCGCACACCACGTGCGCAGCGTGGCTGAGCCGCAAATTGCACCATGGATGGTCCGCTTGGCAGCCTAGTTGGGACGAAATATGAATAACACGAACCGCGACGACAAAAGCCATTGCGCTGCAGCGCTCACAGTGCTCTACGACGGCGCCTGTCCTCTGTGCCGGCGCGAAATTGCAGTCTATCGCGACTTGCAACCGCTGCAGCCGGGCTCGCCTGTGTGCTTTGCCGACATTAGCAACGTGGCAGTACCGCTGCCAGTTGGTACTACGCGCGAACAGTTACTGGCGCGGTTTCATGTTCAGGGCCCCGATGGCCAACTGCTCAGCGGCGCTCAAGCATTTTTGTCCTTGTGGGCCGCCCTGCCCGGCTGGCGCTTGCTGGCCTTGGCCGGACGCCTGCCGGGAGCAACTTGGGTGATAGAGCGGATGTATCGCCTGTTTCTAAGGTGGCGGCCGATGCTTCAGCGATGGGCCGCGCGCTGGGACTGAACCGTAAAAGCCAACAACCGTCAGATCATCTATCAACTATTTATCGACTCACACCAGATTCAAAACTCATCACATGCAATCTATTGTTCTGATCTCCGGCGCTGGCGGCGGTATTGGCAGGGCCCTTGCCCAACAACTTCACAGTCAGGGCCTTCGAGTTGCCGCAGTCGGGCGAGACGCAGAACATTTGGCCGACATCAATGCGGCACTGCGTATCACTGCAGACACCACCACGCCCGAGGGTGCAGCACAGGCTGTGGCTGCATGCCAGGAGTCACTGGGCGTAGCGCCCTCACTGCTGGCGCATTGCGTGGGCAGCACTTTGATTGCGCCGTTGCATCGCACCACGGTGCAAGCCTACCAAGAGGTGATGCGCGTCAACCTCGATAGCGCGGTTTTTATGCTTCAGGCTTGGGTTGCGGCGCTTCAAGGAGGTCCCGGTGCCGCCGTGATGGCCAGCTCGGTGGTGGCACGCATCGGTGTAGCGAACCACGAAGCCATCGCAGCCGCAAAAGGCGGTGTCGAGGCCCTGGTTCGCAGCGCTGCAGCGACCTATGCCGCGCAGGGAGTGCGCATCAATGCAGTTGCACCGGGCCTGACAGAGACACCACTGACGGCCAACATACTCAAGATGACTGCTATGCGCGAGGGCGCCGCCCGCCAGTACCCCTTGGGCGGTATTCAGTCGGCCGAGCAAGTCGCTGATGTCATGGCCTTCTTACTGGGCGAAGGCGCCGTCCGCCTGACTGGTCAGGTCATTGCGGTGGATGGAGGTTTCACAACGGTCAGGCCACTGGTCCGGTAACAGCGCGCCAAAAAAAGGAAGAGTTCTCCACAAACACTTGATAAAAGACAAAGTCCGTTTGCTCAGCGACTTGTGTAAGCCGACTTTTTAAGTGGTGATCCTCTTGAACTTGTGTATTCAAGTTGAACAACTTTTTTCAAGAGGAGTGATAAATGTTATTTTTGAAAATTAAAAACTATTGGGCTTCCTTACCGGATTTCAGCATGAGTCACATACTGCTTAGAATCCCTCTGGCCATAGTTTTCATTCAACAGGGATTGAGCAAGTTTCCTGTAGATGCTGATGCAGGGGCTGCTTTTGGCATACCTTTTTTGGTGTGGTGGTTCGTTTGCTATGGCGAGGTTGCCGCTGGTATTGGACTTATATTAGGAGCGTTGCCGACTTTACCCCGTATCAGAGAGATCCCTCTCATCGCAGAGTTGGGCGACTTGGTCACTAGATTCAGCGGAATAACAATGTGTTGTGTTGTCACTGGCGTCATCTGGGTCGTCATCAAGCCCGAAAGCTTGATCCAATTTATATTGAACGACTATCTTCACTTATCTCTTTGGGTTGGCGGACTTTACTTTGCACTCAGAGGGAATTGGGCGGTTGCAGCCGAAAAAAAATCAACTGTTTTTTGAACATCCATTTTGCAGAGCTGGTATTTCCCAGCTCATAAATTGTTTTAAAGCCGTGGTCTTGGTCGAAACGGTTCATTGAAGTTCCATAGATGACGAACAAAGAGGGACTGTCTAGATTTTTGTGTGATCGGGCCATACTTGCCAGAGGAGGCAGTGTATGGCGATCAAGAAAGAGCTTGTGGATGAGTTGTTGAAGGATGTGGACCCGAAGGAGGTGTTTGCCTGCGAAGGTCTGATGGCGGAGCTGAAGAAGGCGCTGGCCGAACGGATGCTAAACGCCGAGATGGATCATCACCTCGATCAGGAAGGTCGTGCTGAGGCCGATCAAGGCGGGCGCGCTAATCATCGTAACGGGTACAGTAAGAAGTCGGTATTGACCGATAACGGGCAGATCGATCTTGAGATTCCCCGGGATCGACGCGGCACCTTTGAGCCGCAGCTCATTGCCAAGTACCAGCGTCGATTTCCGGGCTTTGATGACAAGATCGTCTCGATGTACGCCCGCGGCATGAGCGTGCGGG
>Ga0172373_10007283_pt1 | contig 14421 bp, 13 predicted proteins | sample Lak10m_2_FD_114546 | JGI IMG/M metagenome (GOLD analysis project Ga0172373, IMG submission 114546) | Freshwater microbial communities from Kabuno Bay, South-Kivu, Congo - kab_092012_10m | ecosystem: Environmental > Aquatic > Freshwater > Lake | place: Democratic Republic of the Congo... | reverse complement strand
CCCCCAGTGGCGCGATCTCTGCGAAGACATTGCCTGACGGCTCCCGTCGGTTGGATGCCCGCCTGCGCGGGCATGACGTCAAAAATTTACCCTTCCGTAACCTGAGTTCGGAGCCCTGCGTCGTTGCGTCAATGACTTGACGACGGTTTCCTGAAGCGTATCCTGATAGGCAGTTCGGATGGGGTGTTTTGGTTTTGCCCCGGGGGTGGAGACACGAGTGATGGCGACGGTCGATCCGGCCGACCCGGACGAGATGGATGGGATGTATGACGAGGACCCGGCTCCGGCGATGCGCCCGATGAGCGCGGTGGTTCTGCCTTTGCCCGTCGCCGGCATGAATGTCGAGCGGGGGCCGGCTCCCGATGTCGTCGCCGCCCTGGAAACCCAAAGTCAGGCTGTCCTGGCCTCGATCGCCGCCTTCCAGGAGGCCGAGCGCCAGCGGACCGAAGAGATGGTTCGCGGCGTGCGCGAGGATGCCGAGCGGCGGATCGCCGAAATGGAAGATGCCGTCGCCGAGGCCCGCTATGCCCTGATCCAGGCCGAGGAACAGGTCCGGATCGCCCGCAGCGATGCCGACGACGTGTTGCAGCAATTCTCGCTGACGCTGGAACAGGTCCGCAGTCATGCCGCCCTGGTCGACACGCTGCGGCAGGAAAACGATTCCCTGGCCATCTCCGCCTCGGTGGTCCGCAAGGAAGCCGACTGGGCGAAAGACCAATGGAACGATGAACGCGAACGGGTCGCCCGGCTGGAAGAACAGGCCGCCCGGTCCGAGCGCCGTGCCGCCGACGCCGAACTGGTGGCCGTCGAGCTGCGTTCCGAGGTCGAGGCCTTGCGGCGCATGCTGGCCGGCGGCGGTGTCCGCGCCATGACGCCCGGCCGTGCCGGAGAAGAGGCCGGAACCCAGGGAACCGCGATCTTTCCGGTCCAGGTCACCGCCGTCGTCGATTGCAAGGCCGCTTCCGACGGGGACGAGTCCGGAGAAACCGGGGTGGGTGTGGTCTTCGACGTCCGGCTGGTCGCCGCCATCCCACAGGATCACGGCGCCAGCGGCCAGGGGGTCGAGAACGCCATCGGGCTGGCCCGCGCTTTGTTTCCCACCGCCCCTCTGTCGGTGGTGGTGGGCGAGGCCTGCGATCCGTCCGTCGTCCAGTCCCGCCATGCCGACGTCACCTTCATTGCCGCCTCTGGCGACGACAGTCGCCGCAAGGCTGCCAGGGTCCTGGCCAGTGCGGCCAGTCATCTGCATCGAAGTGGAAGCGACAAAGACGACCTGACCGGGGGATAGTTTCATCCCGATGAAAACCCGACCTTAAGGCGACCCCCATGATCAAGAGCGCCGGGCCGTTGGTACAGTTCGAGTGGTCGAAGGCCATCGAGACCGGCCATGAAGCCGTTGATTCCGAGCATATGAAGCTTGTCGGACTGCTGGAGCAGTTGCGTGGCGTGCTGTCTGACGAAAGCGAGGAGCGGCTGGCGCGGGCCAACGCCGCCCTGGACGAGTTGCGCGAATACACGAAGTATCATTTCGCCAACGAAGAATGCCTCATGGAAACCTTCGAGTATGACGACCGCGAGCTGCATCTGCGCGCGCATGCGGCGTTCATCCGCAAGGTCACCGACGCCCGTTTCGACGAGGCTTCGGTCACCGAGGCCAGCCTGGCTCTGCTGCGTTTTCTGTACGATTGGCTGATCGCCCATATTTCCAACGTCGATCAGGTCATGGTCGCCAAGCTGATGGGCCGGACCGGGCGCGAGGAAGGCAATCAGGTCGATCAGACCGCCGCCGTCATCGATTGCGCCTATCAGGTGGCGGCATCGCTGGCGGAAATGACCGACGCCCTGCGGACGGTGCAGGGGCCGGTGCAGCGGGCGGCCTTGCGCAAGAAGGTCACCGACGCGTCCGAACGGCTGCTGAATCTGGTGACGCTGGCCGACGTGCGGGTCAAGTCGTGGGGCTGTCCGCTGGCTCAGCGCAGCCGGTTGGCCGGCATCCGTTCGGCGGTGGTCAGCTCGGCCTGCAGTCTGATCGAGGGCAACGCCCATCACACGATCCAGTACGGCGGCAAGATTCTGTCCGGCGAGACGGGGCTGCCCTTCGGCTGCGGGTCGGTTCTGAAAATGCGCATCGAGGCCATCTCCACCCTGATCTCCCTGATCGGCGGGGCCTCGGTTCTCAGCGTGGTCCAGCGCGCGCAGGTGATCGAAGCCTATCGGGTCGCCAACGAGGTGCGGGCGTTGGAATGGCGCCAGTACCGCCTGCCGGAATTCGCGATGGGCGATTCCTGCGCCCCGGTGCCCTTCGAGTTGCCGGACGACATCGCCGAGGGCGCGGCCTCGCAGGCCGACGTCCTGGTTGCGGCGGCCGCGGGGCGGTCCTGAGGATTCATACGAAGCCCGGATGATTCTTCGGGCTTCGTATCCAGCGCCCGGCGAGGGCTTAGGACCCCGAATGAATCATTCGGGGTCCGTATCAGTCGGCGATCAGCGAATCGATGATCCGGCATTCGGCCACCACATGGCCGCAGCAATTGGCCAGTCCCTGCAATTCGCCGCGCAGGCGGGACAGGTCGGCGATCTTGCGCTCGACATCGGCCAGATGGCCGGCAACCAGCCGGTCGGCCCCCCCGCACGGCTGGTCCGGATGTTCGGCCAGGCTCAGCAGGGTGCGGATCGCTTCGACGGAAAACCCCAGGTCGCGGCCGCGGCGGATGAAGCGCAGGCGGCGGACATGGCCGTCGTCGTACTGGCGATAGCCCGCCGGAGTCCGGTCGGGCGGCGGCAGCAGGGCGATTTTTTCGTAATAGCGGATGGTCTCGATGTTGACGCCGCTGCGCTTGCCCAGCTGGCCGATGCTGATCGGCGAATTTTTCATCATCCCTCTTGACCCTGTAGCGGCTCCAGGGTTCATGGTGTCTGCGAATCGCTCGCATGTCCAGGGCGATCATGGCATCTTGGGAGCATGGTCATGTCCTCGGGTTCATCCTGCTGCAGCGGATCGTCGTGCTGCGGAACTTCGGCCGCGGCCGTTCCGGCTGCGGTTCCGGTTTCGGCTGCCGCGCCGTCTTCGGACCGCCGTGCCTTCCGGGTGACCGGCATGTGCTGCGTCGAGGAGGTTCGGGTTCTCAAGGCCGCCGTCGGTCCGCTGGCCGGCGGCGAGGAGGGGCTGTCCTTCGATCTGCTGAACGGCAAGATGACGGTCACGGCGGCGGGTCTGTCGGATCAGGCTGTCATGGCCGCCGTCGCCGGGACCGGCATGCGGGCCGAGCCCTGGCAGGCGTCGGATGCCGGCGGGCGCCGCCGCGAGGATGCCGCCCGCCGGGGCCGCCAGACGGCCCTGGCCGCCGTCAGCGGTGCCTCGGCCCTGGCGGGTTTCGTGCTGGAGCAGCTTCTGGACCTGCCGCGGCTGGCCCATCCGGTGGATGCCCTGGCGGTGGTGATCGGCCTGTGGATGGTATTGCCCAAGGCCGTCCTGGCCGCCCGGTCGCTGCGCCCCGACATGAATTTGCTGATGACCGTCGCCGTGTTCGGCGCTGCCGCCCTGGGCGACTGGCTGGAGGCCGCCACGGTGTCGGCCCTGTTCGCCCTGTCCCTGGCGCTGGAAAGCTGGAGCGCCGAGCGGGCGCGGCGCGCGGTCGCCGCCCTGCTGGATCTGGCGCCGCCGCTGGCGCGGGTCCGGGGGGCGGACGGACGCGAAAAGACGGTGGCTCCCGCCGATGTCGCCGTGGGGGACATCTTCGTGGTCCTGCCCGGGGAAAGCATTCCCCTGGACGGCCGGATCGTCGCCGGGGAAAGTGCTGTCGACGAAGCCCCCATCACCGGGGAAAGCGTTCCGGTCTTCAAGGCCCCCGGGGCCGAGGTCTTTGCCGGCACCGTCAACGCCGACGGCGTGCTTGAAGTGCGCAACAGCCGGCCGGCCTCGGACACCACCCTGGCCCGGGTGGCCCGGCTGGTCGAAGAGGCCCGCGGCCAGCGGTCGCAGGTGGAACGCTGGGTCGACCGCTTCGCCGCCGTCTACACCCCGCTGATGCTGGGCGGCGCCGTCCTGGTGGCTGTGGCGCCACCGCTTCTGGCCGGCGGCGACTGGGGGGAATGGATCTATCGGGCGCTGGTCCTGCTGGTGATCTCCTGTCCCTGCGCGCTGGTGATCTCGACACCGCTGACGGTGGTGGCGGCGATGGCGGCGGCGGCGCGGGCCGGCATTCTGGTCAAGGGCGGCGAGCATCTGGAAACCGCCGCCCGGCTGACTGCCGTCGCCTTCGACAAGACCGGAACCGTCACCGCCGGCCGGCCGGTGGTCGAGCAGGTGGTGGCCCTGGACGGCGGCAGCGAAGACGACATCCTGCGCCGTGCCGCGGCCCTGGAAGCGCGCAGCACCCATCCTCTGGCCCGTGCCATCCTGGACCATGCCGCCGCCCGGGGCGTGGCGCCGCCGCCGGCTTCGGCGGTGCGGTCGCTGCCGGGCAAAGGGGTGTGCGGCAGCGTCGACGGCACGGAAATCTGGCTGGGCTCGTACCGTTATGCCGTCGAACGCCGGGCCGACAGCGCCCGGGTGGGCCAGGCCGCCGCCGCCCTGGCCGTGGGCGGCCGCTCGGTGGTCGCGGTCGGCGATGCCGGCGGGGTGCGCGGGCTGATCGCCCTGGCCGATCCCGTCCGCCCCGATGCCGGCCGGGCCTTGGACGCCCTGCGGCAGGCCGGGGTGGGGACCTTGGTCATGCTGACCGGGGACAACGCGGCCACCGCCACGCGGGTGGGGGATGCGCTGGGTTTCGACGATGTCCGGGCCGAATTGCTGCCCCAGGACAAAAGCGCGGTGATGGACGACCTGACCGCCCGCTACGGGTGTGTCGGCATGGTCGGCGACGGCATCAACGATGCCCCGGCCTTGGCCCGGTCGTCATTGGGAATCGCGATGGGGGCCGCCGGCACCGATATCGCCATCGAGGCCGCCGACGTGACGCTGATGTCCGACGATCTGACCCGGTTGGCCTGGCTGATCGGGCATGCACGGCGCATGATGGGGATGATCCGTCAGAACATCGCGTTCGCGGTGGGGATCAAGCTGCTGTTCACCGTGCTGGCGATGGCCGATATTGCCACCTTGTGGGGGGCCATCGCCGCCGACATGGGGGCGGCCTTGCTGGTGGTGTTCAACGGCCTGCGGATGCTGACCCCGGCCGGCCGCCCCGACCGCGCCGCACCGGCGGCCGGGTTGCTGCGCCAACCCGCCTGAGGAAGAAGGAGAGATCATGCATTTCGATAGTCTTGCCCCCTGGCAGCATGTCCATGCCTTCTCGTCCGGCACGGAACGGACGGCGGAACGGCGGACCAGGATCGTGCTGGGCATCACGGCGGCGATGATGGTTCTGGAAATCGCGGCGGGGACGGTTTTCAACTCGATGGCGCTGCTGGCCGACGGCTGGCACATGTCGACCCATGCCGGAGCCTTGGGCATCGCCGCTTTCGCCTATGGCTTCGCCCGGCGGCACGCCGCCGACCGCCGGTTTTCCTTCGGGACCGGCAAGGTCGGCGCCCTGGCCGGCTTCACCAGCGCGGTGGTCCTGGCCATCGTCGTCCTGGCGATGGTCTGGGAATCGGCGCAGCGGATGCTGGCGGTGCAGGTCATCGCCTTCGACGAGGCGCTGGTGGTGGCGGCGGTCGGCCTGGCGGTCAATCTGGTCTGCGCGGCGATCCTGGGCGGCCACGACGACCACGACCATCATGGCCACGACGATCATCATCATGACCACGGGCACGGGCACGACCACAACCTGCAGGCCGCCTATGTCCACGTCCTGGCCGACGCCTTCACCTCGGTCCTGGCCATCGCCGCCCTGCTGCTGGGCAAGTATCTGGGCTGGTGGTGGATGGATCCGGCGATGGGGCTGGTGGGGGCGGTGGTCATTTCCCGCTGGGCCTGGAGCCTGATCCGCCGGACCAGCTCGGTTCTGCTGGACCACAGCGACGACGACGGCCTGCACGAGGAAGTGCGGGCCGCCATCGAAGGCGACGCCGACAACCGGCTGGCCGACCTGCATCTGTGGCAGATCGGCCAGGGGCACTGGGCGGCGATCCTGTCGGTGGTCACCCACGATCCCCGTCCCCCGGCCCATTACAAGGCGCTGCTGGCCGAGGTGCATGAACTCAGCCATGTTTCGGTCGAGATCCAGCCGTGCAGCGGCGCCGCATGTGGCAACTTCCCAGCCGGGGACACGCCCCGTATACTGGCCTGACCCCTCGCCATCGGAGAGAACATGGATACGCTGTGGGATGTTTCCGCCGTGATCGCCATCGGAGTAGTGACCGCCGCCGTCGTGGTCCGCCACTTCATGCGGACCTTCTCGCGGACCCGGGCTCCGGGGTGTGGCGGCGGCTGTTGCGGCGGTTCCAAGCGCCCCGACGGCTCGGGCGGCTGCAGTTGACGGCCTGATCCGGCGGGATTGCCAGCATCATGCTGCCGCACGGACAAATGCCCCGCAACGGCTTCCTGAAAGTGGGGATATTTCTGGTTCTGACCACCCTGATCGTCGGGGCGGCCGAGATCGCCGACAACTGGCCGGCAATCAGCCGGACGGTGTCCGGCTGGCTTTCCGCAAGGGCGGTGTCCGCCCCCTGACGCTTTCCGCGCCGGGGCGGTCAGCGGTGGGCGAGGCGGGGGCCGGCGGCGCGCAGCCGGCGCGGGCTGCTGCAGCTTCCCGCCGCGTACAGGGCGCCGGTGATGGCGGCGACCACCATGCCGATCCCCAGCGGAGAAACGGCGGCGGCTCCGGCCGCCAATCCACCCATCAGACCCTTGCTGAAACCGATGGCGGTTCCGGTCTTCACGCCCATGCCAACGGCGGCGACGCCCTTGCCGCTGACCACGGCGCCGGCGGTTCCGCCGCTGCCCAGGCCAAGAACGGCGCTTTCGCCCAGGCGGGGGGAGGTACGGGAGTGGGTCTGGTGAGCAGGCATGGCGCCCTCTTTCATTGATAATGATTATCAGTAACCATAACACATCGCAGAGGCCCGTCAACCCGCTGTATCGACGCAACCCGAGTTGTGGCACCTTGGGGACAGCGGAGCAAACGATGGGGGCGTCAACGCGATGCAGTCCGGCAACATACTTTCATCGGGCACCAGATGGCGGCGCAGCTGGGAAGACCTGGCCACCGACGAACGCGACCGTTTCCTGCTGGCGGCCTTCGGCGGGGCGGCGGAATGGCAGGGGGTGATGGAATCCCTGGACCTGGACCGCGTGGCGGCCGGCCGGATTGCCGCCGCCATGTGCCCGGTGGCGCCCGAGCCCCGCACCGCGGACGAGCGGCGTCAGCGCGAACAGGGGGCCTTGGCTTTTCTGGAAAACCGGCCGCTGGGCATCGCCCTGCGCGATGCCATTGCCCGGCGGGACGGCGCGGGCAGTCCCGTCGACGATTCCGCGCCGGCCGCCGCGCCGCTGGTGCTGGACATGCGCCGGGAAGCCCGCAACCCGCCGGCCGCCGAGCCGGCGGTGCATCCGGACGGGCTGACGGTGCGTCTGATGCGCAAGGCCGAACAGGGAATCCGCCAGGCCGCGGAAGGGTGGCGCCACCGTCCCTCTGCCGGGGGCGACGAAGCCGAGGATCTGGTCCGGGCCTCGCTGGACCGTTGGCAGACGATGGGAGAGGTTTTGAAGGCGATGACCGTGGAATCGGCCCGGCGGGGATATCCGCCGGCCCTGAATTTCATCCGGATCGTCGAGCCTTATCTGCGCCCGCAAGGGGCGCTGCCGTCGCGGGACGGCACCGGATTGCCGGTGGATGCCGCCCGCTACCAGCGGATCAGGCAGGCGCTGGGACGGTCGCGGTCGCCGGTCCACAATCTGTACCGGCGATTGTTTCCGCCCCAGGGCTGAGCCTGGGGCGGAAGCCGGACCCTACAGGAACAGATCGCCGACCCGGCTGGCGATCATCGCCAGAGCCCAGGCGAAGGCCAGGGAATAGCCGACCGAGAACCCGGCCCAGCCCCAGCTTTTCGATTCCCGCCCGATGATGGCGATGGTCGACAGGCACGGGGCGTAAAGCAGGGTGAAGATCATGAAGGCGACCGCCGTCGACACCGGCATGGCCGCCCGCAGGGTTTCGCTCAGCCCTTCGGATTCCTTGTCCTGGGCGTAGATCACCGCATAGGTGGCGACCGCCACTTCCTTGGCGACGAACCCGGTCAGGATGGCGGCGGTGTCGCGCCAGGAAAAGCCCAGCGGCTGGAACACCGGCGACACGGTGATGGCGACGCGGCCCAGATAGCTCTTTTCCAGCTTCTCCTGGGCCTGGGTGGCCTTCAGAATGTGCAGGGACTCGTCCTTTTCCGGGCTGTCGGGCTGTTCTTCCAGCTGGGCGATGGCGGTGTCGAAATCCTGCGAGAAGGCGATGTCGCGGGGGAATTCCTGCAGGAACCAGATGACGATCGAGCCGACCAGGATGACCCCCGTCACCTTGGCGACGAAGCCCTGGGCGCTGTCCCACATGTGGTGCAGCACCGAATGCAGGGTCGGCAGGCGGTAGGGCGGCAGCTCCATGACGAAGGCGTCGCCGCCGCTGCCGGGAATCACCCGGTTCAGCATCACCGCCGACAGCATGGCGGCGCCGATCGAGGCCATGTACATGGCGAACACCACGGTGCCGGCGATGTCGGCGAAGAAGGCCCCGGCGAACAGGATGAAGATCGGCAGACGGGCCGAGCAGTTCATGAACGGCGCGATCAGCATGGCGATCAGCCGTGCCCGCTTGTTGGTGATGATGCGGGTGGCCATCACCGCCGGGACATTGCAGCCGAAGCCGGCCACCATCGGGATCAGGGTGGTGCCGTGCAGCCCGAAATGGTGCATCAGCCGGTCCATCAGGAAGCTGGCGCGGGCCAGATAGCCGGTGCCGCTCAGGATGGCCATGAAGAAGAACAGGATGATGATGTTGGGCAGGAAGACGATGGTGCCGCCGACGCCGGCCAGGACGCCGTTGATCAGCAGGTCCTTGACCATGCCTTCCGGCAGGGTGGCGGTGGCGTATTCGGTGATGACGGCCACCCCGCTCTTGATCCATTCGGTGGGAACGGCGCCCAGGCTGAAGGTGGTCTGGAACATCACCCACAGGATGCCCAGCAACAGCGGCAGGCCCAGGCTGCGGTTCAGGAAGATGTCGTCCAGGACGCGGGTCAGCTTGAAGCCGGCGGTGGGATCGCCGCTTTGGGTGCGCACTTCGCGCAGCAGCCCGTGCGAGAAGGCGAAGCGTGCCGCCGCCAGCATGGTGGCGGTGTCTTCGTCATGCTCGTGGGCCAGGTCGGCGCATTCCTTCTGCACCGCTTCCAGCAGGGGGGCGTGGTCGCTTTCGGCGCGGACCACCCGGTCGTCGCCCTCCAGCAGCTTGATGGCCAGCCAGCGCGAATGGGCCGGTTCCATCTGGCGCGGGTGCAGCCGGGCCAGGTGGTCCTGGATGCGGACGATGGATTCTTCCAGGTGGCTGTCGTAATGCAGGCGGACCGGAGCGCCGGCCGGGGCCTGGACGGAATCGACGATGGCGTCCAGCAGGTCGGCGATGCCCTTCTTGCGCAGGCCGCAGGTTTCCACCACCGGCGAGCCCAGCGCCGAGGCCAGCATTCCGGTATCGATGCTGGTGCCGCTACGCTCGATCTCGTCGATCATGTTGAGGACGGTGACGCGCTTCAGCCCGGTCTCGATCAACTGAGTGGTCAGGAACAGGCTGCGGTCGAGGCGGCCGGCGTCGAGGACGTTGACGATCAGGTGCGGTTCCTGCTGGTGCAGATAGTCGCAGCCGGCCTGTTCCTCGGGCGATTGCGAGGAAATCGAATAGATGCCGGGCACGTCGACGATGCGCAGGGCGACACCGCGATGGACGATGTCGCGACTGGCGATTTCAGTGGTGACGCGGGGATAATTGGCAACGGCTTCCTGCGCCCCGGTCAGGGCGTTGAACAAAGTGGTGGCGCCGGCATTGGGGTTGCCCACCAATGCCACGATGACGGGTGATGTCATGTGGTCAATATCCCCGGTTCGAAGGTTATTTCAGATGGATCTGGATGTTGCGGGCTTCGCTGTTGCGCAATCCCAGGCTGGACCCCATCAAGGTGTAGATGCGCGGATCGCCCAGCGGCGCCGAACGGTCAAGGGCCACCGGGGCCCCGGGGACCACGCCCAGCGAGGTCAGGCGGCGCTTGAAAACTGCATCCTGGCTTTCGACCCTGACGATCTCGGCCTGCTGGTCGGGCCGCAGGTCGGCCAAGGTCAATCGCTCGACGCGTTCATTGCTGGCCATCGGTTTCCCCCAAATTTAATAATGATAACGCGTCGCATACTTACCCCCCCCCGAGCTCCAGGTCAACTGCGAAAATGACATGGCAGCCAGTTTTTTAATGCTAAAGTATGTGCGGAACGCCGGGCGGTTATTGCCCGGGGCGATGCGCCAGCGAGGTGGGATCCACCGGCATCGACAGGGCCAGCAGGCGCCCCATCAGCCCCGGATCGGCCAGGACGTGCCGGGCGGCGGTCAGGTCGCCGGCGGCATCGGCCCGGGATTGGGCCGGGCACAGCCCGCGCAGGGCGCGACGGGTCCCGCCGTCCTCGACGGCGGCCAGACGCCACTGGCCCAGATTGGCGGCCAGGGCCTCCTCGGATCGGGCCAGTCCGGCGTCCGGATTGGTGCACAATGTCGGCAGCACCCCCAGGCCGTGCAGGGCATAGCCGGACGGAGCATGGAAGCGCGACCACGTCAGGGTCATCTCGCCGTCGTTGGGCAGGTGGATGACGGTCTGGACGGTGCCCTTGCCGTAAGAGTTGGTGCCGACCAGAAGGGCGCGGCCGGAATCCTGCAGGGCGGCGGCGACGATTTCCGCCGCCGAGGCCGACTTGCCGTCCACCAGCACCACCAGCGGCAGGTCCTCGCCGATGTCGCCGGGGCGGGCTTCATAGGACTGGCTGGCCAGCGGATGGCGGCCGCGGGTCGAAACCAGCGGTCCCTGGGCGACGAACAGGTCGGCCACCGCCACCGCCTGGTCCAGCAGGCCGCCGGGATTGCCGCGCAGATCCAGCACCGCCCCCTTCAGGCCGTTCCCGGCCTTGGCGCGCAGGGCCGTCAGCTCGGCGGTCAGGCTGGCGGCGGTCTTCTGGTTGAAGCTGGTGATGCGCAGTTCGGCGATGCCGTCGTGCAGGCTGGCGAAAACGGTGGGGGCGACGATCAGGGCACGGTGCAGCGATGCCTCGATGGGCTTGAAACCGCGTCGCACGGTGACGACGACGGTGCTGGCCACCGGCCCGCGCAGCCGCTGCGACAGCTCTTCCCGCTCCATGCCGTCGACCCGCTCGCCGTCCACGTGGGTGATGATGTCGCCGGTCTGCAGGCCGGCGGCGGCGGCGGGGGTTTCGTCCATGATCTCGGTGATGCGGGTCTCGCCTTCGATCTGCTCGAAGCGGATGCCGATGCCGCCGAAGCCGCTGCGGCTGGCGCGGTGCTCGCGGGCTTCCTTGGCGCCGGAATAGCGCGAGAACAGGTCCAGGCGGGACAAGGTGGCGTCGAACACCGCTTCGTAGACCCGTTCGACGTCGGCAGAGCGCAGGGTGTCCGACAGCGACCTTGCATCCAGGGTGGTGGTGACGGTCAGGCGGGCCCAGCCGCGGGTGTCGCCGTCGGCGGGCTGGGGATATTCCGCCACCACGTGATCGGCGGCGGTCAGCCGGATCTTGCCGTCGGACTGGTCCAGGCCGATCTCGGGGTCGATGCTGGCCAGTCCGCGCATGCCCTCGAAAGCGATGGCGCCCGGGCTGATGGGGTCCAGGTGACGGTCGACGATCGAGGTGTAGCCGAAGGCGAACACCCTTTCGGCACCGGCATAGCCGGTGCCGGTGCCGCTGCCGCGCTCGTGGCTGACCGGCGCGCATGACCCGGCCAGGATCAGCAGGGCGGCGGTGAACCAGCGGGCAGGCGACGTCTCGGTCAACGAATCCTCGGGACGGAAAGCGGGACGGCCGATTATGCGCGGGGGCGGCGGCCGCGGTACAGCGTTTTCGCAGGGCGGTCGCCGCGGGGTTTCTCGCCCTCGATCTGGAAGACCATGCTGCCGGTCAGGGTGTTGGATTCGCGCAGCACCACCTGCACCGGCTGGCCCAGTTGCCAGACGCGCCGGGTGCGGCTGCCGACCAGGCAGTGGCGGGCTTCGTCGTGCTGCCAGTAATCGTCGGGCAGGGCGCTGATGGGAACCAGCCCGTCGGCGCCGGTATCGGCCAGGGTGACGAACAGGCCGAAGCGGGTGACGCCGGAAATCTTGGCGGCGAACCCGGCGCCGACCCGGTCGGACAGGAACGCCGAAACATAGCGGTCCACCGCTTCCCGCTCGGCGGCGGCGGCGCGCCGTTCGGTGTTCGAGATGTGCTCGCCCCATTCGGGGAATTTCGGCAGGCAGTCGGGCGGCAGGCCGCCGTCGCCCAGCTTCAGCCCCGACACCAGGGCGCGATGCACCAGCAGGTCGGCATAGCGGCGGATCGGCGAGGTGAAGTGGGCGTACCGGGCCAGCCCCAGGCCGAAATGGCCGATGTTTTCCGGGGCATACACCGCCTGGGCCTGGCTGCGCAGCACCACCTCGTTGACCAGCGTCTCGTGGGGGGTGCCCTTGACCTTTTCCAGGATCAGGTTGAATTGCCCGGGGCGCAAGGCCTGGCCCTTGGGCAGGCTGAGATCCATCGAGCGCAGGAATTCGCGCAGGGATTCCAGCTTTTCCAGGCTGGGCTGGTCGTGCACCCGGTACATGCAGGGCTTGCTGACCCGCTCCAGTTCCTCGGCGGCGCAGACGTTGGCCTGGATCATGAAGTCCTCGATCAGCCGGTGGCTGTCGAAGCGCGGCCGCGGGCGGATGGCCTGGACCTTGCCGTCGGCGTCGATGTCGACCTTGCGTTCGGGGATGTCCAGTTCCAGCACGCCGCGGCGCTGGCGGGCGGCCAGCAGGGCGGCCCAGGCCCGGTACAGCGGTCCGATCACGGGCTCGGCCAGCGGGCCGGTGACGTCGTCGGTGCGGCCGTCCCGGGCGGCCTGGACCTGGGCATAGGTCAGCCGCGCCGCCGAGCGCATCATGGCGCGGACGAAGCGGTGGCGGCGCTTGTTGCCGTCCTTGTCCAGCCAGAAATGTACCGCCAGGCAGCCGCGGTTTTCGTCGGGCTTCAGGGAACACCAGCCGTTGGACAGGTCTTCCGGCAGCATGGGGACGACGCGGTCGGGGAAATAGACCGAATTGCCGCGCTTGAAGGCCTCGCGGTCCAGGGCGTCGCCGGGGCGCACGTACCACGACACGTCGGCGATGGCGACGATGCAGTGCCAGCCGTCCTTGTTGTCGGGGTCGGCGTCGGCCTCGGCCCAGACGGCATCGTCGAAATCGCGGGCATCCTCGCCGTCGATGGTCACCAGCGGCACGTCGCGCAGATCGACGCGGTGGGCCATGTCGGCGGGGCCGGCGGCCCGGGCCTGGGCCAGCGCCTCGTCGGGAAACTGGAACGGGATGTCGTTGGCGTGGATGGCCACCAGCGACACCGATTTCGGCGCCCCCATGCGCCCCAGGCGTTCCTTGACGGCGACGGGGCGCAGGCCGAAGAAGCGCCCCGGCAGCAGGTCGCACAGCACCAGTTCCCCCGGTTCGGCGCCGTTGCCTTCGCCCTTGGGGACCATGTAGTCGGCTTTTTCCTTGCGCGAGGTGGGATGCACCCGCCCGGTGCCGTCGGGCAGCGCCTCGAACACCCCCAGCACGCGGGCGCGGGCCTCGCCGACGATGCGGATCGGGCGGCCTTCGTAGGCGTCGTCGCGGATGCGCCGCAGCTTGGCCAGGACGCGGTCGCCGACGCCCAGGGTCAGCTCCCCCTTGCGCCAGGGGGCGATGAAGATGCGCGGCGGACGGCCTTCGTCTTCCCAGGCGATGGGGCGGGCCTGCAACTCGCCGTCGATGTCGGTGCCGGTGATCTCGACCACGCCGACGTCGGGCAGCGCCCCGGGCCGGGCGAACCGCTTTCCGGCGCCGCGCTGGACGGCGCCGTCGCGCTCCAGGTCCTTCAGCAGCGCCTTCAGGGCGATCTTGTCGGTGCCCTTCAGATTGAAGGCGCGCGCCAGTTCGCGCTTGCCGACCCGGCCGGGCTGGGAACGGATGAAATCCAGCACGTCCTGCCTGGATGGCAACGGCACGGTCTTCGGGCGGCGGGGCTTGGTCATCGGGACGGGGGCATCCGGTGTCTTGGGGGCGTTCCGGATCATGGGTGGAGCGTCCCTGCGTTGCAAGGAGTAATGCCCGCCGCACGCCCAGGGCTCCGAACTCAGGTTACGGAAGGGTAAATTTTTGACGTCATGCCCGCGCAGGCGGGCATCCAACCGACGGGAGCCGTCAGGCAATGTCTTCGCAGAGATCGCGCCACTGGGGGTT
>Ga0172373_10007282_pt1 | contig 14423 bp, 17 predicted proteins | sample Lak10m_2_FD_114546 | JGI IMG/M metagenome (GOLD analysis project Ga0172373, IMG submission 114546) | Freshwater microbial communities from Kabuno Bay, South-Kivu, Congo - kab_092012_10m | ecosystem: Environmental > Aquatic > Freshwater > Lake | place: Democratic Republic of the Congo... | reverse complement strand
GTCCGATTAATTTTCTCTGTTCTTTTGGCTTGACCCAAAAGAACCAAAAAGTCAAGCCTGTAAAAAAGATTTTCTAAAACTACGGAACATTCTAGTCATTTACCCAAACTCGCAAACGCAGTTTACTTGCCCCTTTCAGGATGCAAGACTGCTGAGCTCAAACATGGGTGCATTTCCTTTCATTTATCCTTGTTTTAGTAAAATCCTTTTTAAAGGGCGATTAAAGTTTGTTACAAAAATCAAGTCTATCTTATTTCTAAAACGCTAAACCGCTTATAATCTAAGAGGTTTCATCGCTGATTTTTAACTTTTATCGGACAGTAGTGATAAAAAATATAAAAGTGAAAATCTTTTAAAATTTTAGGCAAGAGATAGATTAAATTTAAACTATCCCCGCTCCGCTGGATTTGTACCGCGTAGCAGCAACGAAGTTAATCCTGCGTAACATTTTTAAAGTAACTTCTACTGTGCTTAAAACACCTTCCATAAATCAAATTTACATTATCTATTAATATGTCACTAATAGTTGACCAATTTTTTCAACTTCCAATAAGCTTTCCATGTCTTGGTAATTACTTGCGGATGAGTATCTCCAATGGAATTCTTCCGTAACATATCCAGCTCTAACAGGGTTATTATGGATGTAGTTTATTTTCTCCCACGTAAATTTAGGGGTGTAAATTTCAATCGCATGATTTCCAACCTGCCAAAATTTATAATTTTTATGTTTCACACTTTGTTCTGCTTCATCTTCAAATAATTTTAACATCCATTCTCGTCGACTTTCAGGTTCATTTTGTATTTGAAACAATATCTTTTTGGAAGTGAATTTTTTAAAGTCTCTAATCACATCCTTTAATTCAAAATTTTCATTGGTATTGACCAACATGTGTATGTGATTACTCATAATACAATAGGCGTAAATATTTAAGCCTTTTGCTTTCTGACAATATTTTAGAGATTCAATAATTGCATCACAATGATTTTTCCGAGTGAATACATCTATCCAATTTACCACCGTCATCGTTAAATAATAGGTTTTGTTTTCTTTTATATTTTGCTTTACTCCTTGTTCCATGTACTTGAAGTTAAGAAAAAATGATAAATATTAAAAGTGGTTGTAGAGAATTTTTAAGATTTTCCGCAGGATTACAAATCCAGCGGAGCGGGGATTTATTTGCAGCATTAATTGCTTATTTATGTCTTAATAATAGATATACTTAATATGGAAGGAGGTGCCGCAGGATTACAAATCCAGCGGAGCGGGGTTGAGCCGCAGGATTAAAAATCCAGCGGAGCTTGTAACGATGATTTAGAATTTAGGCTATCACCTCCCTCGATCCCTCCTCAAGGAGGGAGGATTTAAGGTTTCAATTAAAAAAAAAGAAACACCACGCCTACAAAACTCGTCTAATTACGCGGTTGAAATACACTCCAAACATATTTCCGCGGACCGAAATTCGCAGCATGGAAAAAGTAACAGAAATCAATCCTCCCCTACCTCAAACACCAACTCTGAGACCTTACTCTCATCAAAATGCTCGGCAGCAATCTCTCTCAACTCTTTCACCGTCAATTTATCAATCGCGCTATAAATCTCTTGAATCGAATCGATCTGATTAAACAACAACAAACTCTTGCCCAATCCCAACATTATCCCTGAATTACTATCCAACGATAACGCCAAATGTCCTTTTAATTGTTCTTTGGCTTTCTTTAGTTGAATTTCAGATAAAGCTTCTTCGCGCATTAATTTGATTTCCTTGTAAACCAATTTCAAGGTTTTATCCAAATATTTTTGATCGGTGCCAAAATAAATGGTCCAATAACCAATATCGGCGTATGGAGAATAAGTCGCTTCAATGTTATAGGTATAACCATATTTCTCACGTATGGTTAATATCAAACGTGAATTAAGCGCCGGCCCACCCAATACATTCGTTAACAAGGTCATCCCGCGACGTTGCTCATTATTATACCCTGGAGCAATGCCACCAATCACAGCGTGCGCTTGAAAATTCCCTTCTTGCGAACGAATTTTAAACGGCTGATAATTAGAAAATGCTAAGGGAGTAACTTGAAGTGCGCTGCGTTTTAAGGTTGAAAAATCTTTCTCCAGTGTTTGTACCAATTTTGTCAATGGAACATCTCCGACAAAGGAAATTACAATATTTTCTGCAAAAAAGAAACGATCAATATAATCCATCAATTCTTTGCGCGTAAAACCAGATACAGATTCTTTTGAACCTAAAATATTGGTACCTAGCGGATGATTTTTAAACAATAACTCTTCAAAATCATCAAAAATTTTATCGCTTGGAGAATCCAAATAGGAATTAATTTCATCCAAAACAATTTCTTTTTCTTTCTGAATTTCTTTTTCTGGAAAATTGGAGTTCAAAACGATGTCTGCTAATAACTCCGCACTTCGTTTGTAATATTCTTTCGTAAAAGAAGCATATACACAAATTTCTTCTTTCGTGGTGTAAGCATTTAACTCTCCACCAACCGAATCTAATCGCGACAAGATGTGTAAAGAACGACGTTTTGTGGTACCTTTAAAAATGCAATGTTCTAAAAAGTGAGCTAAACCAGCTTCGCTTGATTGTTCATAGCGGGATCCAGCTAATACTGTAACCCCCATGTGCGCAACAGGAGAAGAAGCATGCAAGTACACTAAGCGAATTCCATTACTTAATGGAACAATGATTGGTTCAATTTCTATCATTATGGATTTATTCGGAATAATTTCCAGGTATTTTCATTCCATTCATACACAATACGGTCATGCAAACGCGAAGGTCTTCCTTGCCAAAATTCCACTTTAGTTGGTCGCACTAAGTAACCTCCCCAATGCGCTGGTCTAGGAACATCCGTCGGAAACTTAAGACTAAATGCTTGTACTCTATCTTCTAATTCTTTACGCGAAGTTAATACTTCACTCTGATTAGAAGCCCAAGCCCCAATTTTACTGCTATATGGTCTAGAGGCAAAATAGGCATCACTCATTGCTTCTGGTACTTTTTCTACCAACCCAGAAATACGAATTTGTCGCTCCAACTCTGGCCAATAAAACAACACATGCACCTTGTTATTCGCTTCCATCGCCTTTCCCTTATCACTATTATAATTTGTATAAAAAACAATCCCTTCTTCCAGTAATTCTTTGATATATACAACACGTGTTTCTGGAAATCCATCCAACCCTATCGTAGAAACAGAAATCGCATTTGGTTCATGCACATTCCGCTCCAACGCTTCCCGCAACCAACGCGAAATAAATCCAAACGGCTGTTCCTCAAAATGATCTTCCAATTTCCCTTGATCAAACTGATGATGGTCGTTTCTAATTAAAGATAAAAAATCTTCCATACCTAAAACTTAATGTAGCTTTCTTATTTCCCCCTTAAACCATTCGGTTTCAAAGGTAACATCCCCACTTCGTAACTCTTCACTCGTAACTCGTAACTCTCGTAGGTTCCTGAGCTTCTCGAAGGACTACTCTTCTTCAGAAAAGTCATCCTCTAAAGTACTCTCAAACTCCTCCTCATCGTCAAAATCCGATCCCGACGCTGAAAAAACAACTCCCTTCCCTGGTGTCTCCTCCTCTTCGTAACTCGTCACTTCCGTCACTCGTTTCTCCTTTGTCGGCTTACGCTCCAACTCCACATCCAACTCTTCATTAAAAGGGAAAATATCTACGATTGGGGTTAATACAATGGAAGGTATTTGATAATCCACCATCAAGGTTGACAAACTCTCTTGGATACGTTCAAATGCTTCTTTCACTGAAGTAGCAGTAACTAAAAAATTTTGAGAAACTTTCTTCGCTTTCTTTGGGTTTAAATCAGATTCAGCATCCAAACCATCTCCTTCACTTTGGTAAGTAACTTTACATTTATACCACATATCCGCATCTTCGTAATAGAAAATATCGTGGTATTCTGTGCGCGCAATATTAGTGACTGTAAATTCTCCACGAATAATAGACCCTAATTCTTCGTAGATTCTTGCTTCCGCATCCGTAAAGGTCATTGCAGCCAATAAATATGGCTCAGAAACACGTTTAAATGTTCCGTCGTCTAATTGTTTTGTATATTTTACTTTTACGGTATACCAAGTATTCATAGAATAAATATTTTAAATTGAGTAACAAAAATACAAAATAATCAAGCAAAACTTCGAACCTCTTCAGCACGTTTTAGTTCATTCACAAAAAAATGGTATTTTTACCTGTAATAAACAATTTACTAGCAATGAAAAACCTTTTAACCATCGCTTTTTTGTGCTCTATTTCACTTTTTTCCAAGGGACAAAAAAAAGAAATAAGATTTGAAACTAGCTCTTTTGAAGAGGTTAAAGCCAAAGCAAAAAAGGAGAACAAATTAATCTTTGTGGACGCATACACCACTTGGTGTGGTCCATGTAAGTGGATGGCGAAGTCCGTTTTTACCAACGATACGGTTGCAGATTTTTTTAATGCCAATTTTATTTCCACGAAAATCGACATGGAAAAAGGAGAAGGAATTGAGTTTCGCAAGAAGTACAATGTGTTTTGCTTTCCCAACTTATTGTTCATCGATGCCAACGGCGAAGTAGTGCATCGTAGAGGTGGTGGAATGCCTCCGGCTAATTTCATCGCATTCGCTAAAGAAGCACAAGGAAGTTCAAACACCTACCAAGCATTTGCAAAAGAATATGAAAACAAAAAGTCAGATGCTAACTTTTTAAGTGCGTATCTTGGTTACCTGAGTAAAACCTGTGTTCCTTACGAGGATGTGGTAGCAAATTACTTTAATACACAAACGGAAGACCAATTAATTTCAAGGGGAAATTGGAACATGTTTTATGCTTATGTAAAAACCTACAACAACAAAGCATTCAACCATGTATCCAACAACTTAAACACCTATTATTCTTTATACACCAAGGATTCGGTCAATCTTAAGTTACAAGATGTGTTATACAAAAGTGGACAAAAAGCACTTTTCGCTAAAAAAAATCCAGATTCAACCTTTCAGGTATTTAGATCAGACATCGCAAAATATCCTGAACAGATAGCAAACAATGTACTTTTTCACTTAGATTTAGATAAATATGCCTCTAAAAAAGAATGGAATGCCTACGGTGACTTACTTTTAAGCAAAGGAGATTTATTCCTATCAGCCAAAGAATACAATGGTATTTCTTGGAAAATCTATGAAAACATAGACAATCCGAAAGTATTGGAAAAAGCGAGTCAATGGATGAAAAAATACCTAGAGGATAACAAATCCAACACCAAAGCCTCATTGTATGCAGAGTATGACACCTACGCATCCTTATTATTTAAGATGAAGTTAAAAAACGAAGCGTTAGCTGCTGCAAACGAAGCAATTAAACAAGCAAAAATCACCAACAGTGATTATGAAAGCACTGAAAAATTAATTGAAAACATTAAAAAACTATAGCCATGAAAAAACTAATTGCAATCGCCTGCTTATTCTTAAGCTTTAGTACTTTTTCACAAGCAGACACACTGAAATATAAAGTAACTTTTAATGGTATACCAACCGTATTCAAGTTTGTCATTACAGTAACAAACAAAGGGTGTTTGATTAGTTTTGACGGCATGTACTTTAGTAAAAAACTAAAAAAAGACATCACATTTTCAGGTAAATTTGATTCTTGCGCAAAACATGCAGATCCAGATGCTCCTATACTAATGGACGAAATGAATGGTTCAGAAAAAATTGGGAAATTCTTATTTTTTAATATTGGTGAAGATAAATGTCTTGGTGAATGGGTAAGTGCAGATGAAAAAAAACACGCTAACCTAAATCTAATCTTACAAAAAGAGAAGAAAAAATAAGGCAGTATGTTTTCGAAAATTGACCCAAGTTGGACAACTTTTTTTGAACAAGAACAACAAGCACCTTACTTCAAAAAGTTACTTCATGTACTGGAAGAAAAATATACAACTACAACAGTTTTTCCTCCGCAGTATTGTATTTTCAAAGTCTTTGAAACTTCTTTAAACGCAATAAAGGTTGTAATTTTAGGTCAGGACCCCTATCCTACGTATGGATATGCAAATGGTTTAAGTTTTTCGGTTCGACCAGAAATTTTCCCATATCCCAAAAGTTTATTGCACATTTTCAGAGAAATTAAACAGGAATATCCATCCTTTGAACCAGAGAATGGGGATTTAACACGATGGCAGACTCAGGGTATATTTCTACTCAACACCCTATTAACGGTAGAAAAAGGTCAACCATTAAGCCATAAAAATATCGGTTGGGAGATATTTACAAGCAATGCTATCAAACATCTATCACAAAACAACAAACATGTGGTCTATCTATTATGGGGGAAAAATGCGCATACTATTGAAAAACATATTGATAGCACTAATAACTTAATCATAAAAACCTCTCACCCCTCCCCTTTGGGTTATACTAAAAATGGTAAAGATTTTACAGCGTTTAAAGATAGTGGTCAATTTACTAGGTGTAATACCTATTTAAAGATGAATAAGCAAGAGCAAATTTCGTGGTAGTATCTTGAATTTCGTATCTTTGCACTCGTAAAATTGCAACCATGACAAACACATTACAAAATGATTTAGTACTACGCGCTGCTAAAGGTGAAAATATAGAACGTTATCCTGTATGGCTTATGCGTCAGGCTGGAAGAATTTTACCCGAATATCGTGCGGTTAGAAGTTCACTTTCTGGCTTCAAGGAATTGGTTGAAACACCTCGTTTTGCTGCAGAAGTTACAGTCCAACCTGTAGACATTTTAGGAGTAGATGCTGCGATCATTTTTTCGGATATTTTGGTAGTTCCTGAAGCGATGGGATTGGAATACCAAATGTTGGAAGCTAAAGGACCATGGTTTGAAAAAACAATCAAAACCGAAGCGGATTTACAATTTGCAGAAGTAGATTTTGATGTAGAAGACCGTTTAGGGTATGTCTTAGAAGCAATTAAATTAACCAATAAAGAATTAAACGGTCGCGTTCCTCTTATCGGTTTTGCTGGTGCACCATGGACCATCTTTTGTTATATGATCGAAGGGCATGGTTCAAAAACGTTTTCGGAATCCCGTAAAATGCTTTACACGAATCCAGCTTTATCACACAAATTACTGGATCGTATTACCAAAGTGACTATTAAATACCTACAAGCACAAATCAAAGCTGGAGCACACATGGTACAAGTGTTTGATTCTTGGGCTGGAATTTTGGGAACCGAACAATATGCGACTTTCAGTATGCCATACTTGAAACAAATTGCAGATGCTATTCAGGATGTACCTCTAACCATATTCTCCAAAGGTGCTTTAAGTTCCCTAGAAGCAATTTCACTCTTAGACTGTAACACCGTTGGTTTAGACTGGAACATGGATATCCCTGATTTTAGAAATGTAATTGGAGATAAAAGAACTATTCAAGGAAATTTAGATCCATGTGCATTATACAGTTCTCATGAAGAGGTAGCAAAACTAACAACGAATTTATTGGATTCTTTTACGAGCAAAAGACACATTGTAAATCTTGGTCATGGGGTTTATCCGGATGTGGATCCGGCAAAAGTGAAAACATTTATTCAAACAGTCAAAGATTACGCTATTAAGTATTAATTTATGAAAGCTACCATTCTCCTACTTTTTATTTTTCTAATTTATTTTTCCCATGCACAAGAAGGAAATCTTGTGGAGAATGGAAGTTTTGAGATAATCAAAGGTAAAGTGAAAGGTCTGGGATGTATTGAAGCATCCGCCGATTGGAAAAATGTTACCTCTGCAAAAGCAGATTTATTTGTAAAAGAAAATAAACTACCGACTGTATTAACCTCTGGCAACAACTATGGTAAAGAAGATCCTAAAGAAGGCGATAATTATGCTGGTTTAGTTGTCTATTCACCAAAAGATAAAATTGCTCGAAATTACATCACCTCTCCACTTACACAACCGATGCTGAAAGGAAAAAAATACTGCGTAAGTATGTATATATCCCTTGCGGAAGGTTCCAAATTCGCGACAAATAATCTTGGAATTAACTTCCACAAAAAACAGCAAAAGCAGGACGATAATAAAACAATTGTTGAGAAAACTGCTATTTTACATCACGAATCTAAAATGATGAATGCAACCTATGGTTGGGAAAAAATATGTGGCACCTATATTGCCGAAGGAGGGGAAGAATTTATAACAATCGGAAATTTTACTGCAACTGAAAAAACCAAAACAGAAAAAGCAATAAAAATTAAAGATTACAAAGGGGTATTGTCCGATATGGCCTATTATTTTGTAGACCACATTTCTGTAAGTATGGTAGATCAAAAATCAAGTTGCGATTGTGGAAATACAGAAGAAAAATCGGATGCATATTACCACAAAATCATTATGCTTGAAGATAAAATGACTCCAATCCAACGTATCGAAGCGCATACGGCATTTTTCCCATTTGGCAAATACGAATTACAAGAAACCAATCGTTCAACCATCGATGCTGTCATTCGAGAAATGAAAGCAAATCCAACATTCATCGTAGAATTGTTTGGACATTTAGATGTTAATGAAGCAGAACTAGCTACTAAAAAACCTTTATTTGCGGATCTAGCCAACCGACGAATCCGCGAAGTGATGAAATACATGATTGAAAATGGGATAGAAGAAAAGCGATTAATATCTACTCCAAAAGATGAGAAAGAACCTAATGAAGAAATTTTGGAGGATGATGACGAAGATTTAAAACTCGCTAAAAATCGTCGTGTGATGTTTGTTGTAAAAAAATAAAACACAGTCATGTTTGTACTAGGGGAAAAAGTTGGTTTTTTATCCGAACAAGGAACAGCCCAGATTCTCGAATTTCTAGCTAATAAAAAAATCAGGTTAATCGATGATGAAGGATTTGAGCAAATTCGGCTGAGTTCTGAACTGATTAAGTTACACAGTTTGAATTACCAATTAGAAAATACGACCCTTCCCTTAAATAAAGAGCCAATTTCGAAACGAAAAAACATGCAGCTTTCAGTGAAAGTCGAAAACAAAAAGAAAACTTCTATTTGGGAAATTGACTTGCATATCGAGCACTTATTTGACAATGTAAAAAACCTCACAAACACCGAAATTTTATTGAAACAAATGAGTAATTTTAAAAATACCTTTTTAAGAGCTCAAAGTAACAACGTTCAAAAATTGATCGTTATTCATGGTGTTGGAGAAGGCGTATTAAAAAATGAAATTCGTTCCTTTTTGTCCAAACAAGAAAACATCGATTTTTTTGATGCCTCTTACCTAGCATATGGTAAAGGAGCTACCGAAGTTCGATTTAAACATACATCCCATTAATTATGAAAATTTTACTTTCTCCAGCAAAATCATTAGATTATTCTAAATCAATCGAAAAACCGTTTGTAAACCAAGCTATTTTTCTAAAAGAAACAGAACAATTAGTGTCAAAACTGAAAAAGGCAAACCCAAAAAAACTGATGGAAATGATGCATATTTCTTCGGATTTAGCGCATTTAAATTACGATCGTTACCAAGCATGGACTTCACCGACTACTGAAAATGAAATGGTTAAAGCATGCATTGAAGTGTTTAATGGTGAAGTATACAAAGGCTTAGATCCATTTTCTTGGAACGAAACAGAACTTCTTCGTGCCAATGAACAAATACGTATTTTATCCGGATTATATGGAATATTGAAACCATTAGATTTGGTATATCCGTATCGATTAGAAATGGGTACAAAATGGCAAATAACACCAAAAGTCAAAAACCTGTATGCTTTTTGGACCGATAAATTAACCAAACAATTAAATTCTGAGGGTTCTACAGAAGTATTAAATCTCGCTTCTAGTGAATACAACAAAGTAATCAATTTCAAACAATTGAAAGCAAAAGTAATCACACCAACGTTCAAAGATTTTAGCAATGGAAGTTATAAGGTGGTAATGATGTACGCTAAACATGCCCGTGGAGCAATGGCTAACTATTGTATAAAAAACAACCTAACTTCGATAGAGGATTTGAAACTTTACACAGTAGATGGCTACGCCTATGATGCTAAAACTTCTACAGAAACAGAATGGAATTTTATTCGATAGTTCGATTTTTTAATTCAATCCACTTCGACATAAATTTCGTTGCTTGAAACTGTTGGTGTTGTAAAAGATTCCCTAGAAAATTTTGTTTTCGGTGCGTATCTATTGCTATGTATAATTTTTCTAGTTTGGAAATAAATCCATTATCGCGTTTTGTAAAACGTTTCTCTAAAATTCTATACCCATTATCAACCGCTCCTTGCCATTTTTGCGAATTGTAATACAATTCAACAGCTGCATCTGCAAAGGCTTTTGGCTCCTGTTCTATACACCCATTCCAAGGTAAATCTCCCTGCATCGATTCGGCACCTATTGGAGTGGTTACACTTGGAACTCCATGTACCATCGCTTCTAATAGTTTCCCTTTAATTCCTGCACCAAAGCGCAATGGAGCTAAAAAAACGCGAGTATTTTCAAACACTTGCGTTACATTTTCTGCTCTTCCTATAACCATAAACCCTTCTTTTGGATGATGTAAGTCACGTACTTTTTGAGAAGGGTAAGCACCAAATATGTTTAATTCGGCTTCTGGCAGTTTTTTTCGAATAAGTGGCCAAATCTCTTTTTTCAAAAATAAGACCGCATCCCAGTTTGGTTCATGTAAAAAATTCCCAACAAATGAAAAGCATAATTTAGATGAAAAAGTAGATTTTTTCTGAGGATTATGATCCACCCACATTGGTAAATAATCTAGGAATACTGGATCTATTTTAAAGACATTTTGCAACAACTCCATTTCATATTCCGAAATAATCCAAGTTAAATCGCACCGAAAAATACTTGCTATTTCGCGTTTTGCAGTCTCTTCTACCAATAAATCCTCCAAGCAAAAAACACGATGTTCTTTGATTGCTTTTTGTCGTGCTTTACGTAAACAATGTAGATCTTCCGTATCTAGAATTCGGAGTGCTTTCGGACAGTTTTCACTTACACGCCACCCAAACTGTTCTTCAATTATATAGCGATCAAAAACTACCATCGTGGGAGCTAGATCGCGGATAAAAGAATCAAAACTAGCACAATTAAGAGCGATAGAATGACACTGTACACCAATATTTTCTAAGGGATAACTAAACTCACTGCGGGCTGCAGAACAAGCGAAAGTTACGGTAAACGCTTGTTCTAAAAAAGACTGAATTAATTGAACCATTCGAACACCTGCGGCTGAAGAATTTGGCTCTGGCCAAACAAGTCCGATAAGCAATACATGGTGTTTCATTGGAAAGAATAACTATTTGATTTGGTAAAATTTGATTCCCAATTCTTGTTCTATTTTACGAATTCGTTTTACCTCTTTCGACTCAATGAAGGCAATGGAAATACCTTTTTTTCCTGCACGTGCAGTTCGACCACTTCGATGCGTATAATTTTCAATGTCATCCGGAAGTTCATAATGTACAACAAAAGATAAATCTTCTACATCGATTCCACGGGCAGCAATATCGGTAGCAACTAAAAAAGAAAAAGTTCCTTTTTTAAACATACGCATCACTTTTTCTCGTTCACGCTGTTCTAAATCACCATGAATAACACCAACACTGTGTTTACTTTCTTTGAGTTTATCTGAAATAAATTGCGCAGATGCTTTTGTTCTACAAAAGAAGATTCCCGTTTTATTCGGTTGTGTTTTTAAAAAATGGGTTAAATACCCAAATTTTTGTTTTGGGTCGCACACAAAATATTGATGTTCGATACCCGTATTCATATTTTTTTGCTTGTTTACCTGAATACGTTTTGCGTCGTCCGATAAATAATTCGTTATGATTAACTCTAATTCATTCGGTATCGTAGCCGAAAACAACCACGTAAAACTATTTTTATGCGTTTGTCGCAAAATGGTTTCCACTTCTTTTTGGAAACCCATTTTCAACATCTCATCAGCCTCATCAAGCACTACAGTATGTACGTCTTTTAGGTCTACCACTTTGCGGTCTAACAAATCAATCAATCTACCAGGTGTAGCTACAATAACCTGTGTTGGTCTAGAAAGTGCACGAATTTGCAAATCAATTTTTTCTCCTCCATACACCGCTTGCACATAGACATTTGTGGTGTATTTTGTCATTTTGAATAACTGTTTAGAAATTTGTTGACAGAGTTCGCGTGTTGGTGCTAAAATCAAGGCTTGAACTTTTGGAGAAGTCGCATCAATTTTTTGTATAATTGGAATACCAAATGTTGCTGTCTTACCTGTACCTGTTTGCGCTTGACCAACAAAATCAGAACGATACTCTAACAAAAAAGGAAGAGCTTTCTCTTGAATTTCAGTCGGTTCTGTTATGTTTATATCGTTAAGTGCTTTAATGAGGTATGATTCAACACCTAAATCTTTGAAATTAGCCACGTTTGTTAAATTATAAATGAATTATTCTTCTGTTTCTTCTAACTGATTTTCCCAATAATCATTCAAATAAGATTGTATTTTTCTACCAACGCTGTTAAAATATCGTTTAGTTCTATATCCACCAACCCATATAATCCCACGTATCGCATTTGTTAGAAAAATTTCATCTGCTGCTAGTAAATTTTGGGGTAAAATTGCACATTCATAGACTTTAATGCCATGTGCAATTGCCAAATTGATAACTTGCATACGCATTGTACCAGCTAAACAACCATCTTCTAAACTAGGAGTATATAAAACACCATTACTTACAACAAACAGGTTAGAATTTGAACTTTCTATCACTGCATCTTTCTCATTAATAAGCAAATAATCGTCTAATCCTTTTTCTTTCGCAGCAATTGCGGTCATTACATATAACAACCCATTTTTTGTTTTGAAATTAGATAGAAAGTTTTTTTGTTTTTTTATATCTCGGTAAATATCCACTTCGTATCCTTTGGAATTTAACTCAAAAAAGTTAGACTCGTAAGGATATACTTCGATAAAATAGGAAATTTCGTTTGTTTCAGGAATATAGGTACCTCCTAAAGCTCTATCCAAGGAAATTCTGCACTTCCCTCCTTCTTTTATCCCTGAAAGTGCTATTAATTCTTTGACTTTATCTTCGAAAAATTCAACCGTAAAAAACGATGGAAAACGCATTTTTATTGCTTTAGCACCCTCTACCATTCGATTGAAATGGTTAACCATGTTAATTGGTTTTCCATTTAGGACACGAATGCTTTCAAACAATCCATCCCCATACAGGTAAGAACGGTTACCAGCGGCAATTGTAGCACCCTTGTTTGGAATTACTGCCCCATTATTATTTACGAATAAATCTTGCATACTATGACATTATAGTTTGTAAAAAAGCTCTTCCTTTATCGGCATTGATTAAAAGAATGTATAAAATACCAAACACAGCCCCGCCAATATGTGCATCATGCGCGATGTTCGTTTTCTGTTTTTTAAACATCCAAAATTCGAATGCTAAATATAGCGGCCCAAAGATATAGGCAGGAATCATAATTGGCAAGAAGATCAATCCCATTTTCATCGTTGGATTCCACATTATACCAGCAAATACGATAGCCGAAACAGCCCCTGAAGCACCTAATGAAAGATAATTTGCATTTTCTTGGTTACGTATGTATGGCCAAAGGGTAGCAAAAAGTCCACCAGCAAAATATAAAATCAGAAAATGTATTCTACCATTTGCATCTCCAAATTGGGTATCTAACTCCACTTCGATCATCGCGCCGAACATGAAAAACGAGATCATATTAAACAGTAAATGAGACAAATCCGCATGAACAAACATGTGCGAAATAAATCTGGATAGTTCATTATTATGCTTCACCAAATATGGTGAAAACACCCAACTACTTACCATGGAAGGATTTTTAAATCCTCTAAACGAAAGGATCGCAGTAACAATAATGATTAGAATGGTCATAAAACTATGTAATACGAAGTAAATATAAGGATTGCAGATGAAATTATGAATATTCCAATGAATCTAATGTTAATATGACTTGTTAGAAATGATCTATTTGACTAAATTAATGTTAAAGGCACAAAAAAATCAGGGTAAATGTCAGAAAAATTCAGAAACAAATACAGAATACAATCAACAAGATGGCATCAATGGGATTACAGTTCAGAAGGAATTTATTTCATTACAATTTGCACAAAAAATCGCATCCATTTTTTTGGAGAAATTAAACATGGAAAAATGATTTTAAATGAATTGGGAAAAAATGTATGTAAAGAATGGTTAAAAACAATTGATTTACGACCAGATATGAATTTAGAAATTGGCGAATTTGTTGTGATGCCAAATCATTTTCATGCGGTAATACGGATTGGCGAAAATCGGTATAATGCGAATGGTATGGTGGGGAATGGGCGGGACGGTTGGGACGGACGGGATGGGCGGG
>Ga0172373_10007281_pt1 | contig 14423 bp, 9 predicted proteins | sample Lak10m_2_FD_114546 | JGI IMG/M metagenome (GOLD analysis project Ga0172373, IMG submission 114546) | Freshwater microbial communities from Kabuno Bay, South-Kivu, Congo - kab_092012_10m | ecosystem: Environmental > Aquatic > Freshwater > Lake | place: Democratic Republic of the Congo: South-Kivu... | reverse complement strand
GAGCAGGATCACCGCCTTGGAGATGAAGATGCGCCCCCGGTGCTGCTTGGCGGGGAGGCCCTCGTTCACGACAAGGTAGCCGTCGTGCAGCGCCTTCACTTCCGCCGTGAGGATGCCCCAGCAGTCCTCCGCGCTCACGGTCAAAAGCCGCTTCCAGCAATACTTGCCGAAGCCGCTCTCCCAGAGTTCCAGCGCCCAGTAGCCGGCGAGTTTGGCGTCGCCCCGGCGGATGGCTTTCTGCATCGCAGAGGAGACCTCGCTGAACTGGTAGCCGCGTTTGGTGCGGAGTTGCATCGGGTCGGTGGGGATCAGGTCGGGCTGTTCGTTGGCTTCCATGGAAGGAGCCTCGTCACCGTGGTTCCGAGGGTCCATCCGTTTGACTCTCCATTTTCCGGCAGGCGGTCGCGTGGGTCGCGAGGAAAGGAGGGTGTCCGGGGGTGCGTTCGCACCTGGGACAGGAACCTTCCTTGTTGCGCCACAAAGAGGCCCGGTCAGCGATCCACCGCTCTCACCTCGAAACGATCCCGTAGCGCCGCCTTGACCGCCTCGAGATCGAAGAGGTGCATCCGGGGGCTGACCGCCACGTACGGGATGATCCGGCGGGCGACCCAGTTGTCGAGGGTTCGGGCACTCACGCCGAGCGCTTTGGCCGCCTCGGCTTTCTTGACGAAGACAGGTTCAGGAGATGGATTCATGACGCGCCGTCTCCGCTGTCAATCCTCCCCGTGGGAAAGATCCCGAACCACTCCTTCGCCTCCGCCTCGGTCACCAGCTCGCGGTAGTGCTTGAAGATGATCGACGGCGAGTTGCCCGCCTCCAGCGCGACTTGCGCGACGTTCTTCACCTCTGCGATCCGGTAGCTGATGTAGGAATGCCGCAGGGCGTTGGGCGGCCAGGCAAATCCCAGCGCGCGGGCGAGGTTGTGGGCTCTGGTCACCACTCCTTCCCCGGGCACCAGCGCGCCCCGGCGCTCCAACGGCGCCAGCCAGACGGCGAGGTTGTCGCTCACCGGCACGATCCGCCTCGAGGCGGTCTTCGCCTGGCCAGCCCTCAACTCGATGAGTCGCCGCTCGAGAGAGACCTCGCTCCAGTCGAGACGGCAAATTTCGGCCACCCGGAGTCCGGCGAAGCCTCTGATGGCCAGTAATGCCCTCTCGGGGCCGGCCTCCTCCAGCAGCAGGCGCATTTGAGCGGGCGTGAGAATGCCGACATCGGAATCCGCAGTCTTCGCCCGCTTCATTTTCTCCACGGCGGTGGGTTGGTTCGCAGGGAGATAGCCGGAACCCTTCGCGAACTCGAAAAGAGTCTTCACCCGCTTGAGCCAGCCGTTCCTCGTGTTCGCCGAGTGGTCCCCGCGCCGCAGCCAAGCCTCCACCTGGCGCGCGGTCACCTCATCAATCCCACCGGGGAACGACTCGGAGAACTTGCCGAGAATATACTTGATGCACTCGACGTAGCGTTTGCTGGCACGGTCCCGGACCTTCGTTTCGACGAACTCCGCCACAATCCGGGGCACGGCGACGCCGGGCTCGAATCCCTTGTGGCGCGCGAGATACTCCTCCACCGCCGCGAGCAGGGGCACCGCTCCCAGCCTCCGACGGCATTCCACGTAGTCCTCGACCGCGCCCAGCAGCGGCAGTCTCAGGGGCTCCAGCATCCGCGCGGCCGCGAGGTAGCTTTCGCGCTCCTGCGGGCGCAGGTCGTTTTCGCCGCCCATGCCCCGCTGGATGTTCAGCGTGACGAGCCGCGCCTCCTCCTTGGCGGCGTCCAGCTTTCCGAAGGTCCGGCGCTGGCGAAGGCCATTGTGGTAAAACGAGAGGGTGAAGCGCGCGGCCCCTCGGCAAGTGCCCCGATAGATCGGAACCGAAGTCGAGCCCTGCTTGACCACCGCCACCGGCCTGCCCCGCTTTCCGCCCGGAGAGGCGGAAGGTGTCATGCTTTTGTCATGCATGACCAGGGGAGCCGTGTCAAAACCGGCCGCCCAATCGGGGAATCCTCGATGGAATGGGGGATTGAGGTGAATCTTGGAGGGTTTCAGGGACGCTTTGAATCGCGTCCCGGAGGTGCGCAGGACTTGCGGCGTTGCTTCCCGCTCGGAAATGAGGCACACTCGCGGGGTCAACCGGGTATGGATCACCGACCCGACCCTCGTTCATGTTCCTCCCGACTCTCGCGAAATCCCCGGTTCAGGCTGCCCTGCTCTTTGGGATCGCTTTCCTGATCGTGACGCCGCTCGGGGGGATGCCCTCCGCTGTAATGAACCCGGACAAGCTCGAGGCGATCGACCGCGAGATCGAAGCGGCCATTTCAAGGGGCGAGATCCCCGGGGCGGTCCTGCGGATTGAGTCGAAAGGCGAAGTCTATGAAAAGGCCTACGGCAAACGGGTCGTCTCGCCCGGTTCCGAGGTGATGACGGTCGACACGATCTTCGACCTTGCCAGCCTTACCAAGGTGATGGCGACGACGCCCTCCGTTCTGAAGCTGCTCGAGGAAGGCCGCCTCTCCCTCGATGAACCGGTCGCAAAGTGGATTCCCGAGTTTCTCGGCGGAGCCGTCCGGGCTGAAGCTACCGAACCGAAACCCACCGCGAAGGAGCGCGAGGGCATCACGATCCGCCATCTCCTCACTCATCAAAGCGGCCTGCCTCCCGGGATCTTTCTCAGTGAAGGCGACTTCTGGGGCTACGAGGAGGGCGTGAGCCGCGCTGCGATGGTGGGTTTGTTGGAGAAGCCCGGAACCCGCTTTCGATACAGCGACGTCAATTTCATCCTCCTCGGCGAGATCGTGCGTCGCGTCTCAGGCGAGCGGATCGAGGTTTTTGCGGCGAGGCAGTTCTTCGCGCCGCTCGGGATGACCGAGACCGGCTACCGACCCGGCTCCGAGTCGCTCCCCCGCGTGGCGCCGACCGTGGTGGTCCCCGAATACGGCCTGCTCCGTGGTCAGGTCCACGATCCCACGGCGCGGCGAATGGAGGGCGTCGCGGGACATGCCGGGCTCTTCGCCACGGTCCGAGAGGTTGCGATCTTCACGGGTCTATTCCTGAAGGGGAAGGGGGCTGATGGGCCAAGCCTGCTCCATCCTGACACGATCACCCAAGCGACGACGAACCAGCTCCCCGCCGACCTCGGCGTGGCACGGGGGCTCGGCTGGGACATCTCCTCGCCCTTCGCCACGCAGCGCGGCGAGAAATTCCCCCTCAGCGGCTTTGGGCACACCGGCTGGACCGGAACTTCGATCTGGGTGGATCCCGCTTCGGAGACCTTCGTGATCCTGTTGACGAACCGCAACCACCCATCCGAGGCCGGAAAGGTGAAGCCTCTGCGTTCCCGTGTGGGCACGCTCGCGGCTGAGGCAGTGGGATACACGGAGCTCGTCCCCGCGCCAGAGTCTCCTGCGGAATCGTTTGCTCCGGCGTCAAAAACAGCGGCGGGTGATCCCGCCTTGGTGCTCAATGGCATCGACGTCCTCGAGCGCGATGGTTTTGCCCTGTTAAGAGGGAAAAAAGTCGGTCTTGTCACCAATCAGACCGGGATCAATCGCCAGCGGCGCTCGACGATCGATCTGCTCGACGGAGCGCCGGAGGTGGATTTGAGAGTGCTTTTTTCTCCCGAGCACGGCATCCGCGGGGTGCTCGATCAGGAAGTGATCGACGACGAGATCGACGCGGCCACCCGGCTGCCGGTCTACAGCCTCTACCAATCCGAAAAGCGCAAGCCGACCCTTTCGCAACTGAAGGGGCTCGACGCCCTCGTCTTCGACATCCAGGACATCGGCTGCCGGTTTTACACCTACGTCTCGACGATGGGGCTCGCGATGGAGGCGGCGAAGGAAGCAGGGATTCGCTTTGTGGTGCTCGACCGGGTCAATCCCATCGGGGGCGTCCTCGTCGATGGGCCGGTGCGGTCGGGTGATGGGAACGACTTCGTCGCCTTCCACGAGATCCCGGTGCAGCATGGCATGACGACCGGCGAGCTCGCGCGGATGTTCAACGAGGAGCGGAAGGTGGGTGCCGATCTCGTCGTCGTCCCGGTCGAGGGATGGAAACCTGCGATGCGTTTTGACGACACGGGTCTGCCTTGGGTGAATCCCTCGCCAAATATGCGCAGCCTTGTGCAGGCGCTGCTCTATCCCGGAGTCGGGTTGGTCGAGTTCACCAACCTCTCGGTGGGGCGGGGCACCCCTGCGCCCTTTGAGCGCATCGGGGCTCCGTGGGTCCACGACGGCAAGCTCGCCCAGCGAATGCGGCGCGAGGCTATCCCCGGGGTCGAGGTGCTGCCCGATCGCTTCACTCCCGAGGACAGTGTCTGCAAGAACGAGGATTGCGCCGGAGTGCGGTTTTACCTGAGCGATCGCGAGGTTTTCCGCCCCCTCGATCTGGGCATCGAGCTGATGCGGGCGGTGCACGGGATGTATCCGAACACCTTCACGCTCCAATCAAAGGGCAACGTCCTTCTTCGCCATGCCCCGACGATCGAAGCGATTCTCAGAGGAGCTGGTCGCGACGAGATCCGTGAGTTATGGCAACCGGGTTTGGAGGAATTCTTGAAACGTCGCGAACCCTATCTATTGTATCCGAGGCCCTGACGGGGCCGGAAAAGACCATGGGCAGAAGATCTCAGGATGGAACGGAGCAGGGGAACGGTGATTCCTCGCGCTATTCCGTGGACCACTACGAGCGTCCCGAGCTCGAGACTCCGAATGGCACCAAACGCGTCCTCATGCACAGTTGCTGTGCACCTTGTGCGGCCGAGGTGATGGATGCCCTCGCCGCCTCGAAGATCGAAACGACGATCTTTTTTTACAATCCCAACATCCACCCGCGCGACGAATACGAGATCCGCAAGCAGGAGAACATTCGCTACGCCGAGAAGCTCGGAATGGCCTTCGTCGACTGGGATTACAACGTCCGTGATTGGTTCGACCGCACCGAGGGCATGGAGCACGAGCCCGAGCGAGGGATCCGCTGCACCGCCTGTTTCGACATGCGTTTTGAGGTCACTGCCGACTACGCGGCCGAGCACGGGTTCGACCTGATCTCGAGCACCCTCGGGATTTCCCGTTGGAAAAACATGGATCAGATCAACGGCTGCGGCGAGCGGGCCGCGGCGCGTCATCCAGGCATGGCCTATTGGACTTTCAACTGGCGCAAGGAAGGCGGAGCCCAGCGCATGATCGAGATTTCGAAGCGGGAGGAATTCTATCAGCAAGAGTATTGCGGCTGCGTCTACAGCCTGCGCGACACCAACGCCTGGCGCGACTCCAAGGGACGGCCCAAGATCAAGCGGCTCGTCAAATTCTACGGACGCGACGCCATCGTCGCGGAAGGGGAGTCGACCGCCGCGACCGGCTCCTGAATTTCCCCCTTGAAAATCCCCCGGCAGGCGGGACACTAACGGCCCGCCAGATGGGCCCACCGGACCGGGCTCTCGGGCGACTCCCCGCCCCGTCTCTCGAGACGGATCGAAAAAAGGAGGGATGGCTGAGTCCGGTTTAAGGCGCTCGACTCGAAATCGAGTGTAGGGAAACCTACCGTGGGTTCGAATCCCACTCCCTCCGCCATCGACGAAGGCCGACCCCAGCGAAGCGGGGTCGGCCTTCGTCGATTTTGGAGAGACGGGTTCGAACACCGGTTCGATTCGAAGCGAGCGGACGCGAGCGTAGAAAGACGGAGTGAAGCAAAGTCAACGTGCCGCCTCGAGCGCCCCGCGGAGACGGTCGCGGAACCACTCGCGGTCCGACGGATTCTCCGCATCGAGATAAGTGGAATGCGGGGTGATCATCTTGCGGCGTTCAATCGTGTCCGATCCCAAAATCCACCCACTGCGCTTCGCGGCATAGGCTTCTCCACCAGGTGAGAGGACGTAGGCTTTGAAGCGATCGGCGAGTCCCTCCGCCGCGAGCCGTTGGTGGAGTGAGTCGAAGCGCTCGATCGGGGCGATCGGGTCTTCGAGATAGTGGAAGCCGATGATGCGTTTGTCAGGGTGGTGGTGCAGCGATGCGGAGACCGCGTCCCATTGGTCATCGGTCAGGGTGAGGGCGCGCTTTTTCTCCATCGACTGGGGAATCCGCAGCATCACCTGCGGCACTCGCATCGCGGGCAGGGCGGGTTGGCCGAGGACGGCGGTTTTCACACAGGCTTCGTCGAGCAGGGTGAGGGGAAAGGTGCCGGTGAGGCTGTTGCCGATGACGATGAGGTCGCGTCCGCCTTCGCGCCGCGAGACCCAGCGGGCCATTGCGCGGACATCATCGACGATCGGGCCGGTCGATTCCGGGGAAACGGGATTCCAGGTGCCGCTCTCGCGCAGGAGTTTGATGGAGCCGAGTTCCTCGTCGTAGCCGAAGGCGGGTTTGCCCTTGATCGGATCGCCATAGAGGCTCGGGAAATAGACCCGGTAGCCCCAGGTTTCCAGTTCGAGGGCAAAGCGGAGGAAGTCACCGCTGAGCCCGTTGATCGGATGGAGCAGGAGGATAGGACGTCCGCCGGATCGCGTCCGCCACATCGGATAGGATCGGTCCGTGCCGGGGATCGCGACTTCACTCCGGACAAAGGAGGATTCCTTGGGAAGATCGGGAGCCGCTGCCCTTGCTCCAGACTTGCCCGTCGAGACGCACCCGGTCTGTCCGAAGGCGGAGATCAAAAACGCGACCACGAGCAGGAGAGATTTTCTCCGGCGGCAGGACTTCCCGCTTGCGCTGCTCTTCATGAGAAAGGAGATCCCCCATGGTTCAAAAAAGACAAGCAGGGAATTTAAGGAATCTTAACCATTTCGCCCGTTTCCCCAGAATGGAAAACCAATCCGAGACTCCCCGCTCCCTGTCCCGCCTCAAGCTCACCTTGCGCCCGACGGCGGAGTCCATCGTGAGGAGCGGGCATCCCTGGGTCTACTCCGAGAGCATCCGCGGTCAGAATCGCGAAGGGGCTGCCGGCGAACTCGCCGTCATCTACGACCGCAAGGATAAATTCCTCGCGGTCGGCTTTTACGATCCCGATTCGCCGTTGCGGGTCCGCATCCTCCACAGCGGCAAACCGGCCACGATCGATGAGGCCTGGTGGCGGGCGAGTTTCGAACGGGCGCTGTCTCGCCGCGAAGGCATCGCCGATGCGCGGACGAACGGACTGCGACTCCTCAATGGCGAGAGCGATGGTTGGCCGGGACTCGTCCTCGACCGCTACGATACCACCCTCGTCGTGAAACTCTACAGCCCGGCCTGGCTCGAGCGGCTCGGGATGGTGAAGGCGATTTTTCTCGAGCGGATCGGGCCCGAGCGGCTTGTCCTGCGCCTCAGCCGCAACCTCGAGGAAACGGCGAGGGAGTCGGGTCATGATGACGGGACGATTCTTCACGGTCCGCCGCTCGATGGGCCGGTCGTGTTTCTCGAAGAAGGACTGCGATTCGAAGCCGATGTCTTGAAGGGTCAGAAGACGGGTTTCTTCCTCGACCAGCGCGAGAACCGGAAGCGCATCGGGCAGTTGACGAAAGGACGCGACGTCCTGAATGCCTTCAGTTTCACGGGCGGTTTTTCCCTGCACGCCGCGCGGGGCGGTGCTGCTTCAGTGACCGATCTTGATCTCAGCTCGCACGCCCTCGAGGCGGCGGCGCGGAATTTCGCCCTCAATCGCGAGGATCCGTGCGTCGCGGCCTGCCGTCATCTCACGGTGCAGGACGACGCCTTCGCCTGGATCGACCACATCCGCGACGTTTCCTACGATCTCATCATCACCGATCCGCCTTCACTCGCGAAGCGCGAGGTCGAGCGCAACCGTGCGATCCAGGCCTACGGACGGCTGAATGCGAACGCGATCCGGCTCCTGAGGGAAGGGGGGATCCTCCTCGCTGCCTCTTGCTCCGCCCATGTCAACGCGGACGAATTTTTCGGCGCGGTGCGCCAGGCGGCAAGGCAATCGGGACGGCGATTCGAGGAGATCGAAACCGCCGGCCACGCCCCCGATCACCACGCGACCTTTTCCGAGGCGGAGTATCTGAAGGGGGTCTATTTGCGCTTTGATTGACCTTTCGAACGGGATCGGTTAAAAACCCGTCCCCATCATGAATCGTCGCCATTTCCTCCAGACTTCGCTCGCCTCTTTCCTCAGTATCCCAGCCTTCGCGCTTGAGGCGGACAATCCCTATCGCAAGAACATCGGGATCCAGCTCTATACCCTGCGCAACCAGATCAAGGCCGACCTCGCCGGAACCCTCAAGGCCGTCGCCGCAGCCGGATACAAGCAGGTCGAGCCCTACGACGCCCCCGGCGCCAACGCTCTGGAAATGATCCAGGTCTCGAAGGATCTCGGCATGGCCGCGAACTCCTCGCATTTCGCCTGGGAATCCGTGACCGATCCCGACAAGGCGGGTGTCGCGCCCTTCGCCGAGGTTCTCCAAAAGGCAAAGGATGCCGGGCTCTCCCATCTCGTCATTCCCTACCTGCACGGCGAGACACGGAAGACCGCCGACGACTACAAACGCCTCGCGGAGCGTTGCAACGCGGGTGCCGCCCTTGCGAAAGAGGCGGGCATCCAGCTCGCCTATCACAACCACCAATTCGAATTCCAGCCGCTCGAGGGCGGCAAGTCGGGCTACGATGTGTTCATGGCGGAGTTTTCTCCCGAGATGAAGTTCGAACTCGATGTTTTCTGGGTGAAGGTCGGCGGGCTCGATCCGGTGGAGCTTCTTGGCAAGATGAAGGGACGCGTCTCGCAGATCCACCTGAAAGATCTCAAGGATGGACTGACGCTGCCGGAATTCGGCAGCTTGCCGGCCGATGCCTTCAAGGAACTCGGTCAGGGCACGATTCCGATGGAACCCATCATCGAAGCCGCCGCCCTCGCCGGTGTCGCCCACGCCCACGTCGAGCAGGATCAATCGCCCGATCCGATCAAGAGCATCGGGATGAGCATGGAGTATCTGAAGGGGCTTTGATTATCCGCTAACTGGCACCGCCCACGGAATCCATCCCGCGCGCAGGATCGCGAGCAGCACGGTCACGACGATTGCGGCGAGCAGTGTCGAATAAAGAACCGCGGCCGCGGCGAAGCGGGCGTCGCCCTTGAACTCGTGCGCGAGGAGGGCGGCGTTGACGGCCGTCGGCGCGGCCGTGCCGAGGATGAGGATGGCGGCCAGTTCATCGCGGAAGCCGAAGGCCAAGGTCAGGGCGCAGGCCGCGAGCGGACCACCGATGAGGCGGATGACGAGGGCGATCCCGAGATTGCCCACCGGAGCCGGCGGTTTGGTCTGCGAGAGCTGCACCCCGAGGGTGATGAGGGCAAAGCCGAGCAAACCATCAGCGAGATAGGTCAGGGGCGTCCACACGAAGATGACCTCCTCGAGCGGATTGCCGATCCATCGCAGGACGAGGGCGAGCAGGATCGCGTAGGGCGAGGGTTGTTTGAAGATCGGACGGAAGAGCCCCTTGCGCTCGCTGCTGCCCGCGTTCGCGAGAAAGACGCCGAGGGAGAAGCTCGTGAGGTTCATCGTCGCGAGCACGAAGACCTGGATGACCGGTCCGAGGTCGGAGAAGGCGAGCGTCATCAGCGGGATGCCCCAGTTCCCGCAGTTGTAGATCATCGTGCTCAGCTTCATCGCGTAGCGCTGGCCTGGCGGCTGCTTGCGGATGGCGCAGGCGATCCAGCTCAAGGCTCCCATCGTGAGGATGACCGAGACGGTGAAGGCGACGACTTTCAGACCGATCACGGCGTTGAGATCCGAGGTCGAGAGACGCACGAGGATGAAGGCGGGGACGAAGAGGTAGAGGTTCAGCTTTACCAGCGTCTTCAGGTCGAGCCCGAAGAGACGGTCGAGTCCCCAACCCAGCCCGACGAGGGCGAGGATGGGCAAGGCGACATCGACAAAGATCTGAAAGAGCATCTGCGCCGATCATCGACCGGACCAGGATCGCCGGCAAACAGGAAAAGCGACGGAGTCGCTGGAGGGGCACGCTCCTGCGTGCCCGCCGGATCATCCACGACGTGCGACTACTTCTTCGGCGGCGTCAGCAAATACGCGAGCAAATCGGCCATCTCCTCGACCGTCACCGTCGCTTCGAGACCCTCGGGCATGAGCGATTGTCCCAAGCCCTTCATCGAAGCGACCTGATTGCGCGGAAACGTTTTGTCGATCCCGCCCGGCATCCGCAGCGTGATTTCGGACGAGTTTTCCGTGAGGATGAATCCCGTCGCGGTGGTGCCCTCGGTAAGTTCGTAATTGTAGGCCTGGTAGAGGGGAGCGACCTCGCGGTTCGGGTCGAGGATGTTGCCGAGCAACGTCTCCGCGCCTGCCGAGGCAAAACTCGCGATGGGCGGTCCGAGCTGCATGCCCTCGCCCTCGTGCGATTTGTGGCAGGCGAAGCAGGACTTCATGAAGGCGAGTTTGCCCTTGGCCGGGTCGCCTTTCCTGGCGAGGGCCGGTTGATAACGGGCGATCACGTCACTGCGCTTCACCACCGGCGGCAGCGCCTCGGCAGCGAGTTTCTGGACGCCCGCGTCGGCGTGACGGCGGAGGTTTTCGACGAGGCTCGCGGGGGCGATGTCGAGGGTCACCGTCTTCGCGCGGATCGCCTCGAGAAAAGCCGTGGAACTCTCCTCGCTGCCGAGGATGCGTCCGCCCAGCTCATCGCGGGCCGATGGTTCGAGCGAGGCGAACCGCGCGATGAGGAAATCGAGATCGGAGATCGCGCCGACGAGCGCGGCGGCGAGGGCCGGATCGGCTTTGCCTGCCGCAAGCACCGCCTGCAAACGCGACTGCGAATCCGGAGTCGGCAGGAGGGCGAGGAGCCGCACCGCGGCGACGCGTGTGGCGGTGGCGGACGAGCTATTCGCGAGCAGGGCGCCCGCGTGATCGGTCAGCTCGCTCCATCGCGGCGAAGCGGCGAGCTCGCTCCAGTCGCCTTTGGATCGCGCCAGGCCGTCACGAAGAATCGTGAGGAGCTCGACCGTCGCCGCATCGGGCTTCCCGGCCGCGAGATCATCAGCTACGGTGGCAAGCAGGGATGCGTCATTGGCGCGTCCGATCATTCCCGCGAGCTGGGCGCGGAAGGCGGTGGGAATGGCGCTAGCGGCTTTCCAGGCGGCGGTGAGATCGGCGGGGGTGCGCAGGGAATTCAGCACGGCGGCTTCCATCCATCGGTCGCCTGCGGCGGAATCGATCTGGTCGAGCAGCGGGGTCTCCGAGGCGAGTCCGGCCGGAAAAGGCGACACCGCCGGGACCGGAGCAGCCGCTTTGCCGCGCTCGTAGAGCAGCCGTCGCGCCGTGGTGCGGTGCCAGTCATTCGGGTGTTTTGTCAGGGTGACGAGTTCCTCATCCGAGAGTGCGCCGAGATCGGGAATCGCGGGACTGCGGAAGCCTTCGGGCGCGATGCGATAGATCCGGCCGCGATCGTTGCCACTGTTGAGGTCGAGGTGTTTCTTGATCGGCTCGGGCAGCGACCAGGGATGCTCGATCACCTCGCGATACATGTCGGTGACATAGAGGCAGCCATCGGGACCCGTCGTGATGCTCGTGGGGCGGAACCAATAATCGCTGCTGCGGAGAAACTCGGTTTTCTCATTCGGATCCGGCCGACTTGCGACGGGCTGAACCGAGCCGGGCAGCGTTTTCACGATCTTGCGATGGATCAGATTGCTCCCGACATCACCGGTGAAGGAGTTGTCGCGAAACTCCGGGGGAAAGGCATTGCCCGTATAGAGATGCACGCCGGTCGAGGCGACGAGGAATCCCGAGACGCGGCCGCCGCCCTCGACGATCCCCTTCACCACGCCCGCGACGCGCCAGCGCGTCCGCACGATGCGCCAGGGTTCGTCCGGACTGATGCGATACACCGTCGGAGCCGGACCATCCGCGGGAATGTCGACGAGCGGGGCGGGCAAGCTGAACCACGGATTCGCTTTCACTTGATGTCGCTCGTAGGCGACCCAGACGAGATGACGCGAATTCGCGCAGACGTATCGGCGTCCGAGCGAGTCATAGGTCATGCCGTATTGCGCCGTGCCGCTCTCGGTGCGGAGATCGAGCAGTTCGGGATCGAAGGAGAAGTCCGAGCCGCGCACGTTCACCGGGGCTTCGGTGGGTTTGTCAGGACGGTTGATGATCCCGCCGTTGCCCGCCGTGGCCCCCCAGATGCGGTTGTCGGGACCCCATCTCAGGCTGTTGAAGAGGGCCTGCATGTTGAGCCGTTCCATCTCGCTGCCGAAGCCGGTGAAGACGGTGCGCTCCTCGTCGCAGACGCCGTCGCCGTCGGTGTCCTTGAAGTAATACAGGTCCGGCGAGGCTCCGACGAAGACCCCGCCCTTGTAGCAGAGAATCGCGCTGGGCCATTTCAGCCTGTTCTTGAAGATGACGCTTTGGTCGAACTTGCCGTCGCCATCCACGTCGGTGAGCAGGCGCACCTGGCAGACCTCGTCGTCGCGCCGCTCGGAATAGCCGACCATCTCGACGACGTAGGCGCGGCCCTTTTCATCGAAGGCCATCGCGATCGGATCAACCACGGCCGGCTCGTGGGCGGCGAGGGTGAGATCGAAGCCGGGTGCGATCTCGAAGGTCGCGAGGGCATCGGCCGGTGCGGTCGCGGGAGCGCGCGGAAACTCCTCCGCCGAGACTTCGGGTTCGGCCGGTGTCTGGGCATGGAGGACGGTAGCGATCAACGCGATGGCCACTCCGGCGGTGGGAATTCGGAAAGTGCGGATCTTCATGACGACTTCCACCAGAGTAGGACTTAAAGCCGGCCTGGGGAAATGGCGGCATCAGGGAAAAGCGGGACGTGGTTGGGGAGGGGGGTGTGGGTTTTACTCAGTCATTGACCGACGCGATCATCACGGACGTTCCTGGCGTGGTTGCGGGCGGCTGGGGCGGGAAGACTACCCAGAGACGATTTGCCTCTCTACCCTTTCATCACCGAGCACGACGGGTCGACCTTCGTGGAGGAGCACGTCGCGGACACTTCCCGCCAGGCAATGGTGGATTGTCTCTAATCCGTTCCGACGTCGTTCCGTGGGATCATTCGGTGTCAGTTGGGAAATTGCCGTCCCCCTCGCCGGTCCACCGGCAAGATGCCGGAGCCACGTGGAAGCGGCGTCCCGCCGGTTGGGGCGGGTGGCCAATCGGCCTCAAATCACAACTTCCCGATCGCCTCCAAAATCGCCCCCTGTGTCAGGATCCCATCCCCGAATCGGATCGGCTCTTTGCCGGTGTCCGAAGGATAGAGTAGGTAAAACGGCACCCCGGCGCGGCCGAACTCGGCGAGGAGCTTCGTGATGCTCGGATCCTCGTTGGTCCATTCAGCGGTGACGAAGGTGACATTGTTCTCCTTGAAGGCGTTCTGCACTGTTTCGGTGTTGATCGCGACACGTTTGTTGACTTTGCAGGTGACGCACCATTCGGCGGTGAAGTCGACGAAGACGTGTTTGCCCTCACTACGATGCTTGGCGATGACCTCGGCGATGTCGATGGTGTTCGCCGGAGGCCGTTTCGCGGAGGCGTCCCAAGCCACGCCGAGGGCGACGAGGAAGACGAGGATGGCGGTGAGGCGCCCTTTCATCCGCGCGGTGGTTGAACGGTCGAAGCCACCGAAGCGGCCGTAGATCCATCCTGCCAAAGCCACCAAAAGAACGGCGGCGAGGGCCCATTGGAGTCCGGCGGTGTTGAGTTGCTTCGAGAGCACGCCGGAGAGCCAGACGACGACGGCGAGCATGGGGAATCCCATGAACTGCTTGAAGGTCTCCATCCACGCACCGGGGGCGGGGAGGACGTCGAGGAGCTTCGGAAAGATCGCGAAGAGGAAATAGGGCGCCGCGAGTCCGAGTCCGAGGGTCGTGAAGACGAGGAACATCACCGGAGCGGATTGCGAGAGGGCGAAGCCGATCGCCGGAGCCATGAGCGGGGCAGTGCAGGGCGTGGCGAGAAGGACGGCGAGGGCACCGCTCCAGAAACTGCCGGCATAGCCCGATTGGTTGGCGAGATCGCCGCCGACGGCGGTCATGGAAGCGCCGATTTCGAAGACGCCGAAAAGGCTCATCGCCACGAGGACCATGATGACGATGAGTCCGATGACGACTCCGGGAAACTGGAGTTGGGCTCCCCAGCCGACCTCGCCGCCGCTCGCGGACTTGATCACGAGCATCATGATCGTGAGCGCCCAGAAGAAGACGAGGATGCCGAGGGCGAAGGTCGCGGAATGGGCGAAGACCTTTTTCCGGTCCTCGCCGGCTTGTCCGACGAAGGACATCACCTTCAGCGAGATCACGGGGAAGACGCAGGGCATCACGTTCAGGATGATGCCGCCGAGGAAGGCGGCGAGGAGCACGCCGAACAGTCCGCCGCCGAAGGGGAGTCCCTCAGGGGTGGCGGTGGAGGGCGAGGTGGTTTCGGGTGTTTTGTCAGGATCGGCTGCGGGCTTGGCAGGTTCGGTCGCCGTGGTCGCCGCGGCCGCGG
>Ga0172373_10007278_pt1 | contig 14425 bp, 16 predicted proteins | sample Lak10m_2_FD_114546 | JGI IMG/M metagenome (GOLD analysis project Ga0172373, IMG submission 114546) | Freshwater microbial communities from Kabuno Bay, South-Kivu, Congo - kab_092012_10m | ecosystem: Environmental > Aquatic > Freshwater > Lake | place: Democratic Republic of the Congo... | reverse complement strand
GTCACCCATCTCGCTCAGAGCGTCTGCGTAGCTTCTTGGAATCTGGCCAAGACTAAGCTGGGTCAAAGGTTACGGCCCCTTAGCTCATGCTTGGTTAGAGCAGCGGACTCATAATCTATTCAATAAGTTATGTATAGGTTATAAAATATTTATAAATCAGTACTTTAGGTTTATAATGCGTAGTAAAGATTGCTTCTACAGTGCTTCTACACTTTCTGTCGTAGCAGCATTGTAAAAGTAAGTTAAGTTTAAGGCCCCTTAGCTCATGCTTGGTTAGAGCAGCGGACTCATATATAGATGTGCCATACGATAGGAAACTTTGTATGGGATGGTGTCAAATTCGGTGAAACCTGACGGCAGTAAAATGCACAAGGCAATGCCGAGCGAAGCCTAGTAGAAATATTAGGAACGTGTAGAGACTAGACGGCACCCACCTAAAGCAATCGTAATGATTGTTATGGTGAAGGCATAGTCCAGGGAGTGGTGAAAGCCACACAAACCAGAATCCGTTGGTGCTGTGTTCGACTCACAGAGGGGCCACCAAGAATAAAAATACCAACCTTCGGGTTGGTATTTTTTTGTCTAAAATTCAAGATACAATCATACGATGATAAAAAGATCGCGAAGAGAGTATTTACGTTTATTGGACGCATCAAAGATAGCAGCTGAGAGTGCCATTGATATATTCAATAGCGTTTGGCATCCATATCGTAATCAAGCTACATTGATGTTATTGGCTAATTCTTGGGAGCTGCTTAGTAAAGCAGTTCTGGTTCATGAGAAAGAATCTATATTAAGAGCCAAGGGTGGTGACACAATATCGGCCCAGGAAGCAGTATTTAAACTACAGAACCGCAAAATTCTAGATAAAAATCAGGCAGAAACAATTCAACAGATTATTTCCCTGCGTCATGCTGCGACGCATTACCTACTTCCAGATGTCCCTGCTGAAGTAATGCAGCATCTGCTATTCTATTCATTGAAATTCTTTAGAGCGACTATAAAAAAGAAATTCCCCAAACAACTTAAAGACATGAGTGATAACTATCTGACATTGTCATTTTCTGATTTAACAACCTATGCTGATAAGGTACAAAAATCAGTATCTAAATTGAAAAAAAGCCCAGACGATAAAAAACTTATTTGGCTCTTAGAAAGAGGAATAGCGTTTGATGGGAGTTCATACTTATCAGAGACCCAATTTGACAAAAAATATCTAGATAAGAAAAAGGTACTTTCCTACTTAGCGCTTAATAAATTTGTTAAAAATGCAGACATGGTGAGAGTTGTTCCTGTGCAAGCACCACACAATTACACTGCTGATATTACTTTGAGAAAAGGAAGCGTTAGAGATGCTTCATTGCCAATATTAGTCAAGAAAACGGAAATTGAGGAAGATTATCCATATTTAACAAAAGAGCTTGCTAGTAAAATTGGAAAAAATGCTAATTGGGTTGGTAGGGCTGCACCAATTCTTGGTATGAAAAACAACGAAAAATATCATCAAGCAGTAAGGTCGTCTGCTACTGGGTCGATTCAGAGATATTCCGAGGCTGCATTACAGCTGTTGAAAAAGAAATTAACTGAAGAACCGACATTTAATCCTTATAAAAAGAATTGATGGAGAAGGTATGGGAATTATAGATAAAACAGAATATAAATTGCGTTGTGAGTCTTGTGAAGTTGATGAGCAATCAGCAGTTCTTGATAAAGGATCCAATTGGAGCGGGTCGAGTTGGCAGGGCGAAGCTAAATTTAAAAACTTTGAAACAGAATGGATAGGTGGAGGCAGCAATGAGCCTGAGTTGATTCATGCTAAATGTAGTAAATGCGGTTCGCCAGCAATTATTAAAGTTAAGTAAATCTTATTCCACAAAATCCGTTGCTTTTTTACTTGCAAGATCTTACATTTAGTTCATGCCTGAAAAACTCGAAACTACATATCAAATATTGCCTCGCGAGTTGATTGTCTATGAGCGTCCAGGAACAGATGTTTGGCAATGCCGTTTCAAAATAGATAACAAGTGGATTGTTAAAACCACTAAAGAGCGCGATATTAAGAAAGCTATAGAACGTGCAAAACGTTTATTGTTTGAAGCGCAGGTTCGTAAAGAATCTAACATTCCTGTAGTTACTAAAAAATTCCGAGATGTTGCTAAGCTAGCCAAGCAACAAATGCAGGATGAACTAGCTAACCCCAAGATGAAGGCACCCGTCTCATTTGATCAATACATCAAAATTATTGATGATTATTTAATTCCATTCTTCGGTAACAAAAATATCGATGGTATAACTTATGAAGTGCTAGATGCATACCATGAAGACTTGAAAGTTAAAATGGGACGCATTCCAGCTTACAGCACTATGCGTAAGCACAATGTGACATTGAATCGTGTATTTGATAAAGCAGTTGAAAAAACTTATATCACTAATTCTAATAGACCAAAACTAGATACCAAAGGTAATAAGTCTGAGAAGTACGCGACATTTGATATTCAAGAGATTAATGCCATTTTGGCAAATTTTCCTCCTTGGATAGCAGCTACGACTAATAAAGAAAAGCGTGAACAAAGAGAGCTACTTTTTGACTATGTCAAAGTATTGATTGATACAGGTGCGAGACCTGGAAAAGAACTTTTGGAATTGCAATGGAAGAACATACGCTATCGAATGGTAGTGAAGAATGCTTCCCGAGTGGAATTTGATGAAGAGGGCAATAAAAGTGTTATCACTCATGAAGATTACGATGACCGTGGAGAAGCATTAGAAATAACTGAGTGGGATCCTACAGTTTCGTTGTCAGTCTATGGAAAAACAAAAGATCGTATTGCAAATGGTTTTGAAGTCACCTACAAGGTTTTAAATGAAATTATTGACCGGAACTTCCATAACAAAAAAATAACGCTTAAATCGCTTACAACAGCGAATGATGAGGGCTATGTATTCCGTACAAGGTCTAACAAAGCACCGAGCAGTTTTAATCATTTGTTTGATCGTTATTTAGATGAACATAATTTATTGATTGATAGAAACTCAGGAAAGAAAAGAGTTTTCTACAGTCTGCGTAGCACGCATACCACTGCTGTGATGAATTTAGATCAAGTGCCTATTCGTGATTTATCGAAACAACTAGGTAACTCGGTTGGCATGATTGAGAAACATTATGACCGAGCAACAGGTGATGCAATTGTAGAAAATGTAAGAGCACCAAATGCAAGGCAGGCATTGTTTAACACAGATAAAGTGCCAGAGATTTACAACTCCAAGAAAAAGAAAAAATAACCTTTAGATTCGGTTGTCCATTTAGTCAAAAGACCAAATACTCGTTCATATCATTCAATGAACGGGAAAAATGACAGCAGAACTTCAAAGTGCACTAGCGCAGTTTACTGGTACAGAAAATTACTATCGTTTTTATCCTCGAGTAGTCCTAACTGACGGCACTAAATTCCTTGCTGATGCAGCAGGATGTTATTGGTTGATGGGTTTGTATGCTTCACACTTGGCTAGTGTTGATCCTGTAAAGGAAAGCTTTACCTGTTTAAAGCTTAGTAAGAAGGGTAGTGGTGCGGAGATAGTAATTGAAAATGGCAACACCCACGCACTAGCCAAACAGACTATTGAATATACGGATTTTCCGTTTGAACAGTTTATGTTCTATGCTGTTTGGGCATGCGAGTTTTGGGTGTTGATGTTAAGTAGCGAATACTAAGTTATGCAGCTATTGCAAACGGTATTTCCATAATTTCAGCATTATCTCTTTGATCGTAATAACGTATCATAATTAGACTCGAAAAAATTTCGAGTCTTTGCTCGATATATTCTTTGCTCTCATTTTTACCAAAATCATAGCAAAATCCCACAATTACTTCTGATGTAGCAAGTATGGTAAAGCTGCCTTTTAACCTCGCTTGAATATAGCATTTGGTGAGTGATTTAAAAAAATCATCAGCATAAGCATTGCTAATAAATGGTATTTCAACAATAACGCTGCCCTCTGAAAAATCAGCGTAATTGGCTACAAATTCTTTTCCTAGTTTCATATACTTCTCCTTTAGATTGCACCGTCGCTTAAACGACGGTGCATGTTGCGATTTAAACGGTTAAGCACTTAGGCAAATTTACATTACCAGTATCTGCTGTGTAGGCTTTTGCTAAGCGGCGTACAAATGGGGTTCTATATAAGCAGCCTTCTGACACAACAACACTAAATGCTCGAATTAGAACTTCCCAATCATGAATTTCTATATCTTGTTGTGCGTATTTCAAATAAGGCTTTAGCTCTACAAACTCTTTACTAGTTAATACTCTCGTAAACCTAGCCATGATTACTCTCCTTCTTGTTTAATATCTTTTGTTGAACGAATAAGTGTTCGAGTAAATTCTCTTGCGGCTGCATCATCTGCAAATCCATTCGATCTCATCCATCTATGGACCATGTCTTGGTTGAGACCAAAATGTGAACACTTTTCATAGAACTGATTGGTGCCGCTGTACTGCATAGCAAGCGATGTTGTAATCAGTAGTTCTAAGGCTCTGGTTTCTAAATCCGCACTAGGATAAAGAGCACCAAGCACCTCTATTTCCCCGCTGTTATGATTCTTGTTACAGATCAGATAGCTAAATTCCACATCGCAAGCCACGGGTAAAAGTGTGTTGGTATTCATTTCAACTTTACCGATTGGTTCTCGCTTGTAGAGCAGATCAGATAGCGCGGCACGTGCAGTTGCCCACTTGTCAGCATTGAGTTTTTTCTCCTCAGCACTTGCAACAGAAAGCCGAATTTCCTCAATGCCACCCTTGTTTCGGATAAAGTCTGGTAGTTGCTCAGGTGTAATGTTGTTGTTCATTGCCACCTCAATTACTCGTCCATAAACATGTGCTGTTTTGCGACTAGACCGGACGATGTACCTAACGACGATTGAGCTAGTGCGACTGTTCATCTGTGTCTTAATGCCGTAGTCAGATTTCAACTTACTACGCATTTCCTTAACCACTCGCACAGTCTCACTACTTGTCTCTACTTCAATACAAACACGCAGCATGTTTGCTAACAATCCATATAAAACATCATTAGCTCGGGTCACATATAGCTCGTGATAATTAACGTGCTCTTCTGCTACAACATCAGCCTCAGCGATTAAGCTGAGGACTAATGCTTTATTTGATTTCTTAGCCATTAGCCCTCTCCTTATTAAGATAGAAATAAATTCATGTGATCGACTAAACCATCTCGATCAATGAACTTCATGCCGTAACGACGGCAAGCTTTTAAGCGAGCTTTTGTTACAGCTGAGTCCTTCAAGCACATACCGTGAGCTCGCATCGTGATTTCATCGACTTTGTTAAGCAAAATCGCTTCGCTGCGACTTAGCTTTGCACCCATCATTACGTTTAGGCATGAAGTGCTGTACTTAAGTAGTTCATTAGCACTTAGTTCTTTTTGTAACGTTTCACACACATCACCGATGCTTACTAACGAGTAAGCGTCAGCAATATCTTTAATAGCCACCATTTCTGATTTGTATTTCATAAATCTCTCCTTAGTTGTTTTCTAAATAATCAAAATTAATTACTGTTACTGGCCCTGATAGATAATTAGCGCCACGACAAACTTCACGTTGAAACCAGTTGTCATCGCGCTCATAAAAACCACTGTGTTTCTTTGCTATGTCCCACAATGAAACTTCCGTTTCTAAGCTGCTTATACCCATGTCAATCTCCTTAAAATTTGCGCGCAGTAACACGCGCTGTTTTGTTAAAAACAACTTTTGTTAGTTAATTAATTTGTTAAAGAGCGGTCGTGCATGTGAAATTAGACCAGACTGTATCTAGTATCTATACATGCCTAATTTTTGATATAATTCGTGCTACATTTATTGGATAAAACAATGGATAGCAATCGAGAAAAACTGCCTATAAAAGGCATAAGAAGTAGCTTTTCAAGAAACTCTTCGCCACTGAATGAATTGAAAGAAGCGAAGGAATCTTTGGCTTATTGGTGGTACAAGACACTAAAAGAGAGTGCTGCTTACAAGGACATTTGCAGGGCCCCTAGAAAAACTGAGCTATGGAAGACCTATTTGGCTTTTGGAGATATTTTTGAGAAATATCCAAAATTTGAAGACTGGTGGGTTAAGAAGGGAAGGTTTCAATTTCAACTTAAGAAATCGCCACCTAAAGTTAAAAAGTTGGAAGATTATGAGGCGGCTAGAAGGAGTTTAGAAAAAGATGATGTGTTAGTACTTGAGATACCATTAACTATAACTAAGCAGACATCAATGAGAGGAATTCGAAAGCTACTTAATGAAGCACATTCGAATTTGTACGATGATAAACCTATTGATATTTTTAAAGCTGCAGATACAACTTTAAAATATCAGAAATCAAAGATCAGAATAGAGACTATCGAAACCCTATTAGATGTTTATAGATTCAAAAAGCGTAAACCAGATGCTAAATTACGGGAAGTAGCAGATGCTATTAAATTTGTACCTGATTTGTTTCTTCGAACATCTGAGGATTTGGAACACATCACTCCCGAGTATGAACTAAAAATTGAAGCTAGAAGAAAAACTATCGCGGCCAGCCGTTATGTCAAACAAGCAGAGAATCTAGTTCACAATGCGGAAAGAGGGATATTCCCTAGTATTAAAGGAATCAAATAACCGTTACTTAAGTAACGGTTGAAAATTAAGGGTAACTTATGAAAGTTAAAGTAGAAAGAAGAACCATAGTCGTCGCAAGCTATGAGTTAGATTTATCAACACTTAATGTCGATGAGTTCAAACAAGATTTAGAAGATATGGGTTCAGAGTGGATCGCTGAGCAGTTTGATACTGTAGATCAGCTCTATATTTTAATGAAAAATGATACTGATATTGCTGCAGAGTTATTCAGTTTATTAAATAATTCTGATTTTGGAAAAAAAGACGAATACTTCCTTGATGGCGAAGAATATTCAATTCAGTGCTAGATTAGCTCCACAGCGTTTCGCTTCATCTCATCATTCACATCAATATATCTCTGTGTTACCGCAATACTCTTGTGGCCTGCCAAACTCGCTAGCACTCGCACACCAACACCTTTAACTGCTAGTGAGGTAATGAACGATCTGCGGCCTGAGTGGCTAGAGGCATTATTCAGTCCAGCTCGTTTGTATGTCCAAAAGAACCACTGACAAAGCGTATTAGGTGTAAATCCAAGTCTATTGCTGGAGTGGAAGAAGGGGATTTCTGGATTGAATAGTTTTCTAGTCTTAAGATAGCTAGCAAACTCATCGCGTAGCTTTTGTGGAATGAATACAACTCTGGACTCATTGCCTTTAGTTTGGGCTGCAGAAAGACGAATCTCGGTTTTGATTGTCCGATCTTCATTGAGTACGTCACGCATCTTAAGATTGGCAATTTCTGCCACGCGCATCCCTGACCAAAAGCTGGTCAAAATTAAACAGCGATTACGCACCGCATAACGACTTTTACTGACGTAACGAAGAACTTGATCTATCTCTGATTGAGAAAGTGTTTTTGCTTGTGCCATTTGTAGTGCTCCTTGATAAAGAAAATATTAAATGCAGCATATTTTCTTATTTAGCTAAGGACAACCTAAAAAGGCACTAGCGAAGAGATATTTAAAAACAGTATGTTAAGTATGAAAAAGGCGTTAGGTAAAGAAAATACATATTTTCTTTACCTAACGGTATAAGCAGTTGTATTTCGATTGCTTAAAGATAGTGATGTTATAAAATTTAATCCAAACTTAGATTTATCAACCAGCTGAACAGTTTGATTTAAATATCGACGATTTAGATCAATCCTGGTATTCTTAATTTTTAATAAGATCTCTATTAAGCATGATAATAACTGAACCAATACCTATTGTTGATTTGTTTGCTGGCCCGGGTGGTTTGGGGGAAGGCTTTTCTTCATTTAAAAATTCTACAGCATTCAAGATTCTAATTTCAGCCGAAATGGATGAATCAGCTCATGCTACTCTAAGATTACGAGCATTCTATAGAATCTTGAAGCGTCACAATTTATTAGATGATTATTATGCATATTGCCATGGCAAAACATCCCAGCCATATAGTGAAAAGACAGAAATTTATTGGGTCGAAGCATCAACAGAAGCTCAAAAAATGACTCTCGGTGTTATGGAAGATGATGCAAAGTTAGAACAAATTATTAAGAGTGCAGATTTATCTGCAGATAAGCCATGGGTACTTATTGGGGGACCTCCTTGCCAAGCATATTCTCTAGTGGGTCGGTCGAGAAATCTAGGTAAAGTTAATTATCGGGCAGAGGATGATAAACGGCACTATCTTTATAAAGAGTATTTGAAGATTATTCGTAATTTTCAACCTGCAGTTTTTGTTATGGAGAATGTTAAAGGTATTCTGTCATCAAAGATTGATGGGAAAAAAATATTTCCTTCGATTTTGCAGGACTTGTCAGACCCGCATCATGATATTGGTAGCCAGAATAATATAGGTTACAAAATATATTCTTTAACACTGCCTACCGCGTACGATAGAACCGTTAAGTTTGATGAATTAAAATTAACTGATTTTGTAATAAAAAGTGAAGATTATGGAATACCCCAAGCCAGACATCGTGTGATTCTTCTAGGTGTAAGAGAAGATATTAAAAACCCCCCATCGTTAATTAATAGAACCGATAAAGTACTCGTTAAAGATGTAATCAAAGATCTACCAAAAATTAGAAGCAGTCTAACTAAAGAAATAGATTCATCGCTAAATTGGACTAATATTGTAATTAAGCATTTAAATTCGCTTTTAACAGAAAGTGAGTTATCAGAAGATTTAGTTGCACTGTCTTCAGCTTTGAAGTCTGCTATAAAGAATTTCAATTGTAATTTAGAGGTTGGTCACCTAAGAAAACCAAAAATTAAAAGCTCTACTACTTTAGAGAAGCAGCTATCAGACTGGTACTGTGACGGTAACCTTGAGGTTTGGTTAAATCATGAAGCAAGAGGTCATATGCCATCAGATCTTAAAAGATATATTTTTGCTTCATGCTTTGCGCAAGCATTTAGGCGCTCACCAAAAGGGCATTTAGACTTTATGCTTAATGACTTAAGCCCTGAGCACAAAAACTGGAAGTCTGGAAAATTTTCGGACCGGTTCCGAGTTCAAATATACAACAAACCATCTACGACTATAACTAGCCATATTTCCAAAGATGGTCATTATTTCATTCATCCAGACCCTCTACAATGTAGAAGTCTAACTGTTAGAGAAGCTGCAAGGTTGCAAACATTTCCGGATAATTATTTTTTCCAAGGTAATCGAACATCTCAATTTCATCAGGTAGGAAATGCAGTACCTCCACTCTTGGCTGCAAAAATAGCTGAGATAGTATTTAATGTTTTGAAATAAGATCTTTCTTTAGCATTACTTTACGGAGCAAGTTCGGGTATATCCTCATAAAGTGGGGAATAATTTGCTGATTTAACATCTAACCAGCACTCATTTTTTTTCGCCCATTCAGATACCATTCTTCCTTTTGCAGATTGGTGTAAAACCTCATTAACTTCAATAGCCCATATTTTTAACTGGTCTTTAAGTTGTTGAGAAATATCCTGATTCAACCAAACCTTATTGAAATTAAATTTCATGCCGTAGTTTTCAGAAAGAATGGAGATTAAATACGTAGTTACATTTCCTTGGAATGCAGGAAACATTGGTTTCAAGATTGAATAACATCTTTTATAAAGAATCGCCTTGGCAACCATGTCTTTAAAATCATTTAATGTCGGCAGCGAAACTGGTCCACTTTCAGAATCCCCGCTGATTGATTCCATAAATTCAACAAAATTTTTCTGCGATCCTAGACTTACAATCTGAGGTTTTTTATCCCATGTATTGAGGTATTTAGCTAAGTCTGTCTTAATAATTTTTCTAGACGTTGGCATAATAACTTCACGTAATTGCCTTAGTTTAGCTGGAGTAGTTCCTTCACGAGCTAATAGTGTTTTATAACTTCCTGAAGCTCTCTCATAAAACCATCTACCAACGCCATCTGGGCATATAGTAGTTGTAGCCAGCCTTTCTAATTCAACATGGAATGGTTTATTCGCAGACAAATCTGATTGTTTAACGGAATTTTGACTATTTGCGAACCTAGAGATATCTGATATTAGCGCTTCTTCCTCTGAGCTATCAGTTGATCTAAGTATAATTATTTTTGCAGGAACTTTTACGTGAGTTAAATCGATTGAAGGATCTTTTTTCTTTGAGAAATAAATAGACGCAGTAGTTTGACCGCCATTTACTATTTGCATGCCTTTTAAACCACTTATCCCAGGGCCTCCATCAGCTGTTCTGCCTAAAGAAACTTCATCAGCAACTAAAACTATGCCATTGTTATATGCCATAAATTTGTCAGGATTATCTTTTAAGGTGTCTCGAATTCCTTTATTTACTTTCCCAGTAGAGCTTAAAAAAGAACGTACATTTGCCTCTAGTAGCCGCGCGTTATATTTATCATATATAAATCTCAATGCCTCACCTGGAATTGCTGTTAGAGCGTAGTCGTAATCTTCACTTTCCCCGGGAACATAAACACAAGGTAGTGGACCTCCGGATATATCTTCGAAATTTACAATTAACTCGTCCCTAGGCTTACCTTCATCCCAATGTCTATGAAGTCTCTCGATATCCATTACTTCAAGCTTGATTGTTTTTCCCCTTATTTCACGTGATTTGAAATTTTTAGATTTTGCTTGTCGGTCAGTAAGGACATAAATTCTTATTTGATCTAAATTTTGATAATAACTTTGAATTACTAAAGCTGGTTCGTATGCTTCATTTGATTCATCTATTAATGTTGTGAGTTTACCTTCAGCACATTTCTCTAAAAAACGAACACATTGTTCAGCGGCAGTCTTTGTTTCCGTATCAGTAATACTTGTTAAAGTATCTGCGCCATCATAAATTGTTACAAATAGGTCTAATTGATCAGCATCATCAGAAAATGAATAACCACTCAACTTAAGATTTGCATTTCCGACCTTCTCTTCGAAACTGCATTGAGTTGGCTCGAAGGTCATACCGATTTCTGACATATGCTGCATAACAACTTCTGAAAAAATATATTCAGGGTATGGATATGCTGCACTTGGTTGAGCTAAACGCTCATCAATTTCAATTTGAACCTCATCATGAATCTGTCTTAAAAAGTCTGCTAATTCCATCTACTAGTACTCCCACTCATTTATAAAATTCTCAAATTCATATACATGAGAATTTATAGAATCAATATTGATTTCATATTGTGCTTTTGTAATTCCTAAAGGGACTGAAGTAAATGTCAATTTAGGGAATTCATTGTCAATTTTGTATATTCTTAATTTATTACACCTCATCTGCCGAACATATTTTTTTTGCATGTCAGTTGAATAGCCTGCGTGAAGAAGACAATTTTCAAAAACAAAAACCGCTTCCACATCATGATTAATTTGTTCCGTGATCTTTTGGATTTTTTCAGGAAGTGTCTCTCCATTAGAGTCTTCTGTGAAGTTTAAACAAGCTAGATATATTTGATTGTCTTTTGTAGCCTCTAGCTGACCTAATGAGCTTATTTGAGCAAAAAATCCTTTCTCTGAAGTGGTCGATTTTACTTCTATTGAGGTATTTTTAAAAATAAAATCCTGAAGGTTGCCAAATGGGCCTCGCCAACAATTTATAATTGATGACGATTTTTCTTTAATAAGATTGGATAGTATAGTTAGCTCTCCAAACAGACCTATTTCTTCCTCACGACTTAGTAATCCATTTCTATTTTTTTTCATAAAATCCTGCCATCCAAGGATCCTATTAATGAATAACTGAAATACTTTTTGATCGCTATGTTTGTCTAAAGAGTCAATAGAATTCAAAACATCTTCGGCCATCATAGAAAAAAAATCGAGATTCCCGAATGACTCTATAGATAACGCAACCCATGGTGAACTGACTCCTGCAACGGGAAGCTGCTCAATTGAAACTGCAAACCCATATGCGTGCGGCAACTGTTCTAGTAAATCATATGAAATAGATTTGAAATTAAGCAGAATTGCTTCTTCATTGCCAGGGAAACGACACCCAGCTCTAACTTCGATACCACCAACGCCTCTAACGCTGATAGTTCTCCATCCGATGGCATCAGTGCTTACATAGAGAGCACGCCACGCAGTTGTTAATTCAATTCTCCTATTCTGCAGGTCCATATTGCTGCTCCCACAAAACATTATTAACAGCATACTTAATTTTTACTCCAGATTTACTTCCGGGAAAACTAACTCCAAATGCAACTACGGGCGGGGAGCCTTCGGGTAAAGTTGACCACTCTTTTCTTGGGTCTAGTAAGTAAATCAGCAATACTCCTCGCTCTTTATGGGGGACTTCATTGTTAATTCCTGAGCCTCTAATTTGCCTTAAAGCAGGGCCACTTGGAATTTTTGGCTCTGTTTTATCATGGAATCTTGCAGGATCGTCTTGCCATGACTTTTTAGTTAGTGCTAGTGCAGCTAGCCACTCCGCTTCATTTAAGTCAATTGCTTCATCTCTTGGAGACAGTAAACGACCTATAGAATATCTATTTGGATGTTTGCCTTTATTTTGACGTTTCAGCATTTTGGTACTAATTGTTTCAGTTAAATCAAACGAATTTCCTTCAGCTGCGTCGTCAGCACCTATTAATGCAACAGTCCATTGCGTTAACTCTCCTACTCGATTCATCTGCTGAACAAAATCAGCTAGGCATTTACTAACTACTTTATATGCATCAGGATGTGTTTCATATGATAAGAAGAAGTTGATTACATCATCAGCAGGAACATTGCTCCATAATGAAGTGTTTGACCACTTTTGTTTAGATCCATCTCTATCTCGTGATGGATTATTTTCTGGCGTTCCAAGCTTACTTAAAAACTCTTTTGTAGTCTCTAAGTTCTTATTGAGGGCTATAGGGTCATTGAATAGTGATATGGTTTCTAAAATTTGCCCACTGAAAGATAACATCAATGTTTTTGCTGACCTCATTTTTAGTCTAGATGTAACCATAAGTACAGAGTGTGATTGCACTTTCAACCCATACTGCCTTGGTGTTAAATTACTTTCTGCCATTAAATCGAACTCTTGTCTTAATTCCTCTGCTGCATCCGCAATATCACTAAACCATTCCGCAAGTTCTTCAGTTGTATAGATTCTGCTGACATCTAAATATCCATCTCTATAACCAAACCATCTTCCCATTTGCATTAATGTGTCATACATTTTTGATGCTCGTAAGAAATAACTAACCGTTAAGCCTTCAAGCGTTAACCCTCGAGATAACTTATCCCCACCGATAGCGATTATTTTAAGACCGTTGTTTTCATTTTCAGAGTAATCCAAGGCTTCTTTAGCTCGGCCGTTTATAGCACGAACTTGTATATCACTGATTATTTTTGGGAGTGCGTTTTCAATGTCATCCCAAGAAATCTTAATAACATTTTCATGTTGATCATCTAGCACCTCTTGTGTTGTAGGGCAAAAATCTCTTTCCCATAAATTTTTTAATCTATCAATAATTTTATGATGATCGATTTTTCTAGAGATTCTTTGTCGGATATTTTTAATATGTTCATCAATCTGTTGATGAACTTCTTTTTGAACTAAATTAAATCTTGTTACGTGAACTAGCATGGATGTGTGCATTTTTCCTTGACCGCGTAATTCTCTAACTACGCAAGCTATAAGAAATGCATCTATTGCTTCTATAAGCGAAGGGGGTAGGGCATACATTCCTAAATACAGGGGCTGATGGCCATTTTTATGTCCTTGAGGCATCCAAGCCTCCGCGCTGTTCTGATCATCCACTATCCTAACCAGAGGCAAGCCGCCTTCACGCCCTTGTTCAGACAATAATCCAAATACTTTAGCTGGTCCGATATAATTAGATGGGGCAGCCAATGATTGAATGAAGGATGATGGGAATAAATCAGGGCCTTCTTCTAATGTTTCCGCACGTTCATGAATAAAAATATTTGCAAATGGGGTGGCGGTGTAGCCAACATATGCTGACTTATTAAAAGAGTGTAGAATTTTTCTGATGTTACTGTTGATAGCTTTAGGTTGATAATTTTCATCAAACTTACCATCACCATCAATTAATTGTTCCCCTGTGTCAACAGAGGCATGATCTGCTTCATCATCAATAACAAGAAGTGGTAGGTTAGTGACTATCTTACGATCATTTGTTGGATCATGAGAATCAGCGACGTGATTCCTAATCCATTCAAGAAGCCTAACAAGTACGGTTTTATTCTTTTTTACAACAAAAAGCCACGGTCGTTGTTCGAGGGTGTAAATAATTTTGTGTAAACGTCATATTGCAGGAAACTGCGTTTTAGGAAAATGGAGTAAAAATGACGACACAAAAAG
>Ga0172373_10007276_pt1 | contig 14427 bp, 13 predicted proteins | sample Lak10m_2_FD_114546 | JGI IMG/M metagenome (GOLD analysis project Ga0172373, IMG submission 114546) | Freshwater microbial communities from Kabuno Bay, South-Kivu, Congo - kab_092012_10m | ecosystem: Environmental > Aquatic > Freshwater > Lake | place: Democratic Republic of the Congo... | reverse complement strand
TGCGACTGAGGCTATGCTACTTTTATGCTACTGGTGGTTTTTTGAGGGTGTAAGTCATTGATAATTAAGGGAAAATTTATATCCCAGGTGCCTTCTACCGGCACCCTATAATCCAGAGTTTCACAGCTAGGATGCGCGAATCCTCACAAGATGCTGATTTTCCAAGGAATTTCCCCCCAGAGGCCCCTCAGAAAGGGCCGGGCTGTGACGATCGGCAACTTTGATGGCGTACACCTTGGTCATCAGGCGTTGATTCAACAAACATGCGCGATCGCGGCCCGGGAGGGGCTAATCGCCGCTGCAGTAACCTTTGAGCCCCACCCAAAGGCTTTCTTCACCCGGGAGAAGACCCCGGGAAAGATCCAGGGGCTGCGTGAAAAAGCGTGGGCACTGAGCGGGCTCGGAATTCAAGAACTCTGGATCCTGCGATTTCGAGCAGCGCTAGCAGAGATGTCTGCCGAAGCATTTATTCGCAAATTTCTGTCTCAGAGTCTTTGCGCAAAACATATTGTCGTGGGCGATGACTTCCGGTTTGGCGCGAAACGCCAGGGTGATTTTGCAATGCTCGCCAGCGCAGGCGCCACCAACGACTGGCAGGTCCATCAGGTGCGGGAGGTCTCAGTTGATAATGAACGGATCTCGAGCTCAACATTACGCGATGCGCTGGTTCAAGGCGACCTGAGGCGAGCCGAACGATTGATGGGCAGACCCTATACGATTTGCGGCCACGTCATTCACGGCAGAAAGCTGGGTCGCGGTCTAGGCTTTCCCACCCTAAACATTCCAGTTCATGACCACCTTGTTATCAATGGCGTGTTCGCGGTTCAGGTGAAAGGCATTGGCGACGCGATGATTGCGGGCGTCGCAAGCTTGGGCAGACGACCCACCATCGAATCTCAGGGCCGACTTCTGCTTGAGGTTCACCTCTTTGACTGGTCTGGCGATGCATACGGACGACTCGTTGAGATTATTTTTCATGAAAAGTTACGCGATGAGATTCATTACACCAGTGTCGATGTGATGACCCAACAAATCGAGCGCGATGCCCAGGCCGCGCGCCACTACCTAAACGACCATGTCCACTGAGAACACTCCCTCGGGCCGCACCCACCAAGACCCAACCCTCGCCCACCACGCAGCCGGCGACTCCGTGAATTTGCCCAAAACGGATTTTCCAATGCGCGGCGATCTCGCAAAGCGCGAGCCAGCATGGGTAGCCCAGTGGCAAAAGGACGGGGTTTATCAGCGCATCCGAGCGAAAACCGCAGGTCAGCCTCTTTTTGTGCTGCATGACGGTCCGCCCTATGCCAATGGCGATATTCACATCGGACATGCCGTCAACAAGATTCTGAAAGATATGATTGTGAAATCGAAGACCCTCGCCGGCTTTGATGCGCGCTACGTTCCGGGCTGGGATTGTCATGGGATGCCCATCGAAATCCAGATTGAAAAACAATTTGGAAAAGGTTTGCCGACCGCGGTTGTCCAGGAAAAATCCCGCGCCTATGCAGAAGAACAGATCCTTAAACAGAAGAAGGATTTCATTCGTTTAGGTGTCTTAGCGCAGTGGGACGAGCCTTACAAGACCATGGCGCCCAAGAATGAAGCCGATGAAATTCGTGCCCTCCGAAAAATTCTGGATAAAGGATTTATCTTCAGAGGGCTAAAACCTGTCAACTGGTGTTTTGACTGTGGCTCAGCATTGGCTGAGGCTGAGGTTGAGTACGCCGACAAAACAGATCCGGCAGTTGATGTTGCTTTTCGCGCCAACCGAGAAACGCGCTCTCGACTAGCAGGTATTTTTAGAGTCCCTGAAAATGAATTCACCGGATCCGTCTCTGCGGTTATCTGGACGACCACCCCCTGGACGTTGCCCGCAAACCAAGCACTGAATGCACATCCTGAATTTGAGTATGCGCTGGTCAAGGTAACAGGGGTGTCGGAGACTGCAGCAAGCCGAAAGTTCCCTCCAAATCAACGTCATCAATGGTTATTGCTCGCTCAGGCGCGTGTTGCGCATTGCTTGACCGCCTGGGGCCTTACGGGAGAAATACGCGGGATTTGTAAGGGCGAGGCGCTTACCGGACTTCGCTTTGAGCACCCACTTTTTGGGGCAGACCCTGCTTTCGAACGTTTCTCTCCTGTGATTGGCGCGGAGTACGTTAATCTAGAATCGGGAACAGGTTTCGTTCACTGCGCACCCGCTTATGGCGTAGACGACTTTGCCTCCTGCAAATCTGCCGGAATGAATGATCAAGAGATTCTCACGCCAGTGCTCGGAAATGGTCATTACAGCGATCAGCTTCCCTTATTCGGCGGTCTGTCGATCTGGGATGCCAACCCGAAAATTGTTGCAGCTCTCGCCGAGCGCGGTAACCTCATGCATTCCGAGCGCTACACCCACAGCTACATGCATTGCTGGCGCCATAAGAGTCCCATCATTTACCGCGCGACAAACCAATGGTTTGCGGGAATGGATCTCCACCCCGCAGACAGCAGCCACTCTCTGAGGCAGCTGGCCCTCGCTGGTATCGAGCAGACTCAGTTTTTCCCTGCATGGGGCAAGGCCCGACTCCATGCAATGATCGCCAATCGACCCGATTGGACACTGTCTCGTCAGCGTCAGTGGGGCGTTCCTATGGCGTTCTTTATTCATAAAGAGACCGGGGCCCTGCACCCGAGAACGTCTGAGCTTTTAGATGAGGTCGCCAGCCGTGTTGCAAAAGATGGGATTGAGGCCTGGCAGACCATGACCGCCGAGGATCTACTGGGTGATGATGCTAAGGATTATGTTAAGAACCCCGATACGCTCGATGTCTGGTTTGATTCTGGCACGACCCACGAAACTGTTTTACGCGGCTCACATCGTGATCAATCGATGTTTCCTGCAGATCTCTATCTCGAGGGGAGCGATCAGCATCGGGGTTGGTTCCATTCCTCACTCCTCACCAGTTGCATGATCAACGGTGTTCCCCCCTACAAAGCGCTTCTCACGCACGGCTTTGTTGTAGATGGCGAGGGCCGCAAAATGAGCAAATCAATGGGTAACGTTATTGCCCCGCAGAAGGTCTCCGATACGATGGGTGCTGACATCTTGCGGCTTTGGGTTGCCAGCACCGACTACTCCGGCGAACTCTCAATCTCTGACACTATACTCAAACGAGTTGTTGAGTCCTATCGTCGTGTCCGAAATACGCTGTGCTTCTTGCTGGGCAATCTGAATGACTTTAATCCCCAAGCAGATCTCTTGCCGGTTAAGGATTGCCTCGAGATTGACCGCTACATGATTGCGCTGACAGCCCATATCCAGGCAGAGATCCTAAGCGACTACGATCGATACACATTCCATCCCGCTGTGGCAAGGCTCGTGGCCTTTTGCTCAGAAGATCTTGGGGCCTTTTATCTGGATATTCTGAAGGATAGGCTCTACACAAGCGCAGCACACGCCCCGGCGCGTCGGGCCGCACAGACTGCCCTATGGCATATCAGCGAATCAATGTTGCGTATGCTTGCACCCTTCTTATCATTTACTGCAAACGAGGCGTGGATGAGCCTTCATCGTGCCGCAGGCGAACCCGCGATACCAAAGGAGACGCTCTTCGAACATCCCGCCTATCGACTCCCCGAGATTCCCAATGAAGACGATCTCATCGCAAAATGGCAATTGATTCGAGATGTCCGGGCAAACGTCATGCGGGCAATCGAGGTTGAACGAGAAGCCGGTCGTATCGGGTCCTCGCTACAGGCCGCCGTTACCCTTCGCGCAGGAAGTGCAATTGGCGCAGTCTTAGAAGGAATGGCCGATGGACTGAAATTCGTGTTGATTACCTCAGAGGCACACCTCTTGATTGATCCATCTCGGGAGGCAGAATCCGTCGAGATCTCAGTGACACCGCTGGAGTATCCAAAGTGCAGCCGCTGCTGGCATCTCCGGAACGATGTCGGTACCCACGCGAGCCATCCAAACCTCTGCGGTCGTTGTATCACCAACCTTTTTGGCAACGGAGATCACCGTGGCGTCGCCTAAAGCCCGCGGTCGCATGTCGGCTGCTCGCTGGATGATAATCGCCGCTTTACTCATTGGGCTTGATCAGCTATCAAAACTCGTTATCGTCAATAGCTATAACCTAGGGCAGCAGACAACCCTCACGAGCTGGTTCAATATCGTACGAGTTCACAATACAGGCGCAGCCTTCAGTTTTCTCTCCGATGCCGGGGGGTGGCAGCGTTGGTTCTTTGTCGGTCTCGGCATTGCAGCAGTTGGCGTGCTCATCGTTCTAATGGTTCGACATGCGGGCCAGGTATTGTTTTCCCTTGCCGCCACCCTCATTGTTTCAGGTGCAATTGGTAATACGATCGATCGTTTAACCTACGGCTATGTAGTTGACTTTGTGGACTGGCACTACTCCGGTTGGCATTGGCCTGCTTTCAACTTTGCAGACAGCTTCATCATGATTGGGGCAGGTTTATTCATCCTCGATGAGATTCGTCGGGTGAGACAAGGATGAAACTGCACCACCGTCATTTTGTCATCGGGATCACCGGCGGAGTCGCCGCGTATAAGACTTGCGAACTAATTCGCCGGCTCCAAGATGAAGGGGCAACCGTCCAGGTGGTTATGACGGAGAATGGCACTCGTTTTGTATCGCCACTGACTTTCCAGGCCCTATCGGGCCGGCCCGTCTATTTCAGCGCCTGGGATTCGCCCCCGCAGAGTGGACCGGCCAATGCGATGCCCCACATTGATTTATCACGGGAATGCGATGGGATTCTCGTGGCTCCGGCGAGCGCAGACTTTATCGCCCGAGTCGCGAGCGGCCAGGCGAACGACCTGTTAACGACACTCTGCCTGGCGCGAGAGGTTCCGTTATTCATCGCCCCAGCCATGAACCGGCAGATGTGGCAAAACGCAGCAACCCAACGCAATATTGAACAACTCCGTCAGGATGATGTCCACCTCCTGGGGCCCGACTCCGGGGAACAGGCCTGCGGAGAAATTGGTGATGGCCGGCTGCTGGAGCCGCAGTCACTCTTGGCCGCACTGATCGCTCAGTTCGGACCGAACTCTGGATATTCCTCCACTGCAAGAACTCCGAATATTCGCGGCGTGCTCCAGGGGAAGTCACTCGTTATGACAGCTGGGCCAACATTCGAGCCGATCGATCCGGTTCGAGGTATCACGAATCGCTCATCAGGAAAAATGGGCTTCGCGATTGCGCAGGCGGCAGTCGATGCAGGCGCACACGTGACGCTGATTAGCGGACCAGTTCATCTTACGTCACCCGAGGGTGTGCGCCGAATCAATGTAACCACCGCGCAACAGATGCATACGGCTGTGCAGTCTGTTCTTGCAGATACGCCTTGCGATTGTTTTATTGCGGTCGCTGCAGTCGCCGACTGGCGGCCCGATGCTATTGAAAGCAGGAAACTAAAAAAAGATTCCGGCACGACGCTGAAGGGGATTCACTGGGTCGAGAATCCAGATATTTTGTCGGGTGTAGCACAGCGGCCCAATCCTCCCTACTGCGTTGGCTTTGCGGCTGAGTCAGGCAGCTTCAATGAATTGGAAAAACTTCTGCCCGAAAAGCGCATGCGCAAAGCGGTGCCTCTACTTGTTGGCAATATCGGCGAGACCACCTTCGGTGAGGATACCAATCAGATCATGCTCTGCGACGAGAACGGCACGGAGCTCCTGCCTGCCGATACCAAGTCAAATCTCGCTCGAATTTTAATTTTCAGAATTGCGCAGTCTCTTAACAAGAACTGATCTACTGGGGCCTCTCTATGAAAGTCGATGTCAAAATTCTTGATCCCCGTATGAAGGACCAACTTCCAGACTATGCGACATCCGGCTCTGCGGGGCTTGATCTTCGTGCCTGTATCGATTCCTCTCTGGTGATTTCCCCCGGAGAGACGCATCTCATTCCCACGGGACTATCGATCTATATTGCCAATCCAGCATTCGCGGGGATGATTCTTCCGCGTTCTGGCCTGGGTCATAAAAATGGGATCGTTCTTGGAAATCTCGTGGGACTCATTGATGCTGATTATCAGGGCCCACTAATGATCTCCACCTGGAATCGCGGTCAACAGGCGTTTACGATTAACCCGCTCGATCGGCTCGCACAGCTCGTCATCGTGCCAATCCAGCAGGTGGTATTCAACGTTGTGGAGGAGTTTCCCTCCACCGATCGAGGTGCCGGTGGGTTTGGCAGCACGGGAAAGCACTAGTTCTGGCCAGAGCGGCTGGCCACTACTTCAAGACCTGAAATAGATTATTGAAGTCATCAGACCAGGGTTTTAAATTCGCGATTCGCTCAATCTGCAGTTGTTGGGCAAGAATTGCCCTCGAGGCCAGAAACGTCCGATCTTTAGTAACCAACACCCAATCCGAGAGGGCCATAAGGCCATGAGTATCCGATGTGGGCTCGTCGCTCACCAAGGCCAGATCAAATCCCGATTCAAGCGCCAAAGCCTGTACGACAGGGGCAAGATTCAGATACCGGTTCGTCACATGAAAAGCGATCACACCATCGGGCTTGAGATGGCTCGCATACACCTGGAGCGCCTCTCGCGTCATTAGATGTATCGGAATTGAATCGCTTGAAAACGCGTCAATCACCAAGACATCAAACCGATTACTTTGTTCACGCTCAAGAACAAGTCGTGCATCACCCAGTGCAAATGAAACAGTGGCTGCCGAGTCCCCTACGTAGGTGAACTGACTCTGCGCCACCGAGATGACCTCTGGATTGATCTCATACATTCGATAGAAGTCGCCAGGCCGTCCGTAGACGGCAAGTGTGCCCACGCCAAGACCGATTACACCCACACGAATTGAGGGTGACTTCTTCGCTTTCTCTAGAATCGCGAGCCCCACCCCCGAGCGCGGCCCATAGTAGGTTGTCGCGGACCGTCGACGATCTGGGTGCATATCTTGAAGGCCATGAAGAATCACTCCATGAACAAGTCTGCGAACGGGCTCATCCGCCCCGCTGTAGCGACGCTCTTTAATGCGCAGCGTTCCGTAGAAATTACGTGACGCATACACGCTATCGGAAGCGGCATCGGTGTAATAGGCTCTGCCGAAATGGATACTGACAAGAACACTCGCAAGACTGCCTAAAACAAAAACGAACCGAACGGGTCCAGATCCATTTCGGTAACCAACCCAACACCCGATTAATCCAACCGAGACCAAGGCCAGCGGGAGTTCCCAATAGAACGGGAATGCGCGGGGTGCCAACATTGAGACAAATAACCCACCTGCTGCACCGCCAAGTGCAACAATAAAATAAAACCGGGTTAAGAATTTAGCCTGGGGCTTAGACTGCGCTAACTCGCCGTGGCAGAAAAGACAGACTACAAATAATCCAAGCAAATACAGAGGGATCGCATAGTCGATCGCTAGAATTCCATCATCGGTAACCAATCCCCAGGCCATAAAGCCCGCCAACACCATCGCCGGCAGAAGCATTGTCTCTCGTTGGTACCACCCCTTACCCTGTCGGCCCTCGAAGGCCACCACAAAGGTTAAGAGATAGAGCGAAAGGGGCAGTACCCAGAGAAATGGGATTGAGGCAATGTTCTGGGTAATATGGCTCGATACGGCGAGCAACAGCATAGTCGCTAGGCTCGCCAGCACGAACCAGAGCGCATAGTCGAGAGATCTTGGGGCTTCCACTGCCTCTGACAGAGAGGCAGACCCGCTGCCGGACTCGACCGAGAGTGACGAAACGCTTGTCTTCAGCGACCGAAACGCAACCCCGATCGTCAACACGACAAAAACCGCATAAAACCCGCTCCAGACCCAGGCCTGCGTCGCCGTCGTGACCCAGGCCTCAATCGCAAATGGGTAGGCCAGTAAGCCCAGCAAGGAACCGAAATTTGATAATGCGAATAACCGGTAGGCGCGTTGCGCAACGACGGGATTATTCTGCTCCCGCGCGAACCAGGATTGAATCAAGGGACCCGTGGTGGAAAGCATAAAATAAGGCAGACCAATCGTGACGGCCAGCAGGCCAAGAATCCTAAATAGCGGCTCTTCCTCACCAAGGGGCTTCCAGTGATCCCCCGCCAGAATGGGTAAGGCTGCAAGACTCATCAGCAGTAATAAGGCGTGCAGAATACTCTGAGCCTTCGGCCGAAATCGTTGGACCCAGTCTGAGTAGGCGTAACCCGCCAAGAGCGTGAGCTGGAAAAACGTGAGACAGGTTGTCCAGACTGCTGCAGACCCACCAAACCACGGGACGATCTGCTTGGCGATGATCGGCTGCACTAGAAAGAGCAGAAAACTCGATACAAGGACAGTGAGCGCGTAAATCAACATCAGACTAAACGCGCATCGAGCTTTCGCGCATCGCTAACAAAAAGTCTTATTCCCTCTGAGAGTTTCTCGGTGGCCATGGCATCCTCGTTCAGCGAGAAACGGAACAGAGATTCCGAGGTATTGAGGTTTGCTGTCGACTGCCCCTGGGCGGGCGCCTGCGGATCAAGCGCACGAACGAGCGACGCCTCCTGATCCATAGACTTCAGTTGCTCCAGCAATTCAGGGCTCACAGTCAGCAAATCACAACCGGCGAGCGCAAGGATCTGATCAGTATGACGAAAACTTGCACCCATTACCTCGGTATGAAAGCGATGATGCTTTAAGTAGGCATAGATTCGTTTGACAGAAAGCACGCCTGGATCTTGATCAGGGCTCTCCCACACCGTTCCTGATTTCTTATACCAATCACTAATACGCCCTACAAAAGGTGAGATGAGTGTTGCACCAGCGTCTGCAGCAGCAGCCGCTTGAACAAGACTAAAAATTAAGGTGACGTTACAGGCGATGCCTTGTTTTTCTAACTCACGAACCGCGCGGATTCCCTCCCAGGTGGCAGCGATCTTTATCAAGACCCGAGACTTCTCAATTCCTTGCTCTTTGTAGCCCGCGATGATTCTCTGGGCCTCGGCAACCGTTGCCTCCGTATCAAACGAGAGCCGTGCATCGACCTCGGTTGATACACGGCCTGGAATTATCTTGAGAATCTCACCCCCGAAGGCAATCAGCACATCACGCGTGCGATCCGAGAGCTTTTTGCTGGTCGCCCGGGATTTCACCTGATCGATGATGCCTGCATACTGAGGCTGATCCAGGGCCCGAATAATCAGCGTTGGATTGGTGGTCGCATCCTGAGGCTGATAGGCTCGCAATGACTCAAAGCTTCCCGTATCAGCAACAACCGTGGTGAACTGTCTGAGGGCCTCAAGGGCATTTTCGAACTGCATGGGCTGGGAGGAATTCATGATCAAAATAGACAACGGGCATGACCCGAAAACCGAATCATGCCCGAAATTAGCGAATTAATCGCTAAGAGGTCTGGACGAGGTTAGCTGAGCATATCGGCCCAAATATTCCGCGCCCAACCAAGGGCATAACGCCCTTCAAGCTCAGTCGGCCCGCTGCTTAATCCCCCAGAACCCGCTACCGTCTTCATCGTCTTGTCCTTGGCATCGTAGGCATGCACGCTCGCCACATGAACAACATTCTTGTCATCGATAAAGCTGTAGCAGGTATTCGCCATCATGGGGGCAATTGGGGCCCGACCGTTCATCAGTTCAACAATCGCGGCCGCACAGGCCTTGCCGTGCTGATTTGCCATATGGCCAGATTTCGGCATACCGGGAGCCGAAAACGTTGCGTCACCCAAAACGTGAATATTCTTGTGGGCAGTCGACTCCATCGTGACCCAGTCCACACCGCACCAGAGGTTATTCACATTCACCAAACCCGACTTCTGGGCGATATCGCCCGCCCGGTGGGGCGGGACAAGATTGAGCACCGCACCCGAAACGCGATCGCCGGTCTCAGTCATTAGACGCTTACCTTTTAGGTCGACCTCGTTGACAACCATGTTGGCGTTGTACTCGATCATGCCTGGATACAGGTCGGCCCATGCCTTCATAAAAAGACCCTTCTTGGACTGGATATCCGGATTGGCATCCATGATCACGACCTTGCTCTTGGTATTGCCCTTTGATTTGAAGAGGTGCGCAACCTGGCATGCGCGCTCATACGGGCCGGGGGGGCAGCGATAAGGCGCCTTTGGGATCGACAAGACATACACGCCGCCGTTCGGGACTGAATCGAGCTGAGCTTTTAGGGCGACGGTCTGTGGGCCCGCCTTCCATGAGTGAAGAATTGTCTTCTGGGCTTCATCATTAAGACCCGCTATTGCCTGGAAATTAAAATCAATGCCGGGCGAGACCACCAGACGGTCGTAGTCAAGATCAGCGATTTTCTTTAGTGAGATTCTTTTTTTGGCCGAATCAATTGCGGTCACTTCATCATTGAGAACGATGATGCCGCGCTCTCGGAGTTTGGCGTAGGAGTGGGTGATGGTCTCCATTTTCTGGCTACCCCCCAGAACGAGGTTTGAGATCGGGCAGGATACAAACTGGCGCTCACGATCGATCAGGTAGACCTCGATCGCACCCCCCGACCATTCATTGATGTACTTCGCCGCAGTAGCCCCACCATAGCCACCCCCAATAACAATCACACGCCCTATCTTCTTGGCGGGTGCATTTGCGGACTGCGTCGCAGCGCATCCGGTCAGGCCTGACGCCGCTGTTACCGCGACACCGGCCGCCCCGGCTTTCAAGAGACTGCGACGATTCTGAAATTCTTTCGACATTATTTTCTCCTTATCCCCGGGGACGTTATTTCTTGGGCTGGGCAGCGAAATAGGCTGCAAGCTCGGCAATCTGCTGTTCGCTGTAGCCTTTCGACAACTGGTGCATGATCGTTGCGGGCCGCTTACCGCTGCTAAATTCCGCCATGATCGAAATGAATCTTGCCTTGTCATAGCCTGCCAGGGACGCGGTCTCCCCGACACTGTGGCCATTGGTGCCATGGCAGTTTGCGCAGTTCGCCGCCAGGTATCGGGTTTTACTTAAATCCTGGGCCTGAACGGGGCTATTAAGGGCTAGAACGGCAGCCCCAAGTAGTGCAGCAGTTGCAATCTGCTTTCGCATAGTTTCTCTCCTCTAGGGTGATGTATTCAACTATGCGGATTCTCGCAGAAATTGAGATCTTGTCTATGCGGAGTTTCCGCAATGCATATTCACGCAATGCAACATAACTCTGCTGCTATCGCTAGGTCACCAACTCCTCTGGGCTACTCTTGCGCTTTCCGGCAGCAGGTTCCGCTGGCGCGTCGTGGTCGGCAAACTCAAGGATCACCTGATCCTTGTGGTTCGGATCCATCGCGATATGAACGCGACCGCCTGCCACCAACTTTCCAAAAAGCAGCTCATCCGCAAGGGCCTTGCGAATCGTGTCTTGGATTAGACGCTGCATTGGCCGAGCGCCCATCTGTGGATCAAACCCTTTCCGGGCCAGAAAATCTCGAAGCTCCTCGGAAAAACTAACTTCAACTTTTTTCTCCTGCAACTGCTGCTCTAGACCAATCAGGAATTTATCGACCACCCGCATAATGACATCGGTATCCAAGGATTTAAATGACACAATCGCATCAAGTCGGTTACGAAATTCGGGTGTGAACATCCGCTTAATGTCCTGCATTTCGTCGCCCGCCTCACGGGAGTTAGAAAAACCGATCGCCCGCTTATTGAGCGTCTCTGCCCCCGCATTCGTTGTCATAATCACAATCACATTTCGGAAATCCGCTTTTCTTCCATTGTTATCGGTCAGTGTGCCGTGGTCCATCACCTGAAGCAGGACATTAAAGATATCCGGATGGGCCTTCTCGATCTCATCGAGAAGTAATACGCAGTGAGGCTTTTTCGAAATCGCCTCAGTCAGTAGACCGCCCTGATCGAAGCCGACGTAGCCGGGTGGGGCGCCAATCAGGCGGGATACTGCATGCCGTTCCATGTACTCTGACATATCAAAACGCAACAACTCGATACCCAACACATACGCCAATTGCTTGGCGACCTCCGTTTTACCCACACCCGTTGGCCCCGAAAACAAGAAGGATCCGATGGGCTTATCGACCTTACCCAGGCCCGAACGTGACATCTTGATCGCCGCTGCAAGGGCATCAATAGCGGGATCCTGTCCGAAGACCACGCTCTTGAGATTCTTATCAAGTCGCGATAACACCGCGCGGTCATCGGTGTTGACAGTCGCCGGCGGTATCCGCGCGATCTTCGAGACGATTTCCTCGATCTCGGTCTTACCAATCGTGCGCTTTTGCTTACTCTTGGGCAGAATTCGTTGTGCAGCTCCTGCCTCATCGATAACATCAATCGCCTTATCCGGAAGGTGACGATCGTTGATGTATTTGGCTGACAACTCTGCAGCGGTGTTCAGCGCCGCTGCAGAATACTTAACCCCATGGTGCTCCTCGAAGCGGGACTTTAACCCTTTCAAAATCTGTACGGTCTGCTCGACACTTGGCTCAATCACATCGATCTTCTGAAAACGACGTGACAGTGCGTGGTCTTTTTCAAAAATTCCACGATACTCGTTGTAGGTGGTGGCGCCGATACAGCGCAAGGCGCCCGACGACAATGCCGGCTTCAAGAGGTTAGAGGCATCCAGTGTTCCACCCGACGCTGACCCGGCACCAATCAGGGTGTGAATTTCATCAATAAACAGCACCGCATGGGGGTCGGATTTCAACTGCTTGAGCACCGCTTTGAGGCGCTGCTCAAAATCGCCTCGATATTTCGTACCCGCCAATAACGCCCCCATATCCAGAGAGTAGACGGTGGCCTGGTCGAGGATCTCGGGAACATCGTTCTCAATAATGCGTCTGGCAAGGCCCTCAGCGATTGCGGTTTTGCCCACGCCGGCCTCGCCCACCAATAACGGATTGTTCTTACGACGACGGCACAACACTTGAATGACACGCTCGACCTCTGCCTCGCGCCCGATCAGGGGATCGATTTTTCCTTTCTTTGCCAGTTCATTTAAGTTCGAGGTGAACTGGTCGAGAGCGGTTGGCTGGCTCGGCTGCGACGACTGCCCACCCGACGTGTCGGTCTGCTCAGCGGCACTCGTCTCATCAGCCCCAGCCACCGGCGCCTGAGGCGCCTTTGTGATCCCATGCGCGATAAAGTTCACGACATCTAATCGTGTGATGCCCTGCTGATGCATGAAGTAGACCGCATGGGAATCCTTCTCACCAAAAATTGCGACAAGAACATTCGCCCCCGTGACCTCTTTCTTGCCGTTCGACGTGGACTGGACGTGCATGATCGCCCGCTGAATCACCCGCTGAAAGCCTAATGTAGGTTGGGTATCGACATCATCTGGCCCTTGAATGATCGGGGTATTGTCTGCAATGAACTGTGTCAAAGCCTTGCGCAGATCATCCACATTGGCTGCGCACGCCTTCAGAATTTCGGAAGCTGATGGATTATCGAGCAAGGCCAGTAATAGATGCTCGACCGTAATAAATTCGTGGCGTTGCTGGCGCGCCTCCACGAAGGCCATATGCAGACTGACTTCCAGTTCCTGAGAGATCATGCTTCCTCCATGACGCACTGCAAAGGATGCTGATGCATCCGGGCAAAACTACTCACCAACTCTACCTTGGTTGCAGCGATGTCACGGGTATACACCCCGCAGACCCCACGGCCTTCTCGGTGAACCATCAGCATAACGTGGGTGGCTTTTTCCATATCCATCAGGAAGAACTTCTGTAACACCACCACCACAAACTCCATAGGGGTAAAGTCGTCGTTTAACAACAACACCTGGTAGAGCGGGGGGGTCTTGGCTTTGACTTCTTGGCGCTCGAGCAGCGCAGTTGAACCCCGGTCGGGCCCCTGAGGTGGGTCGTCCCTTTTTGTTGATGCTGCCGGAAACCGGCGCAAACCGCGTCCTCTCATATAGAGCCCATTCTAAGGTGAAGTACTAGGTTTGGCGAGGCTAGACAAATCCCGATCTTTTCCCTATATTCCAGAAGTCCTAAAGGAAAAGGGTTCCCCTTGTCCTTTCGGGCACCGGTGCTGTTTTGACGCATGTGGAGCACCTCGGCATGGGGTTGAGGTTCTGGAGTGCGCGATTTTTTTTAAGGAAGATTAGATGTCTACGGGTACAGTCAAGTGGTTTAACGACGCAAAAGGTTTTGGTTTTATCACCCCCGACGAGGGTGGAGAGGACGTGTTCGCGCACTTCTCTGCAATATCGACCAGCGGATTTCGTTCGCTGAAAGAGGGCCAAAAAGTTCAGTTCGATATCGTTCAAGGCCCCAAAGGTAAGCAAGCCTCGAACATCACGCCAATCGCCTAAATTAAGGTGATTGAAAAAAAACCCAGCCATCGGCTGGGTTTTTTTTTGGCTCGAAATCTCTTCGAGAAAACTCGGGACTTACATCTGAGAAATCATCACGTCACCGAACCCAGAGCAAGACACCTGACTCGCGCCATCCATCAGACGCGCGAAGTCATACGTTACCTTCTTGG
>Ga0172373_10007275_pt1 | contig 14429 bp, 10 predicted proteins | sample Lak10m_2_FD_114546 | JGI IMG/M metagenome (GOLD analysis project Ga0172373, IMG submission 114546) | Freshwater microbial communities from Kabuno Bay, South-Kivu, Congo - kab_092012_10m | ecosystem: Environmental > Aquatic > Freshwater > Lake | place: Democratic Republic of the Congo... | reverse complement strand
CGCTTGATTTGCTGGATCCGATGGATGCTTTTCGGGATTGCAGAGCAGAAGAAGCAATGCCAAGAGAGATGACAAACATCACTCCCATGATGATGAGTGAGACGGCCAGGATGGAGGCTTTGTGAGTTTGGCTTTTCATGGTTTTTTAAAAAATTAATTGTTTATTTAACTAGGGATGTTAATTTTGTCCGTTCCATAATTTCCCGATTAACGATTGTCCTGTCCCGGCCGAATTTGAGCCTTGAAAGTTCTTTGAGCGCGTTAGCGATTTCCCGGTCGCCTTTGGTCGGCGGATAGCCCTGGATGTTGAAAGGTTTGGACAGGACACCATTGATCAAAATTTTGGCAAAGCCTTTGTAATTATCAACATTTACCAGATCATTCTTGGTAAACACCGGCTCAATTTGTTTTTCCAGGAAATCACCGTCTTCCGGACCGACCCGATAAAGAATCATTGATCCAACATTGCCAAAAACCGCTTTGGAAATTTCTTCTTTGAGCTGCGCAATGAACTGATGCGCGATATTGAGGCACAAGCGGTATTTTCTGGCTTCGGAAAGAATCTGAGAGATGGAATTAGTCGTGATATTTTGAAATTCATCCATATAAAGATAGAAGTCCGACCGCTCATCTTCCGCCATGTCCACCCGGGAAAGAGCCGCCATCAGAATCTTGCCGACCACCACCATTCCCAAAAGCCGCGCGTTTATTTCTCCGATTCGCCCTTTGGAAAGATTTATAAGCAATATTTTTTTATTATCCATGATTTCGCGAAAATTTATGGTGCTTTTCTGCTGGGCAATGATCGGCCGCATCATATCGTTCGCGATGAAAGTGGTGAGTTTGGAAGTTATGTAAGGCACCATATTGGCCAATGCCGCTTCGCCGCCGGCTTTTTCCGCCTCTTTGGTCCAAAAATCGATGACGATCGGATTCTGACATTTGGCCAGCTTCATCTTTCTGAATTCTTCATCCGACAATACTTTGGGAATCTCCATGAGCGTTGAGCCGGATTCCGGATCATCCATCACCAACAACATGGCATTTCGCATGTATTGCTCGAACATCGGTCCGCCAGTGGCTTTCAAGTCATACAACTGATCGAATATTCCGATCATTTCGTTGATGACAAAAGTTTTTTGCTCAGGCTTGGTCGGATCATATTCCATCATATTGAGCCCAAAAGGGCGCTCGACATCAGCCGGGTTGAAAATAATCACGTCTTCGGCCCGTTCCTTGGGAATGCAAGTCAGAATGTCTTCCACTGCTTCTCCATGAGGATCAATGAAACAAAATCCGCGGCCGGCTTTGGCGTCTTGTTTGGCCATTTCCTGCAAAATCGTAGTTTTGCCGGTGCCCGTCTGGCCGATTGTATACAAATGACGCCGCCGATCTTTGTCGGTCAGTCGGATATCGGTTTTAACGCCTCGATATTCATTGAAGCCGATGATGACGCCTTCATTTGGAATATCGACTGGCGCCGGAGCAGCATTAGATTTGAGCCATTTTATTTTTGGAGCATCAGTCGCTGAAATTGGGAAATGAAAAATACTGGCGATTTCTTCAACATTCAAAATAGTCTCTGTTTCTTCGTCGAAATTACGAAAAATAAAATCATATTCAATGTCCTTTTTCTTCATCCGTTTTTTCACTTGGAAGCAGTTTACATCGGAATTTTCAAACTGGACGAAAGCATTTTCCATTTCGGCCAACATTTGTTCCGCCCTTTCCTGTGTTTCCGCCGAAGCCACTAACCGAATATTCACCTCGAATCCGGTTTTGCTGGATTTTTGCTCCAGGCTCTTGATAAGTTCCTGCTCTTCCGGAGTCAATTGGACTGTTTTCGATTCAGCCGAATTGAGCTTGCCATTCTTATTCGGTCCGGACACCATTTCATGAAAAACATCGCCCGCTCCCTTGGCAACCGCGTGAGTGTATGATTTAGAATGAACGTCTTTGAAGCGTTTTCCTTGCTGCATCTTCTGGGCCGTTGATCGGCCGGCCATGCGCCAGGTTTTGCCGGTAGAACGTAAAATTATCTGGAAAGCGGCCCCTTCCTTGTGGATGTCCAGTTTGCTGAGCGCGTTGGTGATTGCGTTTAGCGGATCAACCTCCATGGTTTCATAGGTTTTTATCGGAAGAATATATTTATTTTTCAGTTGCAGCACCGCGGACGCCGTACACGAGCCCGGGTGGAAAACATTGAAATCCTTAGTCCTTTCCACGGACGCATTGGGGAAAAAACTATGGATCAATTTTTCTATGCTTCCCCTGAATTTTCTGGGAACCGAGACAAAAAAGGTGATCTCATCACTTTTGGCAAAATTAGCAATCTCAAAAGAAATATGCGGATTGTCATAAATAAGCCGGTAAAAAAATCCGTTCTTTTCCTTTATATTAGAAAGGGAAGCCAAAAATTGTTCCATCGCTCCAATTTCCTCTTTCCACGCTTCTTCCCGAGCTTTATCTTCATTGCCTTTGAATGATTTGGTGACTCGGATGGTTTCCATTTCCATATTCATGGACCGATTGATCTCCGCCCGCGTGCTGAAAAAACTTCGGACAATCACCCAGACACCGCTAAAAAAAGTGACCACTCCGAGAAAAGAAGCCAAAAAATAGAAAATTGAATTAGGATCGACAGTTGTCATTTTATATTTGCTCCGCCGAATTATTTATAAAAGATTGACGCTTTGCACTTGTAACGGAAAATCAACGGAGCTTATTTTTATATTTCTTTTAAAAGTCCTTTTTTTATCAACGCGTCGTGCAGATCATCCGCCAAAAGCCGATCATGCAGTTCGTCGAGGGTATAGTTATCTTCGAGGTGGCGCGCTACTTTTACCGCGTGCAGAACGCCTTTTTGCATAGCCAAATTGACCAAACTATTTATTTTTGCTTCAGAATTTTCTTCGACATTCACTGATTCAGCGTCTCCTCGGATGGAATTCTCATCCGCCGCCGGATCTTGTGCTTTGACTTTGGACAGAATTTTTGAATAAGCATCGTCTTTTTCCGCCACGCCCTCTTTTCTTTCAAACACCAGTTCCGGAACTTTTTCATTGGCGCCTTCTGACGCTTCATCTTTTGCCGGACCAAATTCCTTGAATTTCCTCCCTAAATCAAGATCTTTTTCATCAATCGGTTCCAAATTGGATTTTATTCCATCGGTCATATTTTTTCCACTAGTTGATTAAAGTCCTTTTGCCATTTCTTGCCTGAAATCCGATATTATTTTTTCAAACACTTGGTCATAATCGCTGATTTTTTCCTTCAAAAAATGCTCAATCTGTTCCGGACCGGCCTTTTCTTCTATCATTTTCGCGTATTCATCTTGATCGGAAACTTTCAGCTTTTCTATCGTTTCGATGAATATTCTTTTGAGAAGAACTTCCGTCATTTTTGCTATCAATTCCTCCTGCCTCTCCTCTGGCAAACTGGACAGCCCAAGTTCGTCCATTAGACTTTTTTGAATTATTGATTGCTGACTCATGATTTTGTATTAAATTTTATATTTTTTTAATTCCGTTCGTTTTCATTATTTTGGCTACGCGCATTATCCAATTATCAACACCTTCCCCGTTGAGCGGACTGATATGCCTCTGCAGCTCAATTAATTTTGGTGAGTGTGAATCCATGACGCGCGCGAAAAATTTGTATCCCAAACTTTTCTTGTTGTCCAAAAGCTCAGCCGCCGGCATTTTGCCCATTTTTTCGACATTTTCCAGGATGCCTCCGTAAATAAGCTTTCGTAACAATCCGACATAGCCGGAATATATACTGGTAACCAATCTTTCGCGGGCCTGTTCAAGTATCTGTTTTTGCTCTCTCAAATCATCCAACATTCTCTCGGGATCGGGCCATATGCTAACGCTTTCATATTGTCCGGAAGAAATTTTCAGTATTTTGTCGTCCAATTCATCCACTCGGAAATTTAGATCTTTCAAATTCATCTCCATGGCATTGATATTCGTTGTTTCTTCCGGACTCATCGAAAATTCGCCCGTGCCGTTTTCCGGAACTTCAATCCCATGATGAATTTCATTTTCCGGAACTTCAACGCCATGAGGAATTTCATTTTCTGGAAATTCAATTCCATTATGAATTTCGTTTTCCGGAGCGTTTTCTCCAAAAAAACGCCCAGCACCTTCCGTGGAACTGGATCCAATATTTTCCGCTGGCGCTTCGGAAATTGAAACATCCATTCCGGCTGTTTCCGAACTAATTCCCGGTTGAGCTGTTGCTTCCAAAGACGGCCCGATCCCTTCTCCGCCTGATAAATTAATAATTTTCGTGCCATCCGGACTAAGTTTCAAATCTTGCCCGGGAAAAGTTTTGTTTAATTTTTCAAACGGTATGCCCTTTTCCTTGGCGTAATCCATAGCCATCAAATGGGCTTTCGTACCTGCCTCTTTCACTCCCATGCCCCCGTCTTTTAAGCTTTTAATGATCGTTCCTTCCAAACTGCTTCCGCTTTTAATTTCCAAATTTATCGGATTTTCCAAGGCCGGTCCGACTGGCGCCTCTGAGTGAAGTCCAGCTCCGGCATTATCCGTTGAACCTTCTAGTGCCGGTCCGACTGGCGCCTCTGAGTGAAGTCCAGCTCCGGCATTATCCGTTGGAACTTTCAGAGCCGGCCCAGCTGGCACCTCTGTATGTGACCCGACTCCAGTGTTATCAACTGGATTTGCTACGGACGGACCGGTCGGAGCTGCCGAATGCGTTCCACCGCCAGCCATTCCATAATGCTGATTCAAAGTTTCTCGGCTTTTCTGTAAAACTCCTTCTAGATAATCGTCATAAACGCCGGTAATTTTGTGCCAACCTCCGCGCAAAATTTCCGAGGCCGCGCCGGAACCGACAATCGAGCCAACTCCGACTCCGGCCACAAGATTACGCAGATTTGTGTTTTTAATCTTGTTTATTTTTTGATCTTCATCATAAATCAGCTGATCTATGATGTTCTGGACTGCCTCATATTTTTTCTCATCACTCAATCCTTCCGCGTTTTTGGTGAAATTTTCAACTTCTTTATTTATGTTCTGCTCTGTCTTTCCACGACCGCGCATTTCAAGTCCGACAGCTATGCCAGTTCCGGTAACGGCCCCCATAAAAAATCGGCGAAGAGCGGTCGCGGTTGCAAAAGCTCCGACTCCAATGCCGACCGCGCTAGTGAGCGTGCCCATTCCCAAGAAAGCGGCTCCGATGGCCAATTTTTGAGTGATTGGCAGTTTCCGATAGTTCTCAATCATTTTTGAGCTAAAATTCTTGAGCTTACCGGATATCTTCCCTTCATGATGTTCGATTTTAACTTCCGTGTGCGTATCAGCCATGTTCAAATTGGCCTCCACCGTGAAAAGTCTGACTAAATCGCCCAGTTCCTTGCCAGATAAACCATTTTCCTTCGCGTCCTCTAATAGAAAATTTTTGTATTCAAAAAGTTTGTTATCATACCGCGCTCTGCAAAAAGCCACATCTTGGTCTTCTTCTCTCTGATTTTTAAACAGAGACGGCATAAAACTTTTTAAGCGATTCCAAGCTTTTTTCTTTTTATAATCCATCTCCGCGTATTCTTTGCGCGTTTGTTCCACTTCATTTTTTATTTGCGCCAACCGATCTTTTCTTTCCCGCGTCCTTATTTCTTTTTCCTCCGGAGATTCCGCGCTTTTTTTGGGTTCCGGTTCGGGAGCCGGCTCAGGAATCGGAATCGGTTCGGGAGTAGTTTTGGAAACCAAAACCGGTTCAGGACTTGCTTCAGAAACAGGCTCCGAAGTTGGAATTTTTTCAACAACTGGAACTTCAGGCATGGTTGGCACGGCAGATTTTTTCTCGTCTTTATCTTTATCCGCGATACTCGCTAAAAATTCATCTATTTCGGCCCTTCTTTCTTGTATTTTCCGTTCAATTTCCAAATTTGCCTGACTAATGAATCCCTCCAGCGCGCCCCGATGCTCCTCTAATTTTTTCTTCTGTTCTACGGATATTTTTTTCGTGCTGAAATCTTCAAATCTTATTTTAAAATTATCCAACCTAAACTTTTCATTCTTGAAACGAACAGCATCTTCTTTGTCCTTCGGCTTCAGATCTTCTTTTTTAAAAATTCTTTCTAACTTATCGATTGCGGATTTTTTTCTAAGATTGACTCTTTGTTCAAATCTTCCAGCTTCGACGGCTTTCCGGCGGCCATCGGCCGCATTCACGTCTGGCGTTTTTGCTGCCGGCATACTAGTGGATTGCCCGGCAGTTTTTTTCTCCGGTTCTGATTTTTTTTGGCATTTTTTTTCAATTGCCGAATGTAAAATTTTATGTTCGCTGTTCATCTCGTCATTTTCATTCTTAACGTACATTTTTATCACATTTTCCAGAGCGGCTTCGCTCAAAGAAGAAAAACTTTGCGGCGCAGCTTGGACAATTTCCACCAATGATTTTTTTATCACTTCCAAATTCTTCAAAAGCTTTCTCTGTGTGGCTTGGCTGGCATATGAGCTGCTGATTAGGCGTTCAACGCTCTTCCAATCAAAAAGTTCGCTGAATTTTTCCGTTACTTTGGCCGTTATGATTTCCTTTTCCAGATCTTCATTAGTCGACAGTTCATTGGGATTGGCCGCCCCCACCCCGGGTGGTAGCTTGCGAGCTTTTGCCTCACGCGCCAGCGCCTCATCTCTGGCTTTTCGCGAAGGATCTAAATTAGCTTCCCCGGCACCCATGACAACAACATTGGGTTTTCCCTCTTTTCCCATTTATGTGAATTTATATTTTTTTATTTGTTTTGATTATACCACAAAATTAAACTCTCTGACACTGTGGATAACAGGACAAAATTATGCTATGATTGAAGCAAATAAAAATTTAATAAATAAAAATGGAAAACAAAAAAATCAAGATTATTGCGCTATTACTTTTCATAGTTACTCTGGGATTTTTTTTACGGATTTATAATATCGAGCAAACCCCTCCGGGAGTATATCCGGATGAAGCGGTAAATGGCGAAGATGCCGTAAATGCCATAAACACCGGCAACTACCAGTGGTTCTACCCCGCCAATCAAGGCCGCGAAGGTCTCATGATGAACCTTGTTGCCTTATGTTTCCGGCTCTTCGGGATCAGTGTTCTTACTTTGAAATTACCGTCCATCATTTTCGGAACTTTGGCCATATTCGGAACATATCTTTTGGGCAAAGAACTCTTTGGCACGCGCGTCGGACTAATCAGCTCTTTTTTGGTATCAGTCGGCTACTGGGCCATAAATTTCAGCCGCATCTCTTTTCGAGCCAATATGCTGCCGGCTATTTTGGCTTTTTCTTTTTACTTTCTCTGGAAGGGCTTGCGAACAAAAAAATGGACCGATTTTGCCGCCGGCGGCTTTATTTTTGGCGTTGGGTTTCACACCTATATAGCTTTCCGGATCGCGCCAGTTATTTTAGTCGTGACTTTGTTTTCCTTGATCCTGACCAGGCAAAATTTCATGAAAGATTACTGGAAAAAAATATTGGTTTTTATAATTTTCACTGTCATCGCCGCGGCGCCCATGCTTTACACTTTTTTCTGGGCGCACCCCGAATATTTCGAATCAAGATCTGGAAACATTTCGGTTTTTTCGCCGCAAATCAATCAGGGCCATCTTCTCCAAACTTTGGGAAGAAGTTTTATTTTAAGCCTGGCTAAATATAACTTTTGGGGAGATCAAAACTGGCGCCATAATTATCCACCTTATCCCATCCTAGATCCGCTTACCGGAGTGGCGTTTCTTTTCGGATTTATCTATATCGCGATGAAGACTTGCTCGTCTTTGTTCCAGCGGATTCACAAAAAAATAAGAAACGTCGAAATGGATAAGCGTATTTTCCTCGTCGTCTGGTTTTTCGCCATGCTGGCTCCGGAATTTCTGACTGCAGAAGGCAATCCACATGCTCTGCGTTCCATTGGAACGTTGCCGGTAGTTTTCCTGTTTTCCGGCATTACCTTTGATTTATTCATAAGAAAAGCCGAGAAACACACCGATTTTTTCAGAAAATTAACTTTTGTGATGATCGTTGCCATGCTTATTTTTATCGGGCTTTTCAACTCCATTAAGTACCACTATTTTTGGGCCAATAAAATCGAAACGGCTCGCTCCTTCGAAAAACCGCTGATGGAAATTTCCGCTTATATCAAAACTCTTCCCGGCCAAACCGAAAAATATGTGCTGACCGGCAACATGCAGCGAGTGCCCATCCGACTGTTTAATCAAAACGCGTCCAATCTCTCCTTTCTTTATCCGGGACAAAACGACCAAGTCAATCCTCGAAATGCCGGCGATTTCGTGATCATTTTAACGGAACGAAATGATGAGGCCATCAATGCCCTGCTTGAGCGCTTTCCCACTTTGAGTCTGGAAGAAAAGAAAGATTCATTGGGAATTTGTTATTATATTTTAAAATAAAAACTATGGAAGAATTTTTCAAAAAAAATTACAAAATAATCGTCGGTGTAATCCTTGCTTTTATGTTCGTCGTTTCAGTTTTGAACGCCAAAAATGACAGCGCCATCTTTGATGAAACCGCCCATATCGGCGCCGCTTATTCCTACGTTACCCAGCATGAAATGCGCCTCAATCCGGAGCATCCCCCGCTCATCAAAGATCTGGCCGGATTACCCCTTCTTTTTATGAATCTTAATTTTGACACTTCCAAGCCTTTTTGGACCGGCGAGCTTCCCCATAAATGGGACGAGGGACAATGGGCCGCCGGAAGATATCTCCTTTATGAAGCCGGAAATGATCCTGACCGGATAATCTTCTGGGCTCGCCTGCCGATTGTGCTGCTTTCGCTTCTCTTCGGATTGTTTATTTTTCGCTGGGCGCGTTCCCTGGCCGGTCTTTCCGCCGGACTTATCGCGCTTGTTTTATACGCTTTTGATCCCAACATTCTAGGCCATAATCATTTTGTCACAACCGATCTCGGTATCGCGGCTTTCATGACTTTCTCTTTTTATTATTTCCTGAAATTCATAAAAAATCCGACATGGAAGAATGTTTTGCTCGCCGGACTTTTCGTTGGTCTTTTGCAACTGGCCAAATTTTCCTCCATTATGGCCTTTCCGGTTTTCGGTCTGGCCGCCATCATTTATCCTTTGATGAAAAAACGCCGATCACCGGAGCATTCCGGAAAAATTCAGTCATTGGGAGAATACATGGGAAAAGGTTTCATTGTTTTTGCTTTGTCCCTTATCGTCGTCTGGGCTGTGTATCTTCCCAACACTTTTAGAACATCCAAAGAAACGATGAATCAAATGATTGATTTTAATTTTTCTCCCTCTGATACCCAGAATATAAAGAATGTATATACCAACAAAACACTGCACTTTCTGAATAATAACGCGATTACGCAGCCACTGGCCGAATATGGCATTGGGATCGGCTATGTATTCCGGCGCGTGGCCGGAGGCAATGGAGCATACTTTATGGGAGAAGTTTCCAGCACCGCCTTCCGCAATTATTTTCCCATGGTTTTCCTGATGAAGGAACCTTTGATTTCGCTTTTCCTTATGTTTTTTGCCTTGCTTTACGCGATATCCAAAACAACGAAAACGTTTTTTTGGTCTTTCGAAAATTTTTTCCGGAGCAATCTAAAAAATATCGCCCATTATTTGGGCACAAGCATCGTCGAGGCATCGCTTTTTCTGTTCATCGCCCTCTATTCATACGTCAGCATCACTGGCAATCTAAATATTGGTTTCCGCCACTTATTCCCTATTTTGCCTTTCATTTATATTCTGACTGCCAAAAACATATCCGGAATCATAAAAAAACTGAAAAATAAAAACAATGCTTTTGCTTTTTCCGCGATAATTTTCGTTCTTTTGGGATATTTGGTATTTGAAACCGTCACAGCCTATCCCAGCTATGCTTCCTATTTCAACCAAGCCGCCGGCGGATCGACATACGGATACCATTATGTTACCGATTCCAATGCCGACTGGGGGCAAGATTTGAAAAGATTAAAACTGTTTTTAGACGCGCATCCGGAAATAGAAAAAATCCACGTTGACTATTTCGGCGGAGGCGATATTCAATACTATATCGGAAACAAATATCTTATGTGGTGGGATTCCAAGCGGCCAATCGAGCCCGGCTGGTATGCCGTTTCCACCAACTTTCTTATGGGAAGCATTTACGAAAAAAACAAAAAAGACAGCGACTCATACCGTTGGCTCGCGAACAAAAAACCCGTCTCGCAAGTCGGAACTTCAATCTTGATATATAACATTACTCCACGAGATCTGCAAAGCTTATAGTGTTATTTCAGCTTATCTTCTATTTTTACCGACTCCTCATTGACCGGTTGTTTGAATTTGTAATAAACCTTGTTGTCGGTCCGTAAATCAACGTATTCCAATTCTCCTCTTTCCCCCTTTTCGATCTTGTTGTCCAGCACAACTTTCAGCATTTTCAATTCCTTTTCCAATCCCACGTCATTGTTAAAATATATTTTCCATCCTTCATTGGTTTCCAACTCAACATCTCCCGATGCCGTATTCGAAGTTTTCAGCACCTGGTTTGTCCCAAGGTCCAGTTTTTTCTCAAGTTTTTCTTTGGCATCCAAAATAAAATTGACGTAATCAGGGCTCAAGACTTCCTCTTGAACAGATATTTTTCTGCCGCTTTCGTCTTCAAGGACGGGCAGCTGATTTGTCCGCAAAAAATCTGACTCAAAATCCGCTTTTTCATAAGCAATGCCCTTATCGTCCACCACGTATTCCTGACCATCGACTATCAGCAAAAGTCTCGGTTTTTTTTCACGTATTGAAACAAGCAGAGTGTTCGGGAAATGTTTTTTGACCACCAGGCTTTCGATAAGTTTGAAATTCTTTGACAAAATCCCGCTCAATTTATCTTTTCGCAAAAGAATGATGCTGTTTTTTGGGAGGATATTCAAGTAATTTCCTGAAATAGCAGAATCAATTTCATTCTCCAAAGATGCCGGATCAATTTTTTCCGTGCCCTCGACTTTGATTTTCGTTATCGCCAGAAACTGGGAAAAGAAAAGAACATATGTCGTAACTCCAATGAAAGACAAAAACGCCGTCCAATAAAAAAACTTGCTTATGGTGAAATTGTTTTTCAGCCCTTGACTTCTTATTCCCGGACCGAAGTGACTGACCGTTCTATTTTTGTTCTTGCGAAAAAATGGCATTTTTCTAAAAATTTAGAAGCAAGTTTTCCAGCGCCAGTCTAGCGTTGGAATTGGTATTTCTTATTGTTTCCAGACTTTTTTCAATTTCATTTATCAGTTCCAGCGACCGGCTTCGGGAAATTTCTACGAGCCTGTTGTTCCCAATGAGACTATTCCGGATCACGACTATCCAGAGATTTAGGATTTTTTCCATCGAACCGATATCCTTAGACAATTTCTCCGCTATTTGAAACTTCTCCGTAATTCCTTTTTCAAATAGACTTTTCAACAATTCCAGGGAGTCATTCCGAAAATTCAGCTCCTCTTTGTTTTTGCTCATCTCCAACAGCAGACCTGGGCGGCCCAGCGCCCAAAAAAGCATCTTCTGATTTTCTTCCGTTCCAGAGGAAAGTGCTTTTTCCAAATCATCTTGACTGACGATTCCGAATTTTATCTTTTGGCACCGGGACATAATCGTCGGCAGAATTCTTTTTTCATCTTGGACTACCAGAATCAACACCAGACCGGCGCTAGGTTCTTCCAGCGTTTTTAGAAGAGCGTTTTGCGAAGCTTTATTCAGCCGGTCCGCCTCATCAATGATCACGACGCGATGTTTCCCCCCATAACTGGAAAGCGCTATTTGATGCTGGAGATCTCTTATTCTTTCAATTTTAATGTCCCTTTTTTTCAAAATTCCTTTTTTTTCTTCGATTTCCGGAGCGATGATCATGAGATCGGGATTGACTCGTTCCGAGTTTGAGGAGGGATCTGCTCCCAGCAATTTTCCAGAAAAATTCAACGCTACGGTAAATTTTCCGACGCCCGTCGGTCCGGAAAAAATATAAGCATGGGCGATATCTCCCTTTTCAAGGCTCCTGTCGAGCAGTTTTATTATTTTTTTGTGGCCAATAATATTCATAATTTAACTCAAAACGCGAAACGTAAAACTCAAATCCACAGCTCAGATCTTAAATCTATTTTAAAGTTTTAAGTTTTTAGATGTGGCTTTAAACTTTAAGATTTGAGTTTTGAGATCTTATATATTTATTTCTTCAATAAATTTCCTAAATTCATCAATAAATTTTTTTTTCGAAAACTCCCTCGATCTGGCCTTGATAAATTCTTTGTCGTAATTTTTTTCATTCTCCATAAGCCTTCTGACTCCATCGACTATCACTTCCGGAATTGCCGCGTCGAAAAATTCGCCGGTTTTCCCTTCGATGACCGTTTCTCTTGCTCCGCCTTTCCGCATGGCCAGCACGGGAACGCCGTATGCCATCGCTTCCACTGGCGCGATTCCAAAATCGTCCACTCCGGAAAAAATAAAGGCTCTGGCTCCGGCGTAATATTCTTTTATTTTTTCGTCCGGCAACCAACCTAGGATCTTCACGTTTTTCTTGGCGATCCGCTTTAAATATTTTTCCTGCTGGCCTTCGCCGATAACAACAAGCGGAAGTTCCAGCTTATTAAAAGCTTCGACGACTTTATCGATATTTTTGTAAGGCGATAGACGGGAAACGACCAAAAAGAATTCAAAATTATGAATTATGAGTTCCGAATTATAATTTTTTCGTAATTCAGCACTCTGAATTTGTAATTCAACAGGTGGATATATCACCGTGCTATCTTTCCCATAGTATTTTTTTATTCTTTCTTGCGTATACTTCGAATTGGCGATTAAATAATCCGGCCGGTCAGCCGCCACCTTATCCCAGACACGGAGATAATTGGAAAGAATTCTTCCAAAAAAGTTTATAAATCGGGACTTCTCCTGTTGGCGAAGATATTCTTCATTAACATCCCAAACAAACCTCATAGGACTGTGCATATATGAAATATGGATGACATTGAGCCGGGTGATGATGCCTTTGGACCAGGCTCCGCTGGAAGAAATTACCAGATCAAAATCACGCAGGTCAAAGGTTTCCGGAGCCGTCGGCAAAAACGGTAGCAGATATTTCACCCGTCTTCTCAAAAATTTTGGAAATTTTTGCAAAAAAGAAGGATGAATTATTTTGTCCTTGAATTTTCCACGCATTTTTTCTTTATCGTAAAGCAAAGTATAAATCGGCGCGTCCGGAAACATCTCCGATAGAACTTCCAAAACCCTTTCCGCCCCGCCAGGTTGGGTCAGAAAGTCATGGACGAGCGCTACGCGCAAGCCACCACATCCCCTCTCGCCCTTCGGGAGAGAGGTCGGAAGAGAGGGTCCTACTTTTATTTTTTCTTTATTCATTCTAGCGGACTTTTAATATTTTTTAACATCGGATTAGTTACTTTCGTGTAAATCTGCGTCGTTCTAATGTTAGCATGGCCCAAAAGTTCCTGCACATAGCGCACATCTACGCCGTTTTCCAAAAGATGCGTGGCAAATGAATGGCGGAGGGAATGGAAAGTCGCCTCCTTTTTAATCCCGGCCTTTTCACAGGCTTTATCAAAGACCAATTGAGCTGTTCTTTCCGTCAGCTTGCCGCCGCGTTCCGACTCAAAAAGATATTCATTGCCGTGTTGAAGCGCCATCATTTCCGACAAATCCGCTTTCAGTTTCTCTGGAAAAATTGTAAGGCGGTCTTTGCCTCCTTTCGCGTCCTTGATATGAACGGTTAATTCGTCCAGATTTACATCGCCGACCCGTAAATTTATGACTTCGCTCACGCGCAGTCCTGATCCATAAGCCAAAGCGACCATCAGCCGGTGTTTTTCGTTGCGGATTGAATTTAATACCTTTTCTATTTCACTTCTGGACAATACCACCGGTAATTTTTTTGATACTTTAGAGAATTTGAGATCGACCGCAACCGCGCTTTTCATGATTTCGCGGTAAAAATACTTGATGGCGTTAAGATGGAGATTGATGGTCTGGGAAGATTGGCCAGCTGTTTGTTTTTCCAGCAAATACTTCTTGATCAGAGTTGCGTCCGAGTCTTTCTTTATATTTTTTAGATAACGAAAATAATCCGAAAGACAACCCAGATAACTTTTGATGGTTTTGCGGCTGTAATTCCGCAGTTTTAATTCGTCCTCAATTTTCGTCAAAAGCGCTGGGAGTTGCATAATTCTATGCTATAATAAAGTGGCTGAATAAAGTATATCACACTTCGCATTTGATACACAATTTAGCATACTATACAAAGTGTATTCACCTAACAAAGAGTTGTGCAAAATGTCGCTGCGCTTCGCTTGCTCCATTTTGCACAATGCGCAGCTCTGCGATTTTGGGCTGTGAAACAAACAGAGAATTAATTTAACAAACGCGCAGCGCCACATCGCACAACT
>Ga0172373_10007274_pt1 | contig 14432 bp, 19 predicted proteins | sample Lak10m_2_FD_114546 | JGI IMG/M metagenome (GOLD analysis project Ga0172373, IMG submission 114546) | Freshwater microbial communities from Kabuno Bay, South-Kivu, Congo - kab_092012_10m | ecosystem: Environmental > Aquatic > Freshwater > Lake | place: Democratic Republic of the Congo... | reverse complement strand
GGCGAGACACACGGAGAAGGGCATACCCTTCTCCCAGTTGCGTTCGTTATACTTCTCCGCGCCTTTCCGCATCCACTCGCCCTCGCGCAGATTCGCGAAGGGGGAGATGAGATCCGGGCGCGGCTTCTTCGTCGCCGTGTCCCGAACCGCGCCCGTCTGGAATGTCCGTCGTTCGCCCGAGTCGTGCATCGCTACTCTCCTTGCCAAAGATTCGATCCCAATTCGCTTCATACGCCGCCCGGTGAACCGGGCGGTAACGGTCGCCTTTGCCCGCCACGATCAGCCTCCGATCTTGTTCACATAATCGGTGTACTGAAGAGTGTTCATGTTCAAGCTCCTAGGTACTTGTTCGAGGCGGAAGGGGTCAACCCCAGTCCGACGTACCGCATGACCTTCTCCCCGTTCACTACGTCGTGAGCAGTTTTGACGGTCGGAATACTCATCATCAGCCGTGACGCGAATTTTAGGCGCATGCCCGCCGTCAGGCTATGCTCGCGGCACCAATTTCTCCAACAATCGTACAGCATCAATTCCGGCGTGACAGCGTTACTGTTCACGAAGCAGCACTCGTGGACGAACTGCACTACTGGGGAGGTGACGTGTCGCAGGTCGGTCACTATTCGGGTCGAGGACTGGGGGATAGTGAATTCCCCCTGCTTTCGCAATCGCTCCAATCCGAGGAGCGACCAGTTGAGTATGCCGGGTATCTCCGCAGCCAGTCTTTCCGACAGAGTGATGTCCGGGTTCGCCGCGAACGATTCCGTGTATTCCAGCGCGAGTAGCCGACGTGGAAGAGCAGACGCGGTGTCTGGGAGTTCTGGAAGCTCATTGGTGGTGATAGTGATGCGGCAGGGAAGGCGGACGTTGCTAAGCGTCGGCAGCGCCATTCGACGGACAGACACACTATCCGCCCCCGATATCGCCAGAATAGACATGAGGGCAGCGGCTGTGTCGGCATATCGTCCAATACGAGCGTCAGGGAATACGGCGGCGAGCTTTCCAACAAGATTAGAGAGTCCATACTTCTCTCCCAGCGAGTCAAAAGATGTGAATGCAATTTGATCCTGCCCCAACATGAGGCGCATCACGTCCATCGTGGTACTCTTACCACTGCCGGGCGGGCCGATCATCAGCATCATCTTCTGATAAGAGGTATCGGGGACGAGCATAAGCCCGAACCACTCCTGTAGCAGCGCCCGCTTGTGATACCCGTCGGGGCCGGGAAACACGGAGGCGAGGAAAGATACCCATGTAGGGCATGCCGCAGTGGCATCGTACTCGTAAGGCAGGGCGTGCAGCGTAAAGTAGTGGGGCGTTGCGGCGATTAGCGGAGCTTCTTCACCCTTCGCGATCCGGTTGATGTCCAGTACCCCATTCGCGAAGCCGATCAGCGCCTTGGGGTCCGGCGTCGTACGGCCGTCCAACCAACAGGGGGGCTCGACAGCGAGCGGACACGACCGGCTCAGCGCGTCGATGATGTTCGTGATGACCGCTTTCGTCGGGATGAACGGCTGCACATCCGTGCCGCCGTCCGACCGTACAACCGAGTACGTGCGATTATCAAGCCAGTCGTACATGCGCCCGCGAATGCGGGAGGTCTCATCCACTTCAACGTAACGGGTACCGTCGAACTGAAACCACTGTTTGTTCAGCAGCCGCAAGATCGGGATGCCGTCCACGGTCTGCGTTTCTCGCAGCCACTTCTCCGCTAGCGCCAGCGGTGCCGTGTCTTCCAGTAACCGCGAATCGCTCGTACTAGTGCCATGCTCAGCGATATAAGCCAAAACAGCGTCGGCTGTGAGCGCATAAGTGTGGCTCCATATACGAAAGTCTTTGCAATCGTCCGGGGGAAATACTTTTACCAAGGATGGGCAAACCGATTTCAGCGTCTCGAAAGTTGCCTCAACTCCGTCAGCGCCGGGTTGCTCCATGCGCTGTGTTTTCTCGTTGAACTTTTTATCGTTCTCGCCGATGATAACGCACTTGCGGCCTCGAACAAGCTCACGCAATAGGCCCATACCCGCAAGATTCGAGGGTCTGCCGACGGCTACGAAACCGAGGTCAAGCGCCGCTGCGGCGTCAGACGCACCCTCCACGATAATTACCGGGTGCGGGGAATCTGGTAGCGCACCACCACTGTGCAACTCACCCTCGGGTTTACGAACGTGGAGCCAACCCCCGGCGTCGGTCGATTTGGGTGCGTTCGGGGTATTGCCCTTCTTTACCCTGATGCACATGACCGCCTTCGGATCAGCGGGATTCTCAGCCGACAACAGGCAGCCGTCGGGTTTACCGCAGATCGGGCAGCAGATACCTGCGTCCATTGTACGCACCCAGTTGTGCCGACCGGGAACGTATGCTTTGCTGCCTGCCTTATATCCGGGGCGGATAGGGTACACCAACCCGTGCTTGGACTCGGGGTACATCGGCTTTTTCTGGTAGCCGTCGCGCCTCAGAGTCAGCCCCACAACGCAACCTGATTCATTGCGCTCTGCGAAGCACCACCAACCGTCATCGTTTCGCCCGTTAGCGAAAGGCACCGATGGAATGAAACCAATCCCAAGCGCATAACAGGAAGCAGCAGTGACACCGAGCGTCGCCGCAAACTCTTCGACCATCGCGGGCCATGCGTTACCAGCAAACGCATCGTACAGAGTATTGAATTTATGCTTGGTCAAATGCGCGCGCCGCTGTTCCCAGCAGCACGCACAAGGTTAGTTGACGGCGGCGACGAACGCGGCGCGGAACGTACCCCAGTCAGCCGGGGTGATCGTGTCTTCTCCGCGACCGGGGAAGAGCTTCTGGTATGTAGCGGTGAAAGTCTTGCCGAGATCATCGTCAGACATCTTCACGCGCTTTGCACAGCCGTCGGTCCATGCCTCTGCCTTGGTGCTAGGGGCAGTCCCCGCCTCCGCTTCAAAAGGGATGTCGGCCTCCGTGAGCGGCGCAGCAGGTGCCGCCGGAGCCGCCGGGGCCGCGACTGGTCTCTTCGGCGGATTCTTCGGCGGTGCGGCGGGCTTCGGAGCAGCCGCACCGGCAGCCTTGGGAGCGGCTGCCGCACGCGCCGGGGCAGCAGTCTTCTTCGACTCCATAAGCCCGCCGAACTGTGCGTCAAGATCGTTCAGAGCGGCGGGGTCCAACGCCCCCAGCGTGCGAACCGGCGGCGCGTCAGCAGCGTCCAGCCATTGCACACGGAAGCGAGTCTGCCCGTCGTAGTCGTCCTGCTCAACGCGGACCAAGATTTCTTTCTCGGCCAGATCCAGTGCAGCCAACGACGCGAAGGACACACCGTCCCAGCCCGTAGCAACCATCACCTGCGTGAAGTTCTGGATGCGCTTCATGCCGCCGGTCTTCTTGTCATTGCCGAACAGGGAGAAATAGCTGATATCACCTTGATTGAAATCCCAATCCACGTAGCCGGGTTCGGTCAGCCCGTACTCGGCGAGTTCCTCCGGTGACGCCGCGTACTTCTTTATGGCTTGCAGGCGTGCCACCCACTGGGGGAAACCGTTCGTAGTCTTGCCGACGCTGTGTTCGAGGATCTTTGCGATGAACACGCCGGGACGATCAAAGGGGGTCAGTTCCATATCAATACTCCTGATGGGGTGAATGTGACAGTTACGCTCGTGCGACGGTGTTGCCAGTCGGGTCTTCCACAATCGCGATAATATCGTCCGACCGGATCAACGCGAGGTCGCCCTCGGAATCCGACATCTCAACGACAGACGATGCGATTGCGCGCATGTCCATCTTCGTACCGCGCTTGATGAGGACCGTCATACCCGGCTTGAGATCGCCCGTACCAATCCGTACGCCTGCATCCGTGTAGATGCCCGCACCTACTCGGACAATCGTAGCGAGGTCGAACAGGCTGCCCTTGTGGCTGGACGGGAGGATAATGCCGCCGATGGTGGTGCGTTCACCATCACCGGTAGGTGGGTGTAGGCGGATGGATACGATGTTGTTGCGGGGCTGGATATTCGACATACAGTTCTCCAGTTGGGGTGGGGTTTTCCGCTACTCTGATGGCCACATGAATTGCCACAGTGAGTCGTCGGTCGGATCCGCAAACGAGATGACCGGATCCAGTGTGAACGCTGTTTGAGTGTGGGGGTTGAGGATCGGGCGAGTCTTAGCACTAAAGTGCCGAGCAGGGTGGGTGAAAATGACGCGCGTGTTCGCGCCTTCCGTGTCGCGGATCTTGCCTGCACGTGCGGTGGGCTCGCCCGCAACCGCAGTTTCCTGATACGCGATGCGAAAGATGTGGTCAGCCCACTGTTGGATTTCATTGCGGGGAGAACCCTGTTTGTTGTGGGCGAGGTCCGGGCCTGACTGCAAGTAGTTCAGCCCACCAGAGTTCGTCAACTCGATCTCAGATTCCTGTGCCAGCAGTACGACGTTGACGCCTTGCTCGATCAGAGCGTCGAGATCAGCGCACAGAAGGCGGATCGTGTCGTGGAGATGGCGATACCCCTTGCCGAATCCATACCCTTCAAGGTTGCGCACCTTGTGTCCCTTTTCGTGCGGGATCGTCTCAAACATATAGGGCTCGGCGAGCGCCTGCACCTTCGTGATCGTGTCGATCACAAGACTCCTAACGCCCTTGAACATGCCCGGCTGTGCCAACACGGCTCGCAGATCTGCGAACGTCTTGCACGCAGGGATGGCATTGACCGGCTTGTTTGTGGCCGGGTGACGGATCTTCCGAGCGCCGTCGTCAAACCCGATGAACACGCAATCGGGGAGCAGCGATGCCAGTGTACTCTTGCCCATACCGAATGGAGAGTAGATGATGATGCGCTCACCGCCGCCGTTGTTGGCCCACGGCTGGATGGTGAAAGACTTTGCGGGGGTGATGGCCTTCGCCGCATTGGGCGACACCGGCGGGGCTCCGGCGCGTGCTGGGAGGACAATCTTCGGAGCGGTCGGTACTGCCACTGCGGGCGGCGGGGGTGGTTTCGGGGCCATGTGTCACTCCTCTCAATGGTTACAGTTCGACCGCTTCACGGTCTACAGTCAGGTCCGTAAAGATGCGCTTGAAGCCGTCAGGTGTCTGTCCCTGACTCACGTCAGTATGCGTGTAGCAGATCGAGGTATATGCGCAGCGGAACGTAGCCTCGCACTGCTGTTCGTTGTTGAACCAATGCCCACTGTCACGCATAGATTTGATAGTCTGGTAGATGCTGTACAGTTGCTCAAGGAACGATGCGCGTGCAGCGTCGGAGCGGGGGATCTCGCGACGCGCGAAGTAGAAGTCGGGGCGCGTATAGATATCCGCGAGCAAGCGAGCGCCGAACATATCCGGCGTCTCGCGGATGGCAAACGTCCCTTCCTTCGCGCCGTCCTTGCGCTCCGCGAGCAGGCCGTCCACAAGGATATCTTTTCCGTCACGAGTGACCGTGAACTGGGTGTTCTGATACACACCCGACTCCACAAATGCGGCAGTATCTTTCTGCGTCAGCATGCTGGGTTCGAGTTTGGGTTTCTTCCATACGTCGTAATGCCCGCCGTGAATGCGCGTACCACGGGGTACGCCATACTGCTCCAGTTCACCCGCGTCAGCCAGTTCCTGTGCCGCAGTGACATACATGCTGATCTGCGTGTCGAGATTGAGGTGGCTCCAAAACGTGGAATCGCTGTTGATCGGCTTCGATGTACTCTTGTAGTCGGTGATATAGATGTGCCCCTGCCAGCGGATCAAGCGGTCGATTTTGCCGAGGCGCACAACGTCTGATTCTGGAAGCGGCATGCCGACACCGGGGATACGCAAGGGTAGCTTGAACGAAATTTCAGTCGCGAGGGTCGCTATGGGGTCCGCATCCGTATAGTACCAAATGTACCCTGCGAAAGACGCGGCTAGAATCGTGCGCTCCAGCGCCCACTCGTCCGTGGTCTTGAAATCCGGCACCACGCGGTACGCCGCGTTCAGGTGCTCGATCGCAGCCGCAAAGGCGCTGTCCCGTGTCGCCCCCTCGCTCGCCAACGCGATACGGTACACCTCATGTAAGGCATGCCAGTTTGTACCCACACGCAGCGAGTCCGCGTCAACAGCCTGCCTGATGCCCTCGATGTAGCTCAACTGGAAGCGGCGTGGACATGCCTTGAACGCGGCGACGGCACTAGCGGATAGGTGGATGGGTCGATGTGTCATGCGGGGTCTCCAAATATACTCGTGATTCGGGGGAAGTCAAGTTCAGATTGCGGGTCCGCGTCGATGCCGACGACCGCCCTTCGACCCCCACATGAGCAGCCGCGCAGTGCGTACGGATTCTGGTTGGTTTTTCAAGCCATCAACCGTCTCCGTCAGGTGATACCACGCAATCAGCATCGCCTCTGCTCGACCGTCTAGGAGCCCGCCACGCGGCCCCCGAAGATGCGAAGGGCTCAGACCCCTCACGTGCGCCTCGGCTAGCGCCACGGCCTCTAAGCGAGCCGCCTGCCACCCCGATTCTTTACCAGACAAACCGAGTCGCCCCTTCCATTTGTTAGGAGCGACCCTAACAGGTGGCATACCGAACGCCGTAAAGACCCCTTCCAGTATACCCAAACCAACGCCAAACCGCTTGCTCGATTCTGGAGACTCATCAGGCCGGGTCTGCGGCCACTCCAGATACACACGTGCATCGCCCCCGGCGTGAAGGTGGATGCGCTTCACGATGTCTACCACACCACCAACGTCGATCTCGGTCGCACGCTGCGTCTGCCCCGGCACCGTGGGCATGTCGTCAATCGTGACCATCGTTCCATCGAGCCGGAGGGATGCAATCGCGCCTCGGAACCCGGGGTCGATACCCACCCAGAGCGGTTGTGTCTTGGGGAGTGAGGGAGTGGGAAGCACGATCTATCCTCGCTTTCTCGAATAACTGGCTCAAGATCACGGCAGCACCCAGCAGCGTCAGCCCTATCGACACCCCGATCAGCCACCCGGCCACGGCCAGCATCATCGCTGCCTCCGTGCATTCCGCACGCACATCGACATCAGGTCGGCGGGACACGTTACCCCGTCTGGGATCGCACCACAGCGTACGCGGTCCATGTACTCCAGCGCCGCGTCTACCGCCAGTTCCCACGACAGGCCCGGACCTACGGGCGCAATCTGCAAAGACGCAAAGCCCGTGCGGTGGAGCATCCACACTGGATTCGTTGGGGCGGTGCGTGCGTTACTCTGCACGTCCCAAGCTACTGCGCACGTGGGTACTGACAACATAATCACCTCATTTCTGGTAATGCTTCGCGATTACGCCTTCCGCACCGAGCGGGTAGTGCGACGCCCACGAAGGGGGTGTACTCAAAGTCTTGATAGAGAAATCTAAACACGCTTGCGCCTGTTCGTCCGGGACATCACACACTTCCTCGTCATGCGCGTGCAACACAACGGGATACCCCGCGTCCTCGCTCTTCTTTATCGCTTCCGCGAGGATATCCCGGCTGACCGACTGCACGATATTTTCAGTCAGGTATCCGCCCCACATCGGGATCATAGCACGGGTGGTGGGGTCTGGCATTACGAGTTGTTCGCGGTTTTTCTCGCCGCGCACAACACGCACCCGGCGATACTTGAGAGTCGCGCCCGACGGCAGCGTGATAACAGTCGCGTCTTCCTCAGATTCCCAGTGGAACTTCAACTCCCGTAGCTCACGCGCCTCGTGATATTGGCTGACAAATTTGAAAGTGCGCTCTAGATCCCGCCAAAATTGCGTGATCATGGGGACAGATTTGCGATACGATTGCGTTATCACTTCGCTCTCGACGAGCGTGATGTCCATGCCGAACGACGCGCTAGCGTACGCCTGTCCTCGCGTTGCGCCCATGCCGTACCCTCCGCCCAGTACGCCGATCTTCCCCATGTCTCGCATGCGCTTGTAATATTTTTTCAGCACCGGCGGGTCGTCGTCGCGCGCTTTGCGCAGGGGTACGCCTGCAATCTTCGAGGCAAACTCAAGGTACACATCTTGTCCGTTGCGGAACAACTCGCAGAGGTCTTCTTGCCCGGCGATGGCAGCCAGCACGCGCGCCTCAATCTGGGAAGCGTCTGTTATGACAAATGACCGACCGGGCCGGGCGACCAGCACATGGCGGATAGATGTCATCAAGTCGTGCCCGCGACTGCTGAGGTTTTGGAGGTTGATTTTTTCCCCGCCCGACCAACGATGAGTATGCGCGCCGCAGTACCGGAGGGGTACCGCGAGCAGACCGTCATTAGCGCGGGCCTGTGCCATTATCGCTCGCACTCGTCCGGCGTGGGTGGGCCAACTCTTGATCGCCTGTCGCGCTTTGGCAAGCGTGCGTACGCCGGGATCAGGGTGCGTGAGCAACTCTTCCAACTTATCGTCGGTCTTTGCGACTGCGGGAATCACTTGCCCCCGCTTGTTTATCTTGGTGAACCGATCTACGCTGTCCCCCGCTGCTTCGAGCGTCGCCTTCAACCGTGCGAGAAAACTATTCGTGCCGCTCAACTCCGCCGGGTCAGTAGCTCCCGCCGCTGACGCCGCGACTTGCACCTGATCTAGCATCTTGATCGCGAGATCCTCACCGAAATTGAAGTCAACCGCGATGCGGGGGTTCCAGAATAGCTCCAGCGTATGGCGCATCAACCACAACTCGAATGACGGGCGCGACAGGCGAGGGAGCAGGATCTGGAACAGATCCCACTCCCGCTGTACGTCGTTCTCCGTATAGAGGCAGAGGGATTCCCACTGTTCCGGCGTCATGCTAGCACAACGAAGACCTGCGAACTCCTTCGTGTCTCCCTTGGGCGGCAATCCGTGGCGTTTGCACAGCGCATCGAGGTCGTTAGGTGCGCGGCTGTTGTCGTACCGCGCCAACCCCAACAGGTCGATAAAATACGGCGCGTTGATGCCGTATTTCTTACGCAGAATCAGGCCGTCAAACGCCGCGTTGTGCGCTACGAGCGTCACCCGCTCCAAGTTTTGGCCGTAGAGCGCTTGCAGCATCTCTATCGGTGCGTTGTTCCCGCCCCGGAAAAAGCTCGTGAGCGTCGTATCGAGCGGCTGCCCGCCACGGTAGCGCACGAATGCTTTACCGAGTTCTTCGTAGAGGGGGTGCTGGACATACTCCACCGTACTCATCTTCGTGAAAGAGTAGGTAGAGTCAAAGTACGTTTCAAAGTCCAGCACCACCACATCAGCCGGGTATCCGCACTCACTCAGCACTGTCTGAAATGTCTTCCGCGTCGTCGAGTTCGTCTTCGACGCCCCGTTCGGCGGCGGCGATGGCGGCGTCGTCGATGACCTCGCCGTTGGCGGCGTCTTCGAGATCGACGGTTTCCGCGTGAGCGGAATCGGCGGGATATTTGGCGTCAAGGGCAGCAGCGGCGGAATCGGCGGCAGACTTGATGACGGCATCGTGTTCCTCGCGAGTGCGAAGTTCGCTAAACGGGGAGTCGGGCGTGATCGGGTAAAGGCGGTAATGCTCTGCGCCCCGCACAAAAATTTCTTCGAGTCGCGTGATGGTCGGCCCCATCTCGGGCTGAAGCCCGCGCCCGACACGCCCGTATTCCAGTATCGCCGCCGCGAACATATCCATCACGCAACCAGAGATCGAGTCCCCTTGGTAGGGAATACGCGGCATTCGCGATATGCGTTCTGGGGTCGCATTCAAAACGCTAAGATTTCCCGACAGCCGATCCAGATGCACAGTGTCAAACAGTGGGTACCGGCGCATCTTCGCCGCCAGATTCCGCAGTCTCACCCGAATCGCCGTCGCTACTGCCGCTGGATCCAAGGTCTGGGAGGCTTGGGATTCCGGGGACAGGGAGAGGGGGGGCGGGGGTGATGACTCTGCCTCCGACGGTTGGGACGGCGGGAACGGCGGAGGGAGGTGGCGGGGCTTCGGCATCGGTATGCTCCTTATAATACGGGTCGTTTGTGGCCTCCAGCAGCGCAGTACGCGCTGCGGAGATGGTGTGTTCGAGTTCCAGAGTGGTCGCAGGCGACAACTCGTAATCACGAAGGATTCGTTGGAGGTGGTGGTACGTCAGGTCCAGCGCGCCTAGCGTAGTAAATCCGCCGCCGGGTTTCGAGTACCGGGGGTCGAAGGGGTCAGGGGTGTAATGTGCGTCGTTCTCAATGACTGCACGCGGCGGATATGAAATCTGTAACTGATTGGGATCCATCGAGGGCAGCGGCGGGAGAGCCCGCGCACTCGCGATTGCCGTCGCAAGCGCATCCGGTGTTGTCTTACCGTAGGCTACTTCGACCGCCGCCGCCCACGCTTCCTTCACTTCCTTGAGCTTCTTCGACATATTGAGGGCATCGCCGGGCAAACCCCGGAACCCGTCTGAGATGTACCACTCTCCAGTCGGCTGTCGTAAACAGATAGCGGTGATACGTTTTGCACCCTTACCATAGGAAAAGTCGTAACCGCCGTCGTCACGCCGACTTGCACGCATTTTGAAAGCCATCGTTAGTCTCCGTCGAGAAGATCACGGGAAGAAATCGAGGTCGCCCCACGATAAATTCAGATCATCCCAGCCCTCGTCAGCAAACGCTTCTGGATCCTCGCCGGGTGATCCGCCATCACCGTAATCCCAGAGTAGAGATTCAAGGATTTCATGATCGGCACACGTATAGCACGACAATGAGTCCTCCAGACACTCATCACATATCGACGACAAGCCCGGTTGAATCGTCGCTGCTCCGCAATGACGGCAAGGCAGTCCTTCAAGTCTTGATCGGTCAGCACGCGGTTTGCCTTTGTGCTGCGATGACTTGCCCCACGGTAACGACTCATAGTTCCCATCATGCACCGCTTTCTTCACGAGTTGACGACCGAGGCGGCGCACGATGCGCCGCGTACCAATCTTGCTGCCATCGCCGCCGTCACAGCAAAGCCAACATGAACATCCGTGGGCGCTTAGCTTCAGCCACTCACCGTCGCGGAATTTCGCGTCAGTGATCGGCAGGTACCACGGGATGGTAGCCGTACGTGCCCGACGCACCCACCAACGCGGGTTGCGCGAGTAATGGATCGGGGACGCACGCCGAAGAGTTCGACTCATGTAATCCGAAGCGGCGCTGGTAGGCGACGTTCCGGTTTTCAGACAGGCGGGTATATTTGCCCACTGTCGTACGTTCAAGAAGTTCGGGACATCGCAGCCCCGCCGATGCCGCGTGGACCTCGGCTGCTCGTGGATGCCCGGCGACGGCCTGATGCCGAGCGCGTGGCGTTGCTCTTTCGATCAGCCGAAGTGCGACCGTACTCGCGCATCTTCTCGGGATTCAGGTGGCGGCGCACGGCATTGTAGATTGAGTAGAACGTGCGCCCACCAAGTGCATCGACGCGGAGCAGAGTCTGTGCAATCGCACGCGCGCCCTCGCCGGGATTGCTATCACATGCCGCCGCGATCGTTGCCAGTTCGTCATGAGTATACTTCATCGCTAGGATCCTCTCTGTTTGATTTTGACACGCCGCCTACGTCTTTGTCGGCGGAACGTGTCAGACTCCGCCGGGGTACGCTCTGCTTCTGGGCCGGTAACACCCGCCCAACCCCGCACAACCCTACAATCGGACGTTCGGTGCCGTCGGCAAGGGGCTGCGCCGGGGAACAAACACCGCATCACAAGACCAAACTGGAAGGGGTTGAGTTGTCGGATCTGGTGCCCTTCCCCTGCTGTGCTGTTCTGAAAAGAATCGAGGTAGGTTTTGTAGAGTCGCCGCGTTTCCACCCAATCGTAGGGATCGTAGGTCTCGCGGTATCCGCGCCCCGCCACCTCCATCGCATGACGGTACTCCGGTGGGGGTACGACGGCTTCACCGTTTGCAAGTTGCTCGACCCATCGGGGTGTGCGGGGCATAAAGGTGGTACCGGGAATCAAACCCGGCGGCGTCTCTGTGCCTATGGCTGACGGTTCGTCATGCTTCACACTCGCGTGTGACCTTACCACCATATCCAAATCCCCAACCGCATGATGCCTCACACGGCGGAGAGGGGGCGTTCCTGTGCATCGCAGGAACATCCGTGACAGATGCGCCGATAGGTAACTACCCTACGCGGCCTACGCCCCCGTGATCGACGATCACGCAACCGGGTCGATGGTGATGCGGATGCTCGCACCGCCTGACGCGGTTTCCGTTAGTTCCACGTTCAGGCCGCCGCCGAGCTTCGCCAGCACGCCGTTCACCGCAACGGCGGTAGCAAACTGGTGCGCCGAAATGACGCGGCTCTGCATGAGCCCCTGCAACTTCTTCAAGCTCCAGCCAGCACGCACATCCTTCAGGATGCCCTTGGCTGGGCACGAGTCGGTGAGCTTACGGGGCTTGTCAACGGCGGGGGCGGCGGCGGGAGCGGCGGCGGACAGCATATTCATGGGGTTTCTCCAGAGGTGAGGGGTTAGGTACGTATCCGAATGGCTACAGTATACACATGATCGGGCAACGGTCAAACAAACTTCACAATTTTTCTAGGGGAATCAACTGGTCCATAAGCATGATACCGGGCACGCCGAATTCGCGTAACACTTCGATGCACAAATCGGCGGCTTGTTGCAGAGTGGCATCCGCTGCCCTCGCCGCTGCCTCCGCTGCCCTCACCGCTGCCCACGCCTCCGCTGCCCTCGCCGCTGATTCACATCCCCGAGCAGCGGATCCCAGCGCTATCGCATGCGTCGGAATATGGGCGGCGACATGGCGCAGCGCCGCCGGAATGATCACCTGAACGGTTCGACGGGCAAGGCGGGCAGTAAAGGCGGCGTCATCGAGAACGTCTTTAGATCCGAGTTGGGCAATCGCCAACCGACGTAACCCGTTGGCGCGTGCGGCATTGCTCGACCACGGTGAGTCATTCAACCCAATCTTGAAGATGCGCAACGCCGGAGATACACATCCGGGGTCGTCTCCATGCGGCTTACCTAGGGCAAAGCAAACGGCGGCTTCAACGCACATATGACCCGGCACCGGGACACCCATGCCGTTTGTGAGACCCTCATCGACAGTTTCGAGTATTTTTCTGGCCTGATCAACTGTGATACTCATTGGGTTCTTCCATAAAATTCGCCGTGCAGGGGTCGGACCTGCGCCTCCGCGCACATCGCGGCATGCTACCAGCTACACCAACGGCGTTGCGTACACGTACACCCCGCCGCCACACGGCGACGTTTGTGTACTTTACTGAGGGGGAGGGTTTTCAGACTGCATCCCCGCCAAACCGAGAGACTGCTGCACTCGCTGCCGCCTCTGCGTCTCGAACACCGGGCGCGCTCGCGGCTGATACCGCATCAGATGTCGCGGGCAGCGCTTCTTTCGTCTCTTCCAGCAGCGCGGCGGCGCTGTTCTCGCCGATCATGACGGCCACCTTGAGCGCAGAGAGTGCTTCATTTTCGAGTATACACGACTGCCCTGACGGGTGAACTTCGCTATGGTCGAGCAGATACCGAGCAAACCGAGCTACCGACCGGCACCCGGCTGGAGTACGCGGGTACCATTCTTCCGTGTGGGGGTGGTGAACGCAGCACCGCTGACCCACTGGCATCGTGCAAGCCGCACGCGCTGGACGCCCGCAACAATTCGCAACGTCTTTCATATTCACAGTATCGCCTCACTTTCCCTAAAGTCAAACAAACTCCGATGGATTTTTACCGCCGATAACTCTAGCTCATCAGGGGTTCATACTCGGCCATGATGTCCTGTGAGCTTTCCCCGTTCGCGTTCTGTTCTATGCGGTCGAAGAAAACACGGGCCTCCTCGTCCTGTAACGTGACGGACTTGCCAGTAGGGTGGGTGATAGTGACGGCCGTCACATCAGCACCCGTGCCGCTGTCGATGCTCCAGTTGTAGTATGCTCGTTTCATGGCTCATCCTCTCCTGCGCTCAGAGGTTAGGACAGGCACAGGCGACAACCGCCCATACCGTCGATGTCAAGTTCTTCCAGCACCTGCCCCAGTATTTCCCGGATCGGCTGATCTGGCCCCACACGGTCGGGGTGGTCGGCATCCTCGTAGTACGGTTCTCCGGCACCTTTGAGGGGTCGGAGGATAGCCACGATCTGTGACACCACTTGATCGTCGAGGTGGGCGGGTGCCCGGTTGTGCGTGCTCTTGCACCGGCGGACGGACTCCGATTTTTCGGGCGTAGGGGGCATGATTACTCCTTCAATTTCTCCCCAGCGTACCGGAGCGCCGCGAGGCTCAACGGATAGGATACGTCATTCTGAGAGGCATTCAATCCAAACCAGCGTACCAGTTTCTCCCAGTTTCGGCCATACGCTACGGCGGTTTCAAGGCACCGTACCCGCGTCTTTTCCCGGATACGGGGCTTGCATCCGGCCTGCACAGCCTCATCGACCCGACGCTGGTACCAACGTGCAACGATTGCGCATAGGGCAGCGTCCCGGGGACTGTGCCGGATCGCCCATAGGCCCATGCCCCCGCTTGACGGGTCGAGTGTGATTATCTCCCCGTTCACCCGGTGGATAG
>Ga0172373_10007273_pt1 | contig 14433 bp, 9 predicted proteins | sample Lak10m_2_FD_114546 | JGI IMG/M metagenome (GOLD analysis project Ga0172373, IMG submission 114546) | Freshwater microbial communities from Kabuno Bay, South-Kivu, Congo - kab_092012_10m | ecosystem: Environmental > Aquatic > Freshwater > Lake | place: Democratic Republic of the Congo: South-Kivu... | reverse complement strand
GCTTAAAGGCCAGCTTCGCGGTGGTTCGACTCCAGTCAGCTCCGCTCCGTCCCCTGACCGCCCCGCCGCTTCGCCTCCTGCTGCGGACATCGGCCCCGCGAAGCTCTCGGCCGCCGACTCCGCGATGCTCCGAGAGATTTCCGGCATCTACAGCCAGCGTTCTGATATTGAACAGCGAGCCCGAGAACATCTTGCGGGAGTACCGTCGGCGGTGATTCAGCGTGTTCTGGCGGACTGGCACGCGGATGCTCTGGGACTGCCCCGCGATCCGGATTCGGGTACGGACGTCAATTCGCGTCTGGATGAGCGAATCCTGCGGCAGCTCAACCGTGCCGGAATATCGCTGCAGGACCTCGATGTCAGCCTGCGTTCCCGACTGACGCAATTGTGATCGGGCCATTGCACCCCGCAAAAACACTGGCATTTTTCCCAAACAACTTCACATAACAGACATTATCGGACGTTGGGTGTGGTGCGAATGCCGATGGCTGCACGGGAGGATCGGAAGCTCGCGGACGGCCGCCTGGGTGTTCACTTGCGTGCGGGAGGCACGGCCAGTTTCAGCGCGGTAAGTTCGTTCTGCCGGTTCACCGTGACTGAGAGTTCACGGCCGGGAACGGCTGCTGTGATTTGGCGGCGGACATCGGTGACGCTGGTGATGACGGCGTCTCCGATCAGCAGGATCAGATCACCTCGGCGAATTCCAGCGCGGGCCGCCGGGGAATCCGGAGTCACAGCATCGACCCAGGCGGGGGTGCGTTCAATGACGGAAGGGAGCATCGTGAGTCCGAAGCGGCCGGTGAGTTCGCGGTCGCTGATGAGTGGTGCAGAATCGGCAGCGGTGGCTGATGGAGTTATTCGTCGTCCTTCGATCATGGCAGCGACAACCGGTCGGAGTGCTGTCAGGGGGACGGCGTAGTTGACCCAAATGCGGCTGCGAGCATGGCGGATTTCGCGTCCGATCATTCCCACGGCACGTCCGGATTCATCAACGACGAGGCCACCACCGGCCCCGGAGTTATTCGTGATGGCATCAAGAATCCAGACCGGAGTTTTGACGGGAAACTTCCAGCGACCCTGGCTGGCCTCGAGCGGCACGGAGGCAGCGATGACACCGTGCACGACAGAGACGGGTTCGTTTCCCGCTGCGACGCGAAACATATTGCTCCACGCCAGCACCGGCGTGCCGGGTTCAGCATCAACAGCCTGCTGCAGGTCAAGAAAGGGGAAGACGTCTTCCGGGCGAGCCTGAATCCGGACGATCGCCGCGTCATGTTCGGTGCTGGTTGCAACGGTCTCTACTGGCCAGCGACGGCCATCTGCAGTGACCGCGGTCAGGAAGCCGGTGCTGACGAGATGATTGGCGATGGTGAGCACATGTCCCTGAGGCGACACGATGATACCGGTACCGTAGGAGTCGAGGCTGCCAACACCGGCTCCAAACAGCTTCACCACAAGCTGTCGGGGATCTGCGGCCGGCTGGATTGACTGCTTCGACGGTTCGTCCTGCGTGGCGAGGCTGAAGGAGGCGTTGCCGGCGGCAAGCAGGCAGCCTGCGGTGCTGAGAAATTGTCGGCGGGAAGCCGGACTGCCAACGATGTTCATAGGGACAACCTGAGGAATATGAATGCGATCACCATTGCCCCGCCCTGCTCTGTTGAGGGCGACGGACGTCATTGTTTTCGGATGGACGCTGAATCAACTTTCAGCCAGGTGATTTCTTCGCTGGAAGAACTGACAACGCCGATCCGCCCGGGGGCTGGAAGTCCGGAGTTGGATTGCCAGCCATCGAGTATCAGCCGTGCTTCATCAAGTTCCGAGGAATAACTCACATCAACGGCGACGGGGAAAGGACTGGAGTCTTCGAAGTACCAGCGGGCAGTTCGAATTCCGTCGCGGGTGATCAGAACTTTCAGGGTCCGGTTCAGTGGCAAATGCACTGTGGAACCGGCGGCGAGGATTTCGCTGAAGGCGGAAGCGTCTGTGCTGAAGAGTCTGCGGAGTTGTCCGAGAGCGGTGAGGAGTCCGGGGAAGGCGGGGGGCTCTTCACCGGGTTCCGGCTCGGCGATTTTTTGCAGCCACGCTGACTGTCCCAGTCGCAGACCGACGGTTTCGGGACTGATCGCCAGTTCTGCGGGGGAGGTGGCTGCTGCCAGAGGGATCTGCAGGTTGAGGATCCAGACGCTGGCCGGATCGGAAGCAGCACGAGTCTGAGCTTTCAGGGGCTGCAGGAGGGCATTTTGTCTCAGCTGGTTATAGTGAAAGTTACAGAAGCCATCTCGTTCCACATAGAGCCGGCGGATTTCTTCGGGCAACTGCTCGACCTCTGGTTTCTGTTCCGAATCGGGCTCACCATCGGGATTTGGGCGGCGACGTTCCTGGGGCAATTCGGGGGCCTTGCGGAAGGAGTGCAGGGCGATCAGTCGAATTGTGGCGGAGTGACGTCCGGTGTTATCTCGCCACGTGAGCGGAACCCGATCACCTTCAGGAAAGGTGCCGAGCACATTTTGAAAATCGTTGGCGGACGTGAGTGGTCGGCCGGCGAAGGTCAGCAATTCTGCCTGAGGTTTGAGTCCGCGCCGCCACGCCTCGGATAACTGCGAAACCTGACTCACGATCGCCGTGTTATTCTCTCCGGTTTCCACGGTGAATTCCGTGCGGCCGTGATCTACGATGAGCCCGCAGTGCAGCGAATCAAGAAAACGCAGCACCTGGTTAACAGAGATCGCATAGGCAGCTCCGGAATTCACGCGGCCCCGTTTTTCAAACGAGGCACGGCCATTAATACCAATCCAGCGTCCCTGGATATCAAACAGCGGACCACCGCTGTTGCCAGGATTAATGGAAGCGTCGATTTGAATACAGTCTGTATACTCAAGAAACGTATTGGCAGGATATTGATAGCGGCGAATACCGCTGACAATTCCATAAGTCACGGTAGGAGAAAAGTCCGAAGCCAGCAGAAACGGGTTGCCCAGTGCAAGGACTTCGTCACCTGTTTGCACAAGATCGCTGTTGCCTGGGATGGCGACTGGAAAATCGGTGCGTCCGAGCAGCTGGATCAGTGCGACGTCGCCGGTGGGGTCGATCCCGACAATGACGGCGTCGTAGACACGTCCGTCATTCAGTCCGCACTTCATAAAGCTGCCGGAGCCTGACGTCACATGGTAATTGCTGACAGCGAGTCCATCTGCTGAAATCAGCACGCCTGAGCCGCCACCTTCGCCGCTGGAGGCCATTACACAAACGACGCTGGGAGCGATTCGCTGCAGCACTTCAATTCGCTGCTGCTCGCGCGTGCGAGCATCGGTGGCTGTGGCTGGTGCCGCTGGTGTAACCGTCGGCTGCTGGCCAATCACGGACCTTTCCAGCAGCAGCCACGACAGCAGCAGGCCGGTTCCGACAAAGCCCAGACGCATCATGAATCACTCCCCTGCCCTGAGAATACCTGTCACCACATGGCCATGCACATCGGTGAGTCGGAAATCCCGACCCTGAAAACGAAATGTCAGTCGCTGGTGATCGAGTCCCAGGCAGTGCAGAATTGTGGCATTCAGGTCGTGTATATGGACACCATCTGAGACGACATTATAACCGTAGTCGTCGGTTTGACCGAGCACCATTCCGCCGCGAATTCCACCACCGGCCAGCCAGACTGAAAAACAGCGGCCGTGATGATCGCGGCCGTAATCTGCCTGAAGGCCACCCTGACCATAGACGGTCCTGCCGAATTCGCCCCCCCAGATGATCAGCGTATCATCGAGCATACCTCGCTGTTCAAGATCTCGAATCAGCGCGGCCTGGGGCTGATCCACATCGCGGCACTGTCTGGGAAGATTTGTGGGAATGCCACCGTGCTGGTCCCAGCCCCGGTGGTACAGCTGGACGAAGCGGACGCCGCGTTCAAGAAGTCTTCGCGTGAGCAGACAATTGGCGGCGAACGTGCCTGGCTTACGAGCTTCGTCACCGTACATCCTGAAGACAGACTCAGATTCCTGCGACACATCCACAAGTTCAGGAACTGATGCCTGCATTCGGAATGCCATTTCGTACTGAGCAATGCGCGTGGCGATTTCCGCATCGCCCGTTTCCTGCAACTGCAGTTGATTAAGCGTTGCAACGCCATTCAGCATGTTTCTGCGCAGATCACGATCGATTCCCGGTGGATTGGCCAGGTAGAGTACTGGATCGGCACCGCTGCGAAGTTTCACCCCCTGATGGCTGGATGGCAGAAATCCGCTTCCCCAGAGTCGTTCGAGCAGGCCCTGATTGGCGTCTCGACCACTGCCGTGCGAAATCAGCACGAGAAATGCTGGGAGATCAGCGGCATCGCTGCCGAGTCCGTAGCTGGCCCACGCCCCGAGCGACGGGCGACCAGGCTGCTGTGAACCGGTTTGAATGTATGTGATTGCCGGATCATGATTGATCGCCTCGGTGTGCATCGAGCGAATCAGGCAGATTCTGTCGGCCACAGCCGCCGTATGAGGCAGGAGTTCAGAGAGTCTCAGGCCATCGGCTGCTGAGGAGTGAAAGCGGAACCGTGGAGCGATGACCGGGAAACTGCTCTGCCCTGACGTCATTCCGGTGAGTCGTTGTCCGCGGCGAATGGAATCCGGGAGTTCAGTTCCGTGCAGTTGCTGCAGCCGTGGTTTTTCATCGAACAGCTCCAGATGCGAGGGCCCTCCGGATTGAAACAGGTAGACAACTCGACGTGCCGTTGGCAGGAAATGGGTGCTGGCAGGTGCAGCGTGGCCGTGCTGCTGCAGGAGAACAGCAGTGGCGGCGGTCCCGAGCAGAGACTGCAGTGCGAACCGGCGGGAGGAATTCATCGGAGAGTCCGCGAGGGAGGGGTGAAATTCTGGCTGGCGACTGAATTGTTGACGATACGGATGGAGAAATCCAGGCCGGGGCATTTATTGCATAGGTTCGATCGGAGTGAAGGTGGTGCGATTGCGTTCGAATGCGGCTTCGGCGGCTTCCTTCGCCCGTCTCTGAAATTCCGCCTGAGAATGCACGCCGCGAGCGGCGGGGTCGGTTGGTGTGGGGGCTGGTGTTTTGCGGCGGCGACGTCCGCTGCCGGGTGCAGAGACGGCGGGTTCGGGGTCCGCCCCTGCCGGCTGAAGGTACAGGCCGTCGGAAGTGAGCAGTCGTGCCTTGCGGGTGTCGCGAAGACAGGTGCGAAGGATCTGAATCGCTCGGCGTTTGCTGGTGTCATCGAGGATGGGGACGAGCAGTTCAACACGGCGATCAAGATTTCGTGGCATCCAGTCGGCGCTGGAAATAAAAACGCGTTCGTCACCTCCATGATGGAAGTACAGAATTCGGGCATGTTCAAGAAAGCGATCGATAATGCTGACAATGCGAATGTTCTCGCTTCGACCCGGGACTCCTGGTTTCAGACAGCAAATACCGCGGATGTTCAGATCGATTTCCACGCCGGCCTGCGAGGCTTCGCAGAGGGCTTCGATCATGATCGGGTCTGCCAGTGAATTGAGTTTCGCCATGATGTGCCCGCGGTCGCCGTTTCGCGCACGTTCCGTCTCGACACGAATCATCTGCAGAATCTTCTCACGAAGACCGATTGGTGCGGATTCAATCTGAGAGAACTGCAGGATCTGTGAACAGCCAGTGACTGCGTTGAACCAGGAAATTGCATCGTTGCCGAGATCGCGGTGACAGGTCAGCAGGCTGATGTCGGTGTAGAAGCGGGATGTGATTTCGTTGTAGTTACCGGTACCAAAGTGGCAGTATCTCTGGAAGCCCTGCGGTTCGCGTCGTACCACGATGCAGGCTTTGGCGTGTGTTTTCAGGCCACGGACGCCGTAGATCACCTGTACTCCGCTGTACTCCAGTTGCCGTGCCCATTCGATGTTTCTGGCTTCATCAAAACGCGCTTTAAGTTCCACGATGACGGTGACATTTTTTCCGTTTTCTGCAGCGCGGATCAGGGAGCGGACGATGGGGCTGTTGCGACTGGTGCGATAGAGTGTCTGCTTGATTGCGACCACATCACGGTCATCCGCGGCTTCCGACAGCAGACGCAGCACCGGTTCAAACGACTCATACGGATGAAACAGCAGCACATCCTGCTGTTTCATGGTGTCGAAAATCGATTCGCCCGGGTCAATTCGCGGTGACGGACACGGTGTCCATGGTGAATACAGCAGGTTATCAAACCCACTGATACTGGTGAGCTGCATCAAGTCACTGAGACCGACCGGGCCGGGGGCCTGATAGATATCCCGCACGCCAACTCGGAGCAGACTTTTCAAAAATTCGAGCAATTGCGGAGTGACTTTGTCGGCAAGCTCCAGTCGAGTGCAGAAGCTGTCCTTTCGGTCCTCCAGCACATCTTCCATTTCCGCCAGCAGATCGGCACCGTCGTCGTCGCTGACCGTAACGTCCGCATTTCGAGTGACTCGAAAGGGAACCGTGGCGATCACTTTCTGGCCGGGGAAGAAGAGTTCCGCGAGCATTTCGATGACGTCCTCGGTCATCACGAATTCGGCTCCGCTGGCTGAGGGCAGAGTGATGTACCGCAGGTCGTAACTGCCGAACGGAATGACTGCGAAGCGCCACGGTTCATCGTCCCCCCTGCCCTGCAGCTGGACGGCCACGTTGACAGTTCGCCCGAAGAGCAGCGGGAAGCGGGCGGGGTCGTGTACGGCGATGGGTGTGAGCACCGCCTGGAGCTGTTCATGGAACACAGACTCCACGACCTGCATCTGGCGTTCGGTGAGCTGTCCGGGGCGACGTCGGCGGATGCCGGCTTCGGTGAGTGCGGGTTCCAGCTGTTCAAGATAGATGCGATACTGTTCAGCCGCCATCTTCTGCGCACGGCGACTCATGGCATTCAACTGATCGAGGGCACTGAGTCCTGTGGGGTCTGCTGCATTCTCGCCGGTTCGCAGCGACATCAGCAGACTGCCCACGCGCACCATGAAGAATTCATCAAGGTTGGATGCAGTGATGGCGAGGAATTTGAGGCGTTCGAGGAGTGGGACGGAGCTGTCGCAGGCTTCGTCAAGAACTCGCTGGTTGAATTCAAGCCAGCTGAGTTCGCGGTTCATGAAGACATCAGAAAGATTTAACATGGCGGCTGTGGCCTGAAGCGGGTGCTGTGAAATGCGTCGTGATTCCGGGGTTCGAGCAGAGGGCTTTGCGGGAGTCAGCGTCCGTTGGGTTCCCGCAGCAGCACTCCCATCCCGAACGTATCTTCAAAAAGACCGGCCTTTTGTCGCAGTTCCATGCGTTCAAGTGACAGGTCTCCGGCGGAGCGAGTAGCGGTGAGGACAAGGCGATTGCGTTCGAGTGAGCAGTCGATGCTGCCGATTCGCTGGGTGCCGCTGGTGTCAAGTGCCACGGCAACGCGGAGTATCGCGGCCAGTCGTGACACGATTACGCGGCTGTCCCTGTCGAGTCTGGCGAAATATTCGTGCGTCGGCTTGGGGGCGGCGCGGCGGTGATAGCGGGCGATGAGGGCGACCAGCTGGTGATCCAGCGAACTCAGTCCGAAGAGTTCACTGTTCATGATCAGATAATACGAATGTTTGTGGTAACCGGAGAGTCCCACAAAGAGGCCGGTGGCGTGGAGCAGTGCGGCGGTATAAAGCAAGGTCTCGCAGCGGGCGTCCATACGATGTTCGGACTGCAGGGCAGCGAACAGGCGGCGTGCGAATTCAGCGATATGCAGGGCGTGGGCCAGATCCACCTGATATTTGCGGGCGAGTTCCAGAGCGGAGTTGACGATCTGTTCTCTGAAGTCAGCGGACCAGTCGTTGGGGCGGAGCATTCCCTGGAGCAGGGCGTCGCGGATATTGAAGCCGGTCACCAGCAGCTGTTCGACGTGCAGCAGTTCGGCCAGCCGCAGGTTGGAGAGGAGTGCCGGGACGAGCGTTTCAGCCTGTGACAGTTCGATATGGTACTTGTGCATGACGGTATCCACCGGCATCGGCAGGATGCGTTCGGTGAGCCGTCTGAGTTCGCGAACGGGTACGCGGGTGAATCCTGCGTTGCGGGGATCAAGATTGAGCAGTCGGGCTGCCAGTCGCATGTCACCGCCGAGGCTGATGATCTGCGGCGGGTGTTCGCGGGGAATGAGTTCCACGAGCGGTTCGAGCGTACGGTCGATCTGCCCGGTGAGCAGGGTTTCGGAGTCGCGTCGGGAGGCTTCAGACTGCAGCAGCAGCTGCTGGAGACGAAGTGAGCCCAGTCGCCATGGCTGGGCGTGCACGATATTCTTGCCCCTCAGGACGAGCACTTCAGTATTGCCGCCGCCAACTTCGACGACCAGTGTTGTGAGGTTATCGCGGACGACATCATCCTGCAGGAGTGGTCGTACGCCGAGGTATGTCAGCCGTGCGATTTCGGCATCATCGATCAGCTCCACGGCAAGTCCTGTGGCGATGTAGATGCGATCCAGTACATCGAGTCGATTGAGTGCCTCGCGGACGGCGCTGGTGGCCACTACGCGGATGTATCGAGCTTCCGAACACTGGTACTCGCGGAGCTTTCTGCGGTAGCTTTTGAGCACCCGAATGCATTCCTGCAGCGTTTTTCTTTGAATTTCTCCGACCGTAAACGTGTCCTTGCCAAGACTGACGCCCCGGACGAGCTGTTCGAGGACTCGGACCTCGGAACCGCCGTCGCTTTCACCGATGGCCATGCGAATTGCGGACGTACCCAGTTCGATGACTGCAAGAGGGAAGGCGCGTCGTCCGCGCAGCGGGTCCGCGGGAGGTTCTGCACGGCCTGGGGAATCGATTCGAGGAGTTTCGCCGGGAGTGGACATGGGGCGACTTCAGCGCTGGAAATTTCGATGTAAGGAACAGGAGTTAACTTCAGGAGGCCGCTGTTTTGGGGTGATCCTCTTCCGCTTTTCGTTTCGGCTTTCTGCCCGGCACTGCCTCCGCACGAACCAGTGCGGCGGCGCCGACTGCGGCGGCCAGATCGCCAAGCTCGCTGACCTTCAGTCGAGCACAGTCTGCCAGAGATGGCAGCACGTTGCGGCTGATGCCGGCCTGGACACTTTCGAGATACAGCCTGGGCATAGCCTCCACGAGTCCACCGCCGAGAATGACGACATCGGGGGCGAGGATGTTGATCAGGGAGCCTATGCCCTGCCCCACCAGCTCTGCTGCGTGCCGCACGATCTGTTCGATCACTCTGTCGCCGCGTTCAATGGATTTGGCGAGTGCCGAGCTGCGGATGCTGGAGATGTCGGTGCCCGCAAGATCTCTGAGATGGGGAGCCTGGCCACGGAAAACAGCCTTCGCGGCCTCTGCCGAAATTGCCAGGCGGCTGGCCATTCCCTCAAGTGTTCCCGGAGGTCCGGCACCAGCCAGCGGGCCGTCTGCCGACATTTGCAGATAGCCGACTTCCATGCAGGATGAGCGGCTGCCGCGGAAGATGCTGCCCTCGTACACAAAGCCGCCACCAATCCCCGTGCCCGGAAAGACTCCAAGGACTCCGCGAAAGCCCTGCCCTGCCCCGGCCGAATATTCGCCGAAAACGCCGGCATCAACGTCATTGCAGATGACTGCTGGGCAGCCGAATCGTTTGGCGAGAAAATCTCGCAGAGCGACGTTCTTCCAGCCGAGATTTGGAGCTTCGAGAACAAGCCCGCGCTGCAGATCGAGCGGGCCAGGGACGCCTGCTCCTATTCCCGCCACGGCACTCATCGGCACCTGAGCTGATTCAAGCGACTGAGAAATCGTTTCAGCAATCCGATCCAGACTCACAGACTCACCTTCATTCGCACGCGTTTTGCGGCGACGGCGAGCGACTTCGCGGAGCCGGCTGTCGAAGACCACAGCCAGCATCTTTGTGCCACCAAGATCAAAACCCACCCAGTACTTGCGGGGTTCCGTTTCCTCGCTCATTTCGTGTCGCTTTCGTTGGGAAATACGCAGTTCGTTCAGGGACGATGGGCGCTGGGCAATTGTAACGTCATTCGTTAATCGGGGACAAATCGGAAAAATCGAGCGTTTTTTTGTTGACAGGGCAGGCTTCAGAATCGCTTCAGTGCCACGAGGCTGTTTGCACAGAGATATCCCATGAAAATTGCCTGAAACTGCGGATCCGGCTGCAGGGTGTAGAGAAACCTGGCATCCTCGGACGGCAACCAGGCAAACAAAAACCACGGAAAGAACTCTGTCCCCACACTGTTGCAGCGGGCAGCCCACAGGCAGACCGCGCCCGAAATCACGACCGACGCCTTCAACGCCAGTTCGTAACGGTCCGTCCCACGGGGACCGTACTGGCGAATACAGGCCGCCATGATCTGGCCACCGTCCAGTGGAAGGACCGGGATCAAATTCAGGAGATTGACTGTCATTCCGCCGAACATGAGCATAATAAAGACGTATAACAGCTGAGGGTATGCAATCAGAAATTCAGGGAACACGACGCGTCCCGCAAGGAAAATCAGAGCCCCGACCGCAAGACCCGCCAGGGGACCCGCGAGCGAAACCGCGACGGCCTTGCGAAAGGGAAAATGCGACGACGTAGCGTACCCACCCAGCACGTACAGAACGATCTCTGAAGGAAAACCATATTTCCGAATCACAAACGCGTGCCCCAGTTCGTGGACCAGGACCGAGAAGAAAATGCACAGCACTCCAAGCACCGTTTGAGCAGGGTTGTCGCCGTCCCAGACCATCATGGCTGAGGAAATCCAGAAGATGGGATGCACGCGAATCGGGATTCGGAACAGCTCAAACCTGAGATCCAGTTCTGTTTCGCCCGCCATTCCAAACATGTTTTCCTCCCAAATCCACTCTCAATTCCAGTACCTCTGTCGCATTGATCCCGGCCGGAGGATACATTCCCGAAAGACGTTTTGCACGGACACACCGCAAACAGCACCTCAAACTCGCTGTCCGGTAACTTCCACCCCCAGCCGGAGATTCTCAGTGTTGGATTTTTTCCGGATGCTGATGGGGGCATCACTGTTCAAGGATGTCCTCGGACCCATCTTCCGGCCAATCATCCGCCCAGTCTCCAGACTGCTCGTTGGCCTGATCGCCATCCCACTGTTCCGGCTGTTATTAAGAAGAGTCTTCCGGATCCAGGAACTCAGCGAAGAACTTGAAAAGGACCTTCGCGAATGGTTCCGTGCTTCGCTGCTGCTGCTGGCCGCCACGGCCAACATGGAACATCTGCTGTTCGGCTGGCTCACTAAAGTCGACTGGCTGGATCGCGCTGACTGGTTCACCATGGGACTGCGACTGCTGATGGTCATCGGTGTCATCCAGACCATGCCGGATCAGGATCTGTTTGCCGTTCTTCATCCGGGGCCGCCAAAACTTGCCAAAGGAGTCCCGCTCCTGCAGCAGCTCAGAGAGCTCAAATGGCCGCTGATCAAAGGGATTCTCTGTCGTCACCTCAATAAATCCTCGCCGGTACTGGCCATGATGTGTGCCATCGTCGGCGGTGAAATTTCTTCGCCTCCAGACACGGAAGAGCTGATCGAAGTGCAGCGACGGCTCTGCATGGGCTGTTCCATCGCCGCCGCCGGCATCTCCTTCGAAGCTGCCTCGTCCCAGCCCGCAGTGCGACTGGCAGCCGCTGCGCTCTACCCCTGTGGCCTCGCCGAAAGTGACCCCACCCACGCACGCCTCAGCGACGGTTCTGCCCTTCCTCTCGGATTCTACAGGCTGGCCAAGTACAACGAAAAGAAAAGAGCCTACGACCACAGCCGCACACGACTCATCGTCGGTTGGATCTGCTACCTCGCGGCTATTTCACAATATCTCATCATCGGACTCGTCACCTCACGTGACCGCGCCATGAAAGTGCTCACACTCTTCGATCAGGCTGTCGCTGAACGCCGAAAGGAACTCATCGAAACCTATAATCTGCAGGATGCAGACGAACCGCCGGAACGCGACATCCCATCCACCGACTGACACCGCCAGGGCACACACTGCCCTGCCCTGCTCTGCTCTGCTTTGCTCTGCCCTTCCCTGCCCTGCCCTGTACGGTACTGACAACCGGAGCCAATCTCATGCAACGCTGCCGCCACCGCTTCAACTGCTGGCTCCTGCTGTGTCTGCCCCTGGTCATCGGCATTGCCAGTGCCGGAGACCGGACACGAATTCCATGGACCGCCAGACAGCTTCGCGGCACCGCCGAACCCGCTCCTCCGTTTCGCGCCACCCGCGTCTGGTCAAAACTTGAAGTCAAGGCCCCCGTTTACCTTCGTGCGGAACCCGGCAGCCAGCGCCTGCTGGTGGTGGACCACAAGGCAGGCGGAACCGAACCTGGTGGCATTGTCGCGTTCGACAATCAGGTCGATCCTGCCGTCGTTCAGCCAGTGCTGGCCACGGATTTTCTGATCTACGGCTTCTGTTTCGATCCGCTCTACGTACAGAACCGCTGGATCTATGTCATCAGCAATGGTCCGGTGAAAGAGGCCGTCAAGCGTAACCGCATTTCCCGCTGGACGATCAGTCGCGACGCAAGCGGGAAGGCTGAACCTGACAGCGAACTCGTTATTCTTGAATGGGAATCCAATGGACACAACGGCGGGGATCTCGCTTTCGGCCCTGACGGAATGCTCTATTGCCCAACCGGGGACGGCACAACCGACAGTGATCCGCTGGCGACCGGACAGGGACTCAACGACCTGCTCGCAGTGATGATCAGAATCGACGTTCGCGGGGCCACTCCGGACCGCGCTTATTCAATCCCTGCGGACAACCCGTTCATCGCGGTCAGCGGAGCCCGTCCGGAAATCTGGGCCTATGGTTTTCGCAACCCCTGGCGGCTGGATATTGATCAGCAGACCGGAGAAGTTTGGGTGGGCCAGAATGGACAGGATTTGTGGGAGCAGGTCTATCGTGTTCAGCGAGGGCAGAATTATGGCTGGAGCGTGCAGGAAGGCAGTCACCCGTTTTACACCGAACGGCCTCGCGGCAGCGAGCCAGTCGCGCCACCAGCCGCGGAACACTCCCACGCCGAAGCCAGAAGCCTCACTGGCGGCATCGTTTGCCGCAACACCGAATTCGCAGAACTCGAAGGCTGCTTCCTCTACGGCGATTACTCAACCGGGCGAGTCTGGGGCATCCGCAGCGAAAATGGTCAGACAACATTCCACCGCGAACTCGCAGATACTACCCTGCAAATTGCAGGCTTCGCTCGAGGACATTCGGGCGAAATACTGATCGCTGATCACGGTGGCGGCATCTGGAAACTGGAACGCACACCACCAGAACAACCGTTTGAATTCCCGCAGCGACTCAGCGAAACCGGCCTTTACCAGTCTGTCCCCGAACACCAGATGGCTCCCGGTGTACTGCCCTACTCAGTCAACGTCCCATTCTGGTCCGACGGAGCCCACAAGCAGAGATGGATGGCCGTTCCGGACCTCGAAACCATCGAATACACAACTCCACGAGGCTGGAACTTCCCGAACGGCTCTGTACTTGTCAAAAGCTTCTGGCTGGAACAACAACAGGGTAACCCCTCAACCCGATTTCCCATCGAAACTCGACTCATGGTCCGCTGGCAGAACGAGTGGACCGGATACTCCTACCGCTGGAACGAACAGGGCACAGACGCCGAGCTCGTTAGTCGCGAGGGGATCGATGCCGATTTCAGCATCACAGATGCCACCACGGGTGTGGCGAAAAAACAGACGTGGCACTACCCATCGCGGGCGGAGTGTATGGTGTGTCATTCCCGCGCAGCGAACTACGTGCTGGGATTGTGCGAGCCCCAGATGAACTGCGTAGTGCCGGATGGCAGCGGCGGCACCATCGGCCAGCTGGATCTCCTTGAACAGCTCAGTTATTTCTCAAAACCAATCAGCAAACCAGCAGCCGAGCGACTGAAACTTTTCCCTCCCGAAGATCAATCCGCAACACTCGCAGTCCGCGCGGCTTCATGGCTGCACGCGAACTGCGCTTCCTGCCATGTCGAAGCCGGTGGCGGAAACTCACAGTTCTCAGCGGAGATCACCGAACTCCCCGAAAAACGTCGCCTGATCGACGCACCCCCCGTTCACTCCACGTTCGATCTCACAAGCCCCCGTCTGATTGCTCCAGGTGCCCCGACAAGTTCCGTGCTCCTGCACCGCATCAGTCACCGCGACCGCAGTCGCATGCCACCCATCGGTTCCCTCGTCCCCGACCCCGTTGGCGTAGATCTGATTCGACGCTGGATCGAACAAATTGAACCGGCCGATTGACCTCGGCCGCACACCCGGGGGCCACCATGCGGCTGGGATTGCGACTGTAATGAGCGGTTGGGCGGAAGCCCCCGGCTGTGTTTCGCACCGAAGGTGCGCGCGCTGGTGAGTGCGTTGGTGGGACGTTTGCAGGGCCGTTTGCAGGGCTCTTTGCCCGCAGGCTGCCGCCATGCGGCTGAACCATGCGGCTGAGCGGTTGGGCGGAAGCCCCCGGCTGTGTTTTGCACCGAAGGTGCGCGCGC
>Ga0172373_10007268_pt1 | contig 14439 bp, 6 predicted proteins | sample Lak10m_2_FD_114546 | JGI IMG/M metagenome (GOLD analysis project Ga0172373, IMG submission 114546) | Freshwater microbial communities from Kabuno Bay, South-Kivu, Congo - kab_092012_10m | ecosystem: Environmental > Aquatic > Freshwater > Lake | place: Democratic Republic of the Congo: South-Kivu... | reverse complement strand
CCTCGAAAGCCTATTTTTTCAGGGTTTTTCGAGTCATCCTGCCCCCCCAAAAAACAACCTCCCCGATCTACCTACCAATAAAGACTATGCGATCCCTTAAACCGCTTGCGCTTGGGTCCCTGGCTTTGGGCTTCGGACTCCTGCTTGCACCCACGAGCCTCTCGGCCGATCCTGCCTCCCCGACGTGGTCCAAAGACGTCCTGCCAATCCTCCGAGCCAACTGCTACGCTTGCCACCAAACTTCCAAGACCCAAGGTGGCTACCTGATGACCCAATTTGATGGGTTGCTCAAGGGTGGCGAATCGGGGGATGCGGCCATCGTTCCAGGCAAACCCGACCAGAGCAACCTGATTCGGGAAATCACCCCAGTCGATGGCAAAGCGGAAATGCCAAAGAACTTGGCCCCACTTAAGCCATCTGAAATCGAAACGATCCGAAAATGGATCGCGGATGGGGCCGTCCAAGACGTGGTCGATACAGGCCCCCGTTTCTCCAACGAGAAACCGCCTGTGTACTCCCGGCCGCCGGCGATCATCACCCTAGACTTTTCACCCGATGGCTCGCAACTTGCCCTCAACGGATTCTACGAAGCCCTCGTTCTTTCGACGCAGGACTGGAAGCTCAAGCACCGTCTGATCGGTCAAAGTCCACGCATCGAATCGGTCCGTTTCTCCCCCGACAGCAAATGGCTCGCGGTGGCCGCCGGTGAGCCGGGCGTCGCTGGCGAACTGCAACTGTGGAACAACGAAAACAAACAACTGCACCGAAGCATGCTGCTTGGAGGCGATACGCTCTTTGGCCTGTCCTGGAGCCATGACGCTTCCCTCTTGGCATTAGGCATGGCCGATAACTCGATCCGAGCGCTGGACCTGGACGGAAACCAAAAACTCTACCAGCGCACCCACGAAGACTGGCCCCGTTCGACGGTTTTTACCGTCGATTCCAAGCACCTGATCTCCGGTGCCCGCGATATGACCGTCAAGCTGACCGAAGTCGAAACCGAGCGATTCATCGACAACGTCACTTCGATCACCCCGGGTGCTCTTCGAGGAGGTGTCCAATCCCTAGCGCGACACCCCGAGCGAGACGAGATCCTCGTAGGTGGTTCCGATGGTACTCCCAAAATCTATCGAGTCTTCCGACAAACCGCGCGCGTCATCGGTGATGATGCAAACTTGATCCGGCAACTTGACCCCATGCCAGGACGAATCTTCTCCGTAGCGATCAGCCCTGATGGTAAATACCTCGCGGCTGCCTCGACCATCGACAACCAAAGCGTCGTCAAAGTATGGTCCTACGATGTCGATGGCAAATTGCCACCGGAGATCAAAGCCATCCAAGCCAAGCGGGCCGCACAGCGCAAGCCCGAGGAACGCAAGAAACTCCAAGAGTATATCACCGAGCAACCTCAAGTCCTCGGTACCTACCCTGTCCCCAACGCAGCGGTCTACTCCTTGGCGATCGATTCCCAAGGTCGTATCGCTGCAGGCGCATCGGATGGCCATGTTCGCGTATGGAACATCGCTGATTCACAGATGATCGTCGATTTGGATGTCACCCCAGCAGGCTCTGCCTCGAGCATCGACGAAAGTTCGATCGCTTCCTTACGCACAGAGCGACTCAAAACCATCGGCCAAATGCATCAAGCCGAACGTTCTGCTCCGGCTCCAAAAGCCGAAGGCGAACTGGTCCATCAGCCGATCCCCTTGGACAAGATTGCCCAAATCCAAGTCGAACCTGCCAACATCGATTTCAATGCTTGGAACGACTCGGCCCAAATCGTCGTGATGGCTAAGCTCACCACCGGCGAGACCGTCGATGCGACTTCTCAAGCGACATTCGCCGCCGACAATGATTCTGTTTGGCTATCCCAACGCGGTTGGGTGCAATCGGTCCGAGCCGGTGATGCAAAGATCCAGGTCGCACTTGGAAATCACCAGCAATCCATCGGGGTTCACTCGGCGATCCCAGCCAGTTTTGATGTCGATTTTATCCGCGACGTTAATCCAGCTTTGTCCCGGTTGGGGTGCAATGCCGGCACATGCCACGGAGCCCAAGCTGGAAAGAATGGGTTCAAGCTATCGCTGCGTGGATACGACCCCAGTTACGACGTGCGCAGTCTCAGCGATGACCTTGCTGGCCGCCGCATCAATCCGACGTCTCCTATCGATTCTATGATGCTGACCAAGCCTCTGGGGATCGTACCCCATGTCGGTGGAAAACTCATCGAACCAGGCGACAACCACGCATTGGTCCTGCGCCAGTGGATCGCCGGTGGAGCAAAGCTCAACATGGGAACCCCTCGCGTGACAGGGATCCAAGTCACCCCTAGCAACCCGGTCATTCCGATGCCAGGTGGTATCCAACAACTGCGGGTCGTGGCAACCTACGCCGACGGCAAAACCCGCGACGTGACCCGCGAAGCCTTTTTGGAGTCCGGGAATGCCGAGGTCGGAGCGATCCTCGAAGGCTCGCGCGTGCAAGCCCTGCGGCGCGGCGAAGTACCAGTGCTTGCTCGCTTCGAAGGCGCATACGCAGCCACGACGTTGACAGTCATGGGGGACCGCCAAGGTTACCAGTCGGGGCAATTCGCTTCTCAAAATCCGATCGATCAATTGGTCGCTGCCAAATGGGACCGGCTCAAGATTCAACCTTCGGGCCTTTGCAACGACGCTGATTTCCTTCGCCGTGTGACGCTCGATTTAACAGGAGTTCCCCCGACTCCCGAAGCCGTCCGAGCATTCCTAGCCGATACCACCGAGAGCCGAGTCAAACGCGAACGGATCGTCGATGAGCTAGTCAGCAGCGACGCGTTCATCGACCATTGGACCAACAAGTGGTCGGACCTGCTTCAAGTCAATTCGAAGTTCTTGGGTAAAGAAGGAGCGGCCAAGTTCAAGGATTGGATCCGAAACAGTTTTGCGACCAACAAGCCCTACGACAAGTTCGTTTACGAAATCCTCACCGCCTCAGGATCCAACCGCGAGAACCCCGCAGCATCGTACTACAAGATTTTGCGCACGCCCGAAGAAGCCGTCGAGAACTCTACCCACCTGTTCTTGGCTGTACGGTTTAACTGCAACAAATGCCACGATCACCCGTTTGAGCGTTGGACCCAAGACCAATACTACGAGACAGCAGCCTACTTTGCTCAAGTCGGTTTAAAGAAAGATGAAGCTTCGGGCAACAACACCATCGGCGGCACGGCCGTCGAAGGGGCCAAGCCACTTTGGGAGGAAGTCTTTGATAAAAACGACGGCGAAGTCAAGCACCAAAAGTCCCAGCAAGCCATTCCACCGAAGTTCCCCTTTGTCGCCAACCATGCGCTGCCTGAAAACCCATCCAGACGAACTCAGTTTGCCTCATGGGTCACCAGCAAAGAGAACCCTTATTTTGCCAAGAGTTTCGTCAATCGCATGTGGGGTTACTTGCTTGGCAAGGGACTCATCGAACCCATCGATGACATCCGAGCCGGCAACCCTCCGAGCATTCCAGAGCTCTTGGCTTACCTCGAAAAAGACTTCGTCGAACATAATTTCGATGTTCGCCATGTGGTCCGCACGATCTGCAAATCGGATGTTTATCAGTTGTCGATCGATACCAACAAGTACAATGCCGATGACGATCGCAACTACTCGCATGCGATGCCAAGGCGGTTGCCTGCGGAAGTCCTCTTTGATTCGATCCACCAAGTCACCGGTGCGGTTTCAAAGATTCCGGGATTACCTCCTGGAACTCGCGCTGCGGCCCTGGCCGATGCCGATGCTGGACTCCCCGACGGCTTCCTGAACAACCTCGGTCGCCCACCGCGTGAGAGCGCCTGCGAATGCGAACGCTCCAACGAACTTCGGCTCGGTTCGGTCATGGCACTTGTCAGTGGACCAACCCTCGGTGGCGCGATCGCCGATCCGGAAAATGCCATCCGCAAACTGGTCGAGTCGACTACCGATGATACCGCCTTGATCGACGAGATCTTCGTTCGAGTCCTGAACCGACATGCGACCGCCGAGGAGATCCAAGCGGCCTTGTCGACCATGACGCTGGTGCAAACAGATCACCAACGACTCATGGGGCTACTGGCAGAGCGCGAAGCTTGGTGGATCGAAGAGAAACCTAAACGCCAAGCGGCCCTCGATGCAGAGCGCGAGTCGACCAAGATGGCGCTCGAAGCGCGTAAAGAGCAGATCCGGCCCGAGCGCCAGGCAGCAGAAAAGGCCCGGCTCGACAGGCTAGCTGCCGCCCAAGCGGCAGTCCAAGGGTTCGAATCCAATCTCGATAACAAACTTCAAGAGTTCATCGATGCGAGGCGAAACGGGCCCACTTGGCAAACCCTAACGGTGACCAAAGCCGAATCGACCACCGGCGCGACCCTAGCACCTCAATCGGATCGTTCGATTCGAGCTTCCGGTGCAGCGAATAAAGGACTCTACACGATCGATACAGTCGCCACCAACGGTGCGATCACCGCAGTGAGGCTCGAAGCCCTCACGGCAGCCGATCTGCCATCCCAAGGCCCGGGTCTTCCACAAAACGGAAATTTCGTGGTAACGGAATTAGAACTCTTTGCAGGGATGCCCGACAAACCGGCCGAGATGCGAAGAATCAAACTGATCAAAGGCCTAAGCGATTTCGACCAACAAGGCTTCTCGGCAGCAGCGGCCATCGATGGAAAGAACAACGACCAAGGGGGATGGGCGATCGCCAATGCAACCGGTGCTGAGCACTGGGTCGTGTTTGCTTTGGAAGCACCATTGACGCTTGGCAAAGGCGAAATCTTGCAATGGAGAATTCACCAAAATCACGATGCCCCTGACCATCGGCTCGGGAAATTCCGACTCAGCGTCGGCCAGCACGAAGGAGAGCTCGCCTTGGGTCTGCCGGAATCCTTTCAAGCGATCGGTGCAATCCCCCGCGCAGCTTGGACTCCGGAACTGACCAAACAGGGAGCCGATTACCTGAAAGTCTCTTCGGCTGAACTCAAGGGGTTGCAGGCAAACGTGCAGAAGGAAAGCCAAGCCTTGCCCGAGGACGAGCAAGTCTTGGTCCTTGCTAAACGGATCGAGCGATTGGGAACTCCGCTGCCGGAAGACTCCAGATTGCTTCGCTTGCGGGCCGATGCTAAAGAGAGCGAAGGTCAGTTGGTCAACGCACGGCTGACTTCGGCTCAGGATTTGGTGTGGGCTCTGATTAACAGCCCAGCATTTTTGTTCAATCACTAGTACTACAAACCACTTTTAGGTCACCTTTTTACAAGGCATTAAACCATGTTGCGATTGCTCGGTTCAGCAGGAAAAGATTTGTGCGACAGGAGCCTAGGGGTTACTCGCCGAGACATTCTGCGTGTGGGTGGCTCGGGACTCTTCGGACTCTCGCTTGCCAATCTCCTGAAACTCCAATCGGCAAGTGCTGCAACTTCCGAAGGTTCGCCAGGTTGGAACAAGGCCAAGCGGATGATTTTGGTCTACCTGCAAGGAGGGCCCTCTCACTTGGATCTTTGGGATCCCAAAGAGAACGTTCCCGACAAGGTCAAAAGTGTTTTCAAGCCGATACCGACCAAATTGACCGGTACGTTCTACACCGAGAACTTGCCCAAACTGGCTCAGGTCAACGACAAGTTCACGATGATCCGCTCGATGAGTTACACACCCAATGGGTTGTTCAATCACACCGCAGCGATCTACCAAATGATGACCGGGTACACCACCGACAAGGTCAGCGCCTCGGGACAATTGGAGCCACCTAGCCCCAAGGACTTCCCTAATTTTGGCTCGAACATCATCCGTCTGCGACCTGCCGATGAACCGATGTTGCCTTTCGTGATGCTCCCGAGACCTTTGCAAGAGTCCAATGTGGTAGGTAAAGGCGGAGCGGCTGGCTTCTTAGGAAAAGAATACGATCCATACACGCTGTATCCCGAAGGGGATGATATGGATATGAACAAGATGGATCGAATCAATGTCAGCGATTTGCAACTGCGACCAGAGGTCTTCTCGGTCCGATTGCAAAGGCGAGCCGCACTTCGCGATTTGATCAACAAGCAAATGCCAACGATCAACGCGGCAGTCGAGAAACAACAGCTCGACGAGTATTTTTCTCAAGCCCTCTCGTTGGTCGTCTCGGGCAAGGCCCGCGAAGCCTTTGACCTGAGCCAGGAATCCGAAGTCCTCAAGGATGCTTACGGGCGCAACACCTTTGGCCAAAGCTGCTTGCTGGCCAGAAGATTGATCGAAGCCGGTACGCGAGTCGTCGAAGTCGTTTGGCCTAAGGTAGCCAACAGTGACAACCATTCTTGGGATCACCACGTCGACCTTTCCAAACGGATGAAGAACCAGTCGGGTCCAATGCTCGATGCCGGTTTGTCGACGCTCATCGAAGACCTCGATCAACGCGGTCTTTTGGAAGACACCTTGCTGGTTGCCGTCGGAGAGTTTGGGCGATCGCCAGAACGGGGCGTTAGCACCAGCGGAAACGGAAACAGCGATGACGGACGCGACCACTGGCCTTATTGCTACACCTCGGTCATCGCCGGAGCGGGCATCAAGCGAGGATATGTGCACGGCAAGAGCGATAAGACCGCCAGTGCACCGATCGAGTCGCCAGTTCATCCGGCGCAGTTGCTGGCCACGATCTACCACGCTTTTGGCATCGAGCCAGAAACGATCGTGTACAACCACCTAAACCAACCTCGCGAGCTGGTCAAAGCCCAAGCCGTCACGGAACTGTTTTCCTAGTCACAGGTTCCGTCCAGCGGATTTGCTGATTTGTTGTTTACTCTTCATCGTTAGAAATCGTTGATCGATCATGCGTAAAGTTTTTTCGATGGCTGTTGCAATTGCAGCAGGTTTGGTGGCCGCTTGGACTCCTATGGCTAACCAACACGTGCTGGCCCAGGATCAAAAAGACCCTGCTCCTAAGAAGCAAGGGCTCGGGGCAACCCCTGCCAAAGCCTTCCGAGCCCCAGAAGGTTTCGACGTGGAGTTGGTCTATGAGGTGCCGTCCAAGGAGCAAGGCTCTTGGGTCGCCATGTGCGTGGATCTCAAAGGCAGGCTGATCGTCTCGGACCAGTACGGCAAGCTCTATCGCGTCACGCCCGGTGCACCTGGTCAAGGTGCACAAACCAAGGTCGAGCCGATCGATGTGAATCTGGGGATGGCCCAAGGTCTCTTGCACACCAAGGATGGACTCTACGTCGATGTCAACGGTGAAGGGATTCTCGACAAGGATCAAAAGGACGCACCCAGGGGGCCGGGACTCTATCGTCTTCAAGATTTAGACGGAGACGATCGGTTCGAAAAAATCGATCGCATCATTCCGATGACCGGTGGCGGAGAGCATGGACCGCATGCGATCATCCCCGGTCCTGACGGACGGCTTTATCTATGCGCTGGAAACCAAACCGATCTACCCGAAAAAATCGATCGTTCCAGAGTCCCCAGGCACTGGAGCGAAGACCACATGTTGGGCCGTATGCCCGATGCGCGCGGGTTCATGGCCAATCGATTGGCCCCCGGAGGTTTTATCTTGAGCTTCAAGCCAGATGGCAGCGATGTCGAACTGGTTTCAACCGGGTTTCGAAACCAATACGACATCGCCTTCAATCCATTGGGGGATCTGTTCACCTACGATGCCGACATGGAATGGGATATCGGAACTCCATGGTATCGCCCCACACGTGTCAATCATGTCATCAGCGGGGCTGAATTCGGTTGGCGCAACGGAACCGGAAAGTGGCCAGAATACTTTGCAGATAGTTTTGGCGCTGTAGCCAACATCGGTTACGGTTCACCCACGGGGATCACCTTTGGAACCCGAGCCAAGTTCCCTGCCAAATTTCAGAATGCTCTGTTCATCAGCGACTGGAGCTATGGCGTTGTCTATGCAGTCCACTTGGAGCCCGAAGGAGCTTCCTACAAAAGCACCTTTGAGCCTTTCATCAGCGCCTCGCCGATGCCAGTGACCGATCTGCTGATCCACCCCGAGCAAGGTTGCATGTACATGACCATCGGAGGCCGAAAGACGCAATCGGCGCTGTATCGTATCCGTTACACAGGTAGCGAAAGCACCCAACCTGCCTCGTTCCCCGATAACGAACCTGCGAAAACCGCCAGAGCGGCCCGGCGGCAGCTCGAAGCCATGCACACCCCCGGAGCCAGTCTCGATATCACCGCAGCGATGCGGCACTTAGGAAGCCCCGATCGGGCTCTGCGAAGTGCCGCTCGCTTGGCCTTGGAACATTTCGACTCGAAACTTTGGCGAGATCCAGTCCAACAATCCCTACCCGCACAATCAGCGATCACCATGGCCGTTGCCTTGTCCCGCAAGGGAACCCCTGCCGACCAAGCCGACATCCAAAATAGTCTGCTGCGGTTGGATTGGAGTAAACTCAACAACACCGAGAGACTCGAATTGCTGAGAGCCTACCAATTGAGTTTCTTGCGACTAGGCCAAGGGGATCCCGCTGTGCGTCAAAAGATCGTCGCTCAACTGGACTCCCACTTCCCTGTTGCCGATGGTGATTCACTGGTCGATCGCGAACTAGCCCGAGTGCTGATCTACTTGAATGCTCCGAAGATCGTGGATCGTTGCGTCGCCCAAATGAATGGGTCGAACTCTGCCGAGCAGCAGATCCACTATGCGTTCTGCTTGAGAGAAGCCCAACAGGGTTGGACACCACAGACACGCAAAGCCTACTTTCAGTGGTTCTACGACATCGGGACAGCTCGCGGTGGCGCATCCTTTGGCGGATTCCTTGAGAATATTCGCAAGGTAGCCATCGGCAATCTTGAGGACGAGGACAAAAAGGAACTGGGCGAACTCATCGGCCCCTTGCCCGCTCCAAAAGATCCACTTGCCGACCTTGCTCCAAGAGCCCTGGTCAAACAATGGACAGTCGAGGAACTCTCGGAAAAATTCGCCGCCAAAAAAGGTGGCTTCAACTACGAACGAGGCAAACAAATGTTCGCCGTCGCTCAGTGCTACAAATGCCACCGCTTCGCAGGTCAAGGTGGAATCCAAGGTCCCGATCTGACCGCGTCCTCGCAAAGGTTCTCGACCAAGGACATGCTCACAGCCATCCTCGAACCCAATAAAGAGATCAGCGATCAGTACGAAGCCACCGTTTTTCAGACCGAAGAAGAGACGGTGATCGGTCGTGTTGCCAACCTCAACGGCGACAATCTGATGATCGCCACCAACATGCTCGATCCAGGCAATTTCACGAACCTCAAACGCAGTGACATTGTCGATATGAAACCGAGCAAGGTTTCGATGATGCCAAGCGGATTGCTCGATACGCTCAGCGAAGATGAGATCTTCGACTTGCTGGTCTACTTGCAATCTGGCGGAAATCCCAAGAGCGATCGGTATGCGAGCATCACTCCAGCGAGGTAAACGCTAGCTTTATCTGACATTGCGGGAAAACACTCGTTTTTGATACAAGGGACCTCTAAACGATTAGGGGTCCCTTTGCTCTTGCGAGTCGCAGATGCTTTCCCGTTGGACGATCCGAAAGAAGTTGCAGATCGCCATGGCGGTCTTAGGACTGGTCATCGCTGCATTGGGATACAGTTCTTTCCGTGGGGTTTATGCGTACAAAGAGCTTGTCGGAACCCTCAGCAGTCGTGCCAGCGAAATCCCATTGACGGCTGAGTTGACTCGGGCCATCGATGATTTGCGATTGGACAAAGAGCCGACGCAGACTCGCGAGGTTCTGAGTTTCTCGCTTCAAGACAATGATGCTTCGAGCAATTACACACGGCCTCCGTTCTCGGACCGATTGCAGCAGGTTCGAGAGATTTTGGCTCGTTACAAATCGAGATTGGAGGGTTCCCATTCCGACGCGTTATTTTTGGCAGACCGAAGCGAAGAGCTTCAAACGGCGGAGAAAATAGGAGAGTTGGTCAACGAGATCGCTTGGCGAAACGGACGCAAGGATTTGGGGACCAATCGAATTGCGCGGATGCAGCAAGACCAGGATCTCGATCAGCTTGGAGATCTTGCCCATCAGTTGCCCGATTTGCTGACACGTCGAATGATCAGTTTTCGAGATGAGGTTCGCACCCGGTATCGGACTTGGATCATCATGGCCTGGAGCAGCGCGATTGTGGCTGCGGGTATGCTTGTGGGTTTGTTTGTCTACGCTCGTTCGGCGGTGGTTCGCCCATTCAAAAACCTTCTCTATGGAGCGCGTCGAGTGGCTCAGTGCGACTTTGCGTATCGGATCCACACATCCAGTTCCGATGAAATCGCCGAGTTGGCTCATGCGATCAATCTCGGAGCGCAGAGTTTCTTGGCGATTCAGAAAGACTTGAAGGAGCAAGTTCGCCAGCGGTCTGAAGAGGTCATCCGCAACGAGCAATTAGCCAGCGTAGGATTTTTGGCAGCGGGTGTCGCTCATGAGATCAACAATCCCTTGGCCGCGATCGCTTGGAGTGCAGAGGCGCTTGAAGCGCGTTTGCATCGAATTCTGCATCCGGTCCTTCAGTCTTCCGACGCAAATCGGTTAGAGGATTCTGTTGGTGATGCAGGTGCATCGCTTGCTGGTAGCGATCTTGAGACACTAAGAACGTATTTGCGGCGAATTCAAGACGAAGCTTTTCGATGCAAGGGGATCACGGAGCGTTTGCTGGATTTCTCGCGTTTAGGGACCAACCAGCGCAAGCAGCAGACGGACATGAATACGATTGTCGAGGATGTCGTCGAAATGGTTCGGCACCTGGGTCCTTACCGCTCTCAAAAAGTCGAGTTCGAATTAGCTGACAAACCAGCGATCGCTTGGGCGTCGCCTCAGGAGATGACGCAAGTGGTTTTGAATCTAGTGACCAATGCACTGGAATCCTTGGACCCTGACTCCAAGACCGGAATGGTGCGGGTCAAGGTTCAGAACCGCCCTGAATCCGAGCAAGTCTATTTGCTCATCGAGGACAACGGTTGCGGGATGGACGACGAAGTGCTTAAGCACTTATTTGAACCCTTCTTTACACGGCGTCGAGACGGTCGTGGTACAGGGCTTGGACTGCCGATCACCAACCGGATCATCACCGATCATGGTGGCCGAATCACTCCCCGCAGCGACGGGCCTGGAATGGGATCTCGCTTTGAAATTGTATTGCCATCGAAACTTACGAACGATTCTCTTTATGACAACCACCATGAACTCGCCATCGCCTGAAGGCCTTTCGATCCTGTTTGCCGACGACGAAAAGGAACTGCAAGAAATCGCTCGCATGGAGCTCCCTTTTTATGGCCACCGTGTGACCGTCTGCCCAGATGGATATACGGCAGTGGCAGCGTTGGAAAAGGATCGATTCGATTGTTTGATTGTCGATCTGGATATGCCGGGGATGAATGGCATTCAAGTCATCGAGCGGGCAGCGACCTTATCGCCAGCTACCGAAGCCATCGTGCTTACCGGGAAGCGATCCCTCGAGACGGCCATCGCAGCCTTGCGATTTGGAGTGATCGATTATTTGAGCAAGCCATGTCGGTTCTCTGAGCTCAACGAGTTGCTATCTCGCGTTGCGCAAAGGCGTCGGCTCAAGCAACGCACCGCAGAGCTTCAGCGATTGGAGCGAAGCCAATCATCACGGCACACCCAAATCGTCGGCGAGTCCAAATCCATGCAGGGGATTGCCAAGCTTGTATCGCGAGTGGCACCGACCAACAGCACCGTCTTGATTCGCGGCGAGACCGGTTGTGGCAAGGAGCTTGTAGCGCGATCCGTCCACGAAAAGAGCCTGCGATGTGACAAACCGTTCATCGCGATCAACTGCGGTGCTCTGCCAGAACACTTGATTGAAAGCGAGTTATTTGGTCATGTCAAAGGTGCTTTTACAGGCGCGGATGTCCAGAGGCAGGGGTTATTCGAGGCGGCCAATGGAGGGACGGTTTTCCTTGATGAAATCGGCGAGTTGCCCTTGGCGATGCAAGCCAAGCTCTTGCGGGTGCTCGAGAGTGGAGATTTGCGCCGAGTCGGTGACAATCAGATCACGCATGTTGACACGCGAGTCGTATGCGCTACCCACCGTGACCTCGAATCGATGGTCGAATCGGGCAGCTTCCGAGAGGATTTGCTCTTTCGCATCAACGCCTTTGAGATCCATGTACCACCACTTCGTCAAAGGGTCCAGGACGTGATGGATTTGGCTAGATATCTATACCTCAGACACCATCCCGAGCATGCTTCGATCGAATCGATCTTTTCGACCGAGGCGATCGAGCTGCTTTTGCAGCATCCTTGGCCTGGCAATGTGCGCGAGCTGGCAAATGTCATCGAACACGCGACGATCCTGTGCGAGTACCCTCCGATCATGCCAGAGCATTTGCCCAAGCATTTGGTGGAGCGCAGGTTGCGTCGGGATATCAAAGCGGCCACGAGCGAGCCGGTGGTCGTCCCGCTACGCGAGGCACCCAAGAGCCTCAAGGAGCTCGAAGTCCTTGCGGTCCAGGAAGCGGTCCAGCGGCATCATGGGAACAAAGCAGCGGCAGCCGAAGAGCTCGGCATCAGCATCAAAACGCTCTACAACAAACTCAACTCTGTAGAAGCCAACAACAAAAAAGCGGCTTAGTGCAACAAGCGTCCACCCACGATATTGAAGGACGGACCCCCTTTTTTGCCACGAGTACCAAACCCTACTTCTGTAGCGCAGTACCCATGTTCCCTTGCCAAACCTGCGTGCGGCTTGTTCATGCCCTTTGAACCGCACGGATAAGCTATAATCGCTCCTATCCATTTTCTTCGTTCAAGGAGCAACGGCGATGCGACTTTCTTTGTTGGCCTTCTACCAATCACTAACTGTCGGCGTGCTTGGTTTTTGTGTTGCGAATTTTTCAACCAAGCACGCTTGCGCGGAAAACAGCGGCAAGCCCAATTTGCTGATCTTTTATTCCGATGATCAAGGCTGGGGAGAGACCGGTTGCTATGGCAACAACCAAATCCCTACGCCAAACATCGATGCCTTGGCTGCCAACGGTGTACGATTCACCCAAGGATACGTCGCGGCGACCTACTGCAGCCCTTCGAGAGCCGGACTCTTAACCGGAAAATACCCGACCCGATTCGGCCATGAATTCAACGCCGTGGCCAACAAATCCGGACTGAGGCTCGACCAAGTCACCTTGGCCAATCGACTCAAGGAACTTGGATACGCAACTTGCTGTGTCGGCAAATGGCATTTGGGAAACTCTGAGCCATACCGCCCCACCAAACGCGGCTTCGATGAATTCTTCGGCACCTTGGCCAACACCCCCTTTTTCCATCCAAAGAATTTTGTCGATTCGAGGATCTCTCAAGACGTTCGCGAAATCACCGACGATAACTTCTACACCACCGACGCTTATGCCCAGCGATCGATCGATTGGCTCGAAAAGAACAAAGACAAGTCGTGGTTCCTGTACCTCCCTTTCAACGCGCAGCATGCACCGCTTGAAGCTCCCCAAAAATATCTTGATCGCTTTCCTGATATCCAAGACCAGAAACGCAGGCTCTTTGCGGCGATGCTCTCGGCCCAAGACGATGCGGTTGGCCGAGTGATGACCAAACTGCGCCAAATGGGCCAAGAAGAAAACACACTCGTCTTTTATATCGCCGACAATGGAGGCCCCACACAAGCGACCACGTCGAAAAACGGTGGATTGCGAGGCTTCAAAATGACCACCTTCGAAGGTGGCCCTAGGGTTCCTTACATATCGCAGTGGAAAGGCCATTGGCCCGCAGGCAAAGTCTACGACTATCCAGTGATGAACCTCGATGTCGTACCGACGATGCTTGCTGCCACCGGCAACAAGATCCCTCAGAGCGAACAGCTCGATGGAGTCGATCTAGCTCCATTCATCACAGGACAAAATAGCGCAAGACCTCATGAGACGATGTACTGGCGATTCGGACCACAGTGGGCGATTCGACACGGGGATCTTAAACTGGTCGTCTCTCGAGGCGGATCAGGGAAACCGGAATTGTACGACCTGTCGAAGGACCTAAGCGAATCGAGCGATCTGGCTACAACGCGTCCTGAAGAGGTTAAAAAGTTACAAACCATGTGGGACGCTTGGAGTGCCCAGCAAGCTCCCCCCAGCGCGATCGATGCACCTGCGAATCAGAAAGCGCGCAATCCAAGAGCTCGTCAGCAGTCTGCGGCAAGGAGCAACGATGATCGGACCTAAGGCAGTATTTGCCGCTTTATGGCTCAGCATCCTTGGCCATACGCTGGCTTTCTCGCAACTGGCTGGCCAGCCGTCAAACAATCCGCTGGTGATTGTCAATTCTGGACAATCGACCGCAATGATCTTGATGAGGACGGGACGATCGACGCGACAACGTTGTACCCTTTTACGCTCATGCGTATCGACGGCGGGCGATAGGGCAAAAAAATGATAGGGCAAAAAAAGGTGGCAGCTTATAGATTGGGAATTAACCATGAAACACAGGTTCTCCCAATGAGG
>Ga0172373_10007264_pt1 | contig 14443 bp, 8 predicted proteins | sample Lak10m_2_FD_114546 | JGI IMG/M metagenome (GOLD analysis project Ga0172373, IMG submission 114546) | Freshwater microbial communities from Kabuno Bay, South-Kivu, Congo - kab_092012_10m | ecosystem: Environmental > Aquatic > Freshwater > Lake | place: Democratic Republic of the Congo: South-Kivu... | reverse complement strand
TTATAACATATAAATTTATTAAAAATTGATTTTAAATACACTAAATAAAATTTATAAAATGAATATGGTAATATAGTATTTTTTATGAAATTTTGGATAATTTTCCTAAAAATGAGTGTATAAATAATATTATTTATATAATATACAAATGTGTAAAATAATGGTTAATAATTTTCTTAAATATCAATGTATGTGGAATATATTATATTTATTTTTTCAAAGAAACATTTGTTAATAAATGAAAAGCTTTAAAATTGCCAATAAGGTAATATAATTATGTATTATTCCATTTAATTTAGTGAATATACACCAATTTTTATAAATATTATATAAATTTATTACATATTATTTTTAAATACACAAAATAATATGTAATAAAATGAATATAGTAATGTATGCATAAAAAATATTTATCTTCGATAAATATTTTTTTATTTTTTATGAAAATTATCAAAATTTTCATAAAAATTAGTGTATTTATATTTGTCTTATTTATATTAAAAAATATTTTATAATTTCTAATTAATCTAAATGAATCATTATAAAAATATCTAAATATAATATATTAATGACATCATTAAATGATATTAAATTAAGTGAAAAATATAGAATAATGATTGGATTAAATAATGTAGATAATATTAGTGATGCTAATAAAATTTTAAATATTACACAAGTGACAAATTTATTACCTATTTTAAACAGTAAAATTAATACAACTAATGGAACAATATTTAATGGAATAACTATATTATCTTCTTTAAATATTTCTGGCTATTCAACATTAAATGATACTATAGTTAATAATAATTTATATATATCAAATAATAGTAATCTAAATATAATATCAAGTTATAGTATATTAACTAATAATATAACAGTATCATCTAATTTTAATGTTCAAGGGATTGGACAACTAGAAACAATAAATACTAATTCAATAAATGCAATAAATAATAATTTAAATATTATAGGAAATACTATTAATATAGGTACTACATCAAGTATAATTAATATTAATGGTACTACAACTTTTATTGCAAATAATTTATCAGTTTATTCTGATAAATTAATTACTTTAAATTATAATTCTGCAACTTCTCAAGCTAATGATATTGGTTCATTATCAGGTATTCAAATATTAGGTATTTCGGGAACAGGATATATTAAAACAAATGCTACTGCAGATAGATTTATAATTAAAGGACCAAATTATGCAACTGAAGGTTATGTAGCTACATTGGATTTATTAAATAATTTTGTTATTACAGGGAATAGTATAATTAATGGGAATATAACAACTAATAATTTATTTGTAAATAATAATTGCGAATTATATACATTAACAATAAATTCTAATTTAAATGTATCGCAATATTCATCTTTAAATAATGTAACAATAACATCATCATTAACTGTAACTGGTTTATCTACATTCAATAATGTTAATATAAATTCAAATTTGAACATTTCAGGTGATACAATATTAGGAAATGTTACGGCCAATACAGTAACAATATCAGGTGATACACAAATGCAAAATTTAACTATATTATCAAATTTATATGTATCGCAATATACTATTTTACAAAATACAACAATATTATCAAATTTATCTGTATATGGAAATAGTTTATTAAATTCAACAACAATTAATAGTGCATTAAATGTTTCAGGCGATAGTTATTTTAATAATGTTACTAATATATCTAATATTTATGTATCTGGAACAACTTTTTTAAATACAACAACTATATTATCTACATTAAATGTATCAAACAATAGTATATTTTATGGTAATATAACATGTATAGGTTACTTAAATGTTTCTAGTTCATCTATATTTCAGAGTAATGTTACGGTAAATAATAATTTAACTGTATTATCTAATTCAATTTTTAATGATATTAATATTAATAGTACATTAAATGTTAGTGGTTCAACTAGATTTACCGGAAATTTAATTGCTAATAATGGATTAATAGTATCAGGTAGTTCAATTTTAAATGGTGATCTAACTTTAAATTCAAATCTTAATGTATTAAATAATACTATATTAGGAAATGCGGTAACTATTAATTCTAATTTATCAGTAAGTGGAAATACTACAATATTAGGTAATTCTGTAATTCAATCAAATTTAACAGTATCAGGTAATACTATGCTAAATAATGCAACAATATTATCAAATTTATTAGTTTCAGGTAATACTACATTAAATAATACATCTATATTATCATTTTTAAATGTTTCTGGATTTGCCGTAATTCAAGGTAATGTATCATTATTATCAACATTAAATATATCTAATTATACAATTTTAAATATGACAACTATAAATTCAAATTTAAATGTTTCAGGTGATACTATATTAAATACAACTACAATTATGTCTACATTAAATGTATCTAATAATACTATATTTAATAATGTAACTGTTAATTCAAATTTGAATGTATACGGCGATGCAATTTTTAATAATTTTGTACTTATAAATAATTTATTAAATGTTAAAAATAATGCTACTTTTAATAATGGTTCTATAAGTTCTAATTTATATGTAAGTGCAAATGCATATTTAAATGATGTAACAGTAAATTCAAATTTATATGTATCAGGATCTACATATATAGATATTGTAAATTCAAATATATTATATAGTGATAATTTAAATACATCAAATTTAACAATTAATTCAAATTTATATGCATCAGGAACTATAAATTTTAATACATTAGCAGTTTCAAACACATCTTATTTAAATGATATAACTTGCAATAATATTATTGGGAATAATTGTACAATTAATAATTTATTATATGTTAGTAATATGTCAATATTAAACGATATGACTATTATGAGCAATTTATTTATAAATAATAATATATATGGAAATATAATTAATTCTAATAATTTATATGTTACAAATAATAGTTATTTAGAATCAGTTACTATAAATACTAATTTATTAGTTAATAATAATACATTATTAAACAATGCAATTATAAATAATTTAACAACAACAAATATTAATGTATTAAATCTTACAGTAACTTCTAATTTAAATGTTATTAATGATGCTATATTTAATGAAAATATAACTATTAATACATTATTAAATGTACATAATATTATATCAAATGATATAACAATTAATTCAAATTTAAATATAATAAACTTTGGTACTTTTAATCAAATTCAATCTTTAGATATTAAAAGTACAAATATGACTACATTAATACTTGATAGTAATTCAATAACTTCATTAACAATTAATACAAATAATTGTAATACAACAAATCTTTCGATATTTAATGATTTAAATTGTTATAATATGACAGTAAATTCTAATTTATTTGTTAATGATTCTATAAATACATCAAATATAAATGTAAATAATAATTGTGTAATAAATGAAAATATTACATGTTTAAATAATTTATTAGTATCTAATATTGGATATATAAATAATGCACATGTAAATAATTTAAACGTTTCAAATAATAGTATATTTAATAATATTAATGCAACATATTTAACAGTAACGCAAACATCTATATTTGAAAATATTACTTGTAATACATTATTAATAAATGATTCAATAAATTCAAATGATTTATTAATTACAAATAGTTGTAATATTAATAATTTAGCATCATCATATATAAGTGTAACATCATTATTTAATGCTAATAGTTGTAATGTAAATACTATGACAGTATTATCAGATTTATCTGTATTGGGAAATACAAATATTATAAATTTAACTGGAAATAATGCATATATAAATGATATGGATGTAGATAATATTAGTGTTAATTCTATTTTGAATACTAATAATATGATTGTAAATGATATAACTGCGTATTCATTAGTAAATATATCTGGCAATTCAATATTAAATAATGTTACTATATTATCTTCATTATATGTAAATGGTAATATTAATACTAATGGTTATATAAAAACTAATCCAATTTTATTTTTTGGATCAATAAATATTCACACTACATATTCATCTTTGGAAACTATTGAATTTACTCCAATTATAGATAATTTCTCATGTTGGAATAATAATATATTTACTGTTCCAGTTACAGGATATTATAATGTTAATTGTTCATGTACAATTGATTCAACATCTACTGCACCTTGTCTATTATTTGCAGTTAAAACCAGAAATAATATAGACGAAACAAAATTTATATTATTATTGACAAATAATAGTAATGAATATAGTTCAAGTGGATTTTGTGTTTTTGATTGTAATGTTAATGATACTATTAGAATTATTAATTATAATAATGATTGTTTATTATCACAAAATCAAAATTATGGTGCGTTAGGAATTAATTTATTATAATTAGTTTCTATTAATAATATAATGAATAATTCATTAGTAAGATATGCAAATGGATGCCATTATATACATTATAATAAATTATATGATAATATATCCGATGAATCTTTAAAATGTAAATATGATCCAGAAGATTTAAACTTATTTGATTCTAAAATACAATCTATTTCTCGTTGTACAAATTTATATAATAAAATTCCAGAACATGAAAATCAATGTTTTTCTAGTTGTACAAATTTGTATAATAAAATTCCAGAACATGAAAATCAATGTTTTTCTCGTTGTACAACAGAAAAAACAAAATATTTATGTAAATATCATTATAATTTATATTTAAAATTATATAAAAATTCATAAAAATACACATGGAAATTTTCATAAAAAATATAATTAATTAAATATATGATTATTATAAATATTTGACTTATCACAATCTTACAGAAAATCAAATATTTTTTATAAAATTTTTGATAATTTTCATGAAAATGAGTGTATTAATGATTGTGATAAATAGATTTTCTGATGTGCTTAATAACTTTTTTAACACTCATTTTCATAAAAATGTAAAATTATTTATTTTTGATATATAATTTTTTCTATGCACATTAAATATGTGCTATTATTTTATAAATAATTATTATTTCTAAATTATATGAATATTTTAAAATATTTGATTTTCTGTTCTATAATAAATAAAAAAATCTAAGATTTTTTTATTTATCCTAGGTTTCATATGGACGCACAAAACCTAATTGCTAACTTATATTCAATAAATATTATTTTATTTTATATGAAATTTTTATAAAAAATGAGTGTATGTACTATAAATATTCATAAAATATTTTTGCACATATACTACCTATAATTACATCACTAGGATAATGAACTCCTAAATAGACCCGACTTAATAGAACTAAATAAGGATAAAAATTAATATATTTATTATTGATTTTTAAAATATAAAATAATAAAAATGCATTAAAAGCATGACCAGAAGGTAAAGAATATCTATCAATATAAGCCGTTTCATAATTATGTATATTAATATTATTAATATAAGGTCTTTCTCTTTTAATAATATTTTTAATAAAATATATAAATATTTGTGATATTAATAAAAAAATCATATCATTACATTTAATATTATTATTTATATAAAGTATATATATTATACATAAATATACATTTGTATGAAAAGGATAAGATATAAGCCTCATAATTGTACGAAAATCATATTTTTGTATTTTTATAATTATTTTTTCTTCAATATGATTCATTTGTTTATTATAATTTAGATAAAAATAATTTTCTTGATTATTTTAATGAAGAAAATATTAAAAATATTATATTTTATAATAATATTATATATAATTATACAAACGCTATATGATAATAATAATTTAATAAATTATAATAAAAATAAGAATTCTAATAAATTATTAAATTATAATAAAAATAATAATTTAATAAATTATGATGAAAATGATAATTTATTATATAAATATAAAAATGATAAATATTTTAAATCAGATAAAAATTATGATATTAGTCCTTGGAGTAATATATATAAATTAAATAATGATCAGTCAATTTACTGTATAAAAATTGATATACCATCACTAAATGATTATGAAAATTGGAAACAATTAGTTGATAATATTGATTTTGATCCTCGTACAAAAGAAATGAAAATAATAGCAGAAAGTGAAGCAACTGCTTTAGCAATTGTAAATTTAATGATAGCTAATTTTAATGGTGATATATCATTACATGACATATTAAATAAAAATTTAATTGAAATTTCAATTCATAAAGCTAATAATTATAATGTAGTTAAAATTAAATTGAAAGAACAATTAAATAATAGATTACAAAAAAAAATTAAAATACCGAGCGAATTTAAAAAAGATTTAGCATATGATAATAAAAATTATGAAAATATAGATGCTTATGAAGGAAATGATTATTCATATTTATAAATAATTATAAAGATATTATTATTAGATTTATTAATTATCGAATAAATTAAAATTATCAATAAAAAATATTATAATAATACGAAAAATAGATTATATCCAATTGAAACATTAATAAAATTTATTTTATTCATTTTAAATACAGGTATGATTGTGGTAAATATTAAATTTACCACAATTTTAACATTTCATAAATTTATTATGTTATTTCTTATAGAGGATTAGTTGAGAAAAAATTTATTATCAACTCATTGATATAAATAAAATCAATGGTTTTATTTATATCAATTCAAAAGTTGTGTATCTATATTTACATCAATTGATAATATTCAGCCATATACAACTACACTCATTTTTATAAAAATAATGGATAATATATAAAATCTAATATTTATTAGATTATTCAATTTAATATTTATTAAATTGAATACATCAAATAATAACAGTACTTTTAAAAAAAATGAATAAATTTAATTACATATATATTTTGTATAATCGATTAAATTATTAATAGTTTCAGCATTATCAATAATTTTAGAATAAAATATTTTATTATTAACTTTAAATACTAAATTTTTATCAATAAAACATTTATATATACCAGATTTAATTTTTAAATTATTTAAATGTATATTATTAATTTTATTGTTATTTGCATCATACCATTCATTATCATATTTAATATTTATAGATAAATGTTTTAATGGATATATTTTTGTATCACAATTATCATAATTATTATAATTATTATAACAAGACAATATTAATCCTTTAAATTTATTTGTACAAATATTATTAATATTAGATAAAATATCTTTTATTAAATTTTTATCAATATTACATAATAATAAAGGATACCATTTAGTATCTTCTTTATATAAATTACTAAATTTATACATATTTATAATATCTTTATTTATTATATTTTTTAATTCATCTAAAGTATTTACATTAGAAATTATATTTGTATTATTTGTAAATTGATGATTATCTTGCAGTAATTTATATCTTTGATATATTGTAGTATTAGGAATATCTATATCATATATTAAATATATATTTAAATCATCAATGTATTCAGCTTTAACTTGATATGAATGTAATAAATTTGTATTTGGATATGCATAATTTGGAATATTATTAATGATAAATCCAAATGATTTATATCTAATAAAGTAATCATTATAACTTAATATATTTTTAATATTATCATATTTTAAAGGTGTAAAATTAAATCTATGATAATGTGTATTATTAATATTTGGTAAATTATTAATAAATTTAATATTTTTAAATCTTTTAACATACATACGTAGATAATGTAATATTTTATTTATTTTTATCACATTAATATTTTTAGAAGATAAAAATCGAGTATAATATATTATTTTATTATTTATTAAATTTTCCTTTATTAAAACATATTCATTTATTAATTTATATTTTATTAATATTTTAAATATATCATTTTTAATAGAACAATTATTTATATCAATTAAATAATCCAAATTTATAGTTCTAAATATTTCATATGAATTATTATATATAATTTTATCTAATTCATTAATATCATATTCTTTATCAAAATTCATATAATTATAGCAAATTATCATTATTAATTTTAATAATAATTTATCATTATTATTCAATATATTATCTAATAAATTGTATACATATTCAATAGTCTCAAAATATATAGAAAATATATTAATTATAGTATATAATTCTGAGTAATTATAAGATTTATAATAATATTTGTGTAATTCACATATCATATTAATATTATTTTTTTCTTTCGTGTTTACATTATATAGTGTTATTATCATATAATTTAAGTAAGGATTTAAATCAACAATTTGAGATAATATTTTTATTTTTTTTAAAATGTATTTAGGTGGGCATATTATTAATTTTGAAATCATATTTTTTATTAAATTTTCATTTATAAATTTTGTTTTATTAACTAGTAATACATTATTTATTAAATATTTATATAATCTATCATCTGAATTTATTATAGCATTACATATTATTTTTTCCATTAATTCATATGATAATGAATTAATATTTATATTTAACATTTCAAACCAATACATAAAAATAATAATACTTCCATATAATGATGAATGAATCATCATATCATATATAATTTTTTTATTAATTATATTTATTAATCTATTCTTTAATTTATATAATAAAATCTGTCCTTTATTAATTTCACATAATTTAAATAATAATTTATATTCTATTATATCATTATCTAATTTTTTTTTTATATTATCTAATATATTATTATTATTATAAATAATAATAAAATTATCAATTATATATTCACATAATTTATAATAATAAGTACATTTATAATTATTAGTTATATCATTTAGTTTTTTATTATGTACACGATGCATTAATTCAAATAATAAATTTATTCTATCATTTATATTAATTGAAATAATATCATAATTTTCTAAATTATTATTACTATATAATTGTAATATTTTATTTATTTCCTTGGAAATAATCATCTAATAAATAAGGAAAAGATTTATTTAAATCAATATTAAAAATTTTATAAAAATATTTAGTAAAGTATGATAATACACCTATTTTTAAGAAAATTATTAAATATTTCATAAAAAATGAAAAATTATTTATCTTTGATAAATAATTTTCGCATAGAAAAAATACAAGTATTTTTCTATGCTCATTAAATATGCATATTTTTTAATAAAATAATCATTACTAGCAAAATTATATAAAATTATTAAATTTTATTTTTATATACACTAAATAATATTTATAAAATGAATACGATAAAACAGTATTTTTTATGAAATTTTTTATAATTTTCATAAAAATGAGTGTATTTAATAAATAGGAAAATTTTTTCGGTCCATATATTTATTTTTTAAATAAGACAATTTATAAATACAAATTTGAATAAGCTCGGTATATACTATTATTATATTTAATTTAATAAATATTTAATTCAATAAGACAAAGGTGTTCATCCTTAAATTATTAAATATTTTATGTACATACACTCATTTTTATGAAAATTATTAATACTTAATTGAAACAACGAGAAATAAATCTTCGATTTATTTCTCGGCGAAACATTTTTAATTAAAAAATAGGTATATTTAATGAGCATAGAAAAAAATATTTATCTTTGATAAAAAATGAAAAATTATTTATCTTTGATAAATAATTTTTGCATAGAAAAAATACAAGTATTTTTTCTATGCTCATTAAATATACCTATTTTTAATAAAATAATTATTACTAGCAAAATTATATAAATTTATTAAATATTATTTTTAAATACACTAAATAATATTTATAAAATGAATATATTAAAATAGTATTTTTTATGAAATATTTGATATTTTTCATAAAAATGAGTGTATTATATTTTATTTAAAAAATTGATAATATTATTTTAAAAGTATAATACATTATAAATTAATGGGAAAAAAAGCTAATACCGTTACATTAGATGCTGAGAAATATGATAAAAAAACCCAAAGAGAACATATTTTATTAAGACCAGATACTTATATTGGTTATACAGAATTAACAAATGAAGAGATGTGGGTATATTCTGATGAAACAAATACAATTATTAAAGAAAATATAACATTTTCACCAGGATTTCTTAAAATTTTTGATGAAATAATAGTTAATGCTAGAGATGCATCAATTGTTGATAATACTTGTGATTGTATAAAAATAGAATATAATAAAGACGAAGGCTTTATATCTGTATATAATAATGGTGATATTGGTATTCCTGTTGAAGAACATCCAGTTCATAAAATGTTAATTCCTACAATGATTTTTGGTGAATTATTAACTAGTTCTAATTTTGATGATAATGTGGAAAGAGTAGTAGGTGGACGAAATGGTATAGGTGCAACATGTACTAATATTTATTCAACTAAATTTATAGTTGAAATAGATGATGCTAAAAGAAATAAAAGATATAAACAAATTTGGACAGATAATATGTTAAATATAGATGAACCTATTATTACAAAATTACCAGCTAAAAATAAAAGTTCAGTTAAAATAACATTTTATCCAGATTTTAATAGATTTGGTATAATAGATTTAAATAATGATCATTATAAATTATTTCATAGACGTGTAATAGATATAGCAGGAACTACACATAATAAATTAAAAGTATTTTTTAATAATGTTAAAATAGATGTAACTAATTTTAAATCATATATTACTATGTATTATCCTGATACCGAAATATTTTATGATTCTACAGATAGATGGGATGTTGGTGTTATTTATAAACAAGATTTGGGCGATTCTATTAGTTTTGTAAATGGTGTAAATACATATAAAGGTGGTACACATTGTAATGCAGTAATGGATAGTATAATAAAACCATTAATAAATGATTATATTAAAAAGAAAAATAAAGAAATTAAAGTTACAGCATCTACAATTAAAGATAATTTAGTATTTTTTATAAATTCCATAATTATTAATCCATCATTTTCATCTCAAACAAAAGATACTTTATCAACTAAACCTGAAAAATTTGGTTCAAAATATGAACCATCACAAGCTTTATTAAAAAAATTAGCAAAATGTGGTATTGTTGAACAAGTTATTGATATTGCAAAAGTTAAAGAAAATTCAAGTTTGAAGAAAACAGATGGGAAAAAACAACTTAGAATTTCTGGTATACCAAAATTGGAAGACGCAAACAAAGCTGGGTCAAAAGAATCTAATAAATGTACTTTAATTTTAACTGAAGGAGATTCTGCAAAAGCAACAGCAATGGCAGGTTTAAGTATAATAGGACGTGATTATTATGGTATATTTCCATTAAAAGGAAAATTATTGAATGTTAGGGAAGCGTCACCATCACAATTATTAGCAAATGAAGAAATCAAAAATTTAAAAATAATTTTAGGTTTAAAACAAGGTGAAGATTATTCTATTGAAGAAAAATTTAATACATTAAGATATGGTCATATAATGCTAATGTGCGATCAGGATGTAGATGGAAGTCATATTAAAGGTCTATTTATAAATATGTTACATACATTATGGCCAACATTAGTAAAATGTAAAGATTTTGTTCAAACATTAAATACACCTATAGTTAAAGCAACAAAAGGAAAAGAAGTTATTGCATTTTATAATTTATCTAATTATGAACAATGGAAAGAAACACCTGAATCAAATGGATATAAAGTAAAATATTATAAGGGGTTGGGTACATCGACACCTCAAGAAGCACGAGAATATTTTATTAATATTGATGAAAAATTAATAAAGTATTTTTGGGATAAAGAAGATGATGATGAAGCAATTAAATTAGCTTTTGATAAATCAAAAACAGATGAAAGAAAGAATTGGTTAATGAATTATGATAAAAATAATACTTTAATGTACGAACAGAAAGAAATTCAATATTATGATTTTATCCACAGTGATTTAATTCATTTTTCAAATGAAGATATTATTAGATCAATTCCATCAGTAATAGATGGATTAAAACCTTCACAAAGGAAAATTTTATATGGAGCATTTTTGAGAGGATTAGATAAAGATGAAGTAAAAGTAGCACAATTAGCAGGATTTGTTTCAGATCGTGCTGCTTATCATCATGGTGAAATGTCATTAAATGGTGCTATAATTGGTATGGCACAAAATTTCCCAGGTTCAAATAATATTAATATTTTAAAACCATTAGGTCAATTCGGATGTTTATCACCAGATACCAAAATATTATTATGGAATGGATCTATTAAAAGGGCTGATGAAATAAAAATAAATGATGAATTAATAGGTGATGATGGAACAAAAAGAATAGTTACAAATTTAACAAATGGAACTGATGATATGTATGAAATAAAATTATCAAATGATTGTATATTTATTGCAAATAGTGAACATATATTAACATTATGTTATCCAGAAAACAATATAATATATTGGAATGATTTAAATGAATCATGGCATTTATCCTATTTTAATGGTATCGTAATAAAAGAAGTTATTTGTAAATCAAAGAATAAAGAGACATCTTTCAATGAAATAAATGAGATACAAAAAAATAATTATGAAAAATATAAATGTGATAAAATAATTGATATTAAAATTATAGATTATTTAAAAATATCCAATTATGATAAATCAAAATTTAAAATGATATCAAATTATACTTGTATTGATTGGGATAAAAAAGATGTTCCAATTGATCCATATATTTTTGGAAATTTTTTAGAAAATGGAACCGATGTAGAATTATTAGATAAATATCGCATAAATGATAAGGAAACAAGATTACAATTATTAGCTGGTATTATCGATACAAATGGAGATATTAAATTAAATAATAATATAAATACTATTGAAATATCAAATTATGATAATTTAATAGATTGGTTAAATTTTATTTGTAAAAGTTTAGGATTAAATACACAAGTAAAAGACAAAGTATTAGTTATTAGTGGAAATAATTTAAATACAATACCAACAAAAATTAAAAAAATAGATAACATTAATCATAATGATAATTTATATGATTTTACAATTAAATATTTAGGTAAAAATAAATTTAATGGTTGGCAAGTTGATAAAAATGAAAGATTTTTATTAGGAAATTTTATAATAACACATAATAGTCGTATTAAAAATGGGAAAGATTTTGCTTCAGCGAGATACATTTGGACAATGTTAGAAGATTTAACAAGTATTATTTATAATCCACATGATACACCTGTTTTAAATCATCAAGATGATGATGGAATACCGATAGAACCTGAATATTATTGTCCTATAATTCCAATGATTTTAGTAAATGGTACAGAAGGTATAGGAACTGGATTTTCTACAAAAATTCCACCTTATAATCCATTAGATATAATTACTAATATTAGAAATTTAATTAATAATGAAAAATTTATATTTATGAATCCTTGGTGGCAAGGTTTTAAAGGAACAATTAAAAAAATTGATGATAATAATTATGAAATTTATGGTAATTGGACAATAGATAATAATAAATTAATTATTACTGAATTACCTGTAGGGGAGGCAACATCTAATTATAAAGAATTTTTAGAAAAATTATTGGAAGATATACCATTAAAAGGTAAACCTGATGATAAGAAAAAGAAAACTGTTAAAAAAGATAATCCATTTTTAAGTTATAAAGATAATAATACTGATACACAAGTATATTTTGAATTAACATTTGAAGAAGGATATTTGAATAGTGCTACTGATATTGAAAAATCTTATCATTTATGTAAAAAATATTCAACCACAAATATGCATTTATATAGTCCAGAAGGTCATATTAAGAAATATAATACAGTAGAAGATATAATAACAGATTATTACACAGTTAGATTAGAATTATATGATAAAAGAAAACAATATCAATTAAATATTTTAGAATATCAATTAAAATTAATTTCATATAAAGTCAAATTTATTTTGATGGTAATTGATAAAAAAATACAAGTTAATAATAATAAAAAACATATAATTGAAGAAGTTTTAGAGGAAAATGAGTTTCCTAAATTAGGTAAGAATAAGGATGATGACAAGATATCTTATGATTATTTATTATCAATGCCTGTATATAACTTTACTTTTGAAAAGATTGAAGAATTGAAAAAACAACAATCAGATAAAGAAACAGAATTTAATGAATTAAATAATAAATCAAGTAAAAATATATGGTTAGATGAACTTGATATATTAGAGAAAAAATATAAGATATGGTTTAATAAATTAACAGAGTCATTTACATCTCATGGTAATACATCAGAAACTAAAAAAAAGAGAACAAAAAAAAATAGTTAAATATATACTTTTTTATGAATATGATTATACACTCATTTTTAGGAAAATTATCTAAAATTTCATAAAAAATAAAAAAATATTTATCTTCGATAAATATTTTTTGCATAAAAAAGAATATGTATATTCTTTTTTATGCCTATATTACCGTATTCATTTTATAAATTTTATTTAGTGTATTTAAAACCAATATTTAATAAATATATATGTTATAATGATTTATTAAAAAATAAGTATATTTAAATGAGCATAGAAAAAAATA
>Ga0172373_10007263_pt1 | contig 14443 bp, 11 predicted proteins | sample Lak10m_2_FD_114546 | JGI IMG/M metagenome (GOLD analysis project Ga0172373, IMG submission 114546) | Freshwater microbial communities from Kabuno Bay, South-Kivu, Congo - kab_092012_10m | ecosystem: Environmental > Aquatic > Freshwater > Lake | place: Democratic Republic of the Congo... | reverse complement strand
TTGGTCGGTGGACGGGGCAGGGGGAGGCAAAGAGCATCCTGACCGGGTCAGGATCCGAGGCCGTCGAGGCGGCGTTGAAGACGGCGCGGCTCGCGACGGGGCGTCGAGGGGTCGTTGCCTTCGAGGGGGCGTATCATGGGTTGGGATACGGGGCGCTGAACGCGACGCATCGGGACCATTTTCGCGGACGCTTCGAGGATCAGTTGGGTGGGTTCTGCGACTTCCTGCCGTTTCCGACGTGCGAAACCTGTGATTGCGCCACGACGGGTGCCGGGTGTCCGCGCCTCGGGAACATTGCCAAGGCTCTGGATGCTCTGCCGCGTCGTCGTGAGGTGGGGGCCGTGCTTGTGGAGCCCATACAGGCGAGAGGCGGCATCCGGGTTCCACCAGCAGACTTCCTGCCGGTGTTACGGGAATGGTGCGATCGCAATGGAGCTCTGCTGGTGCTGGACGAGATCTACACCGGTTTCGGCCGGACAGGGGATTGGTTTGCCTGTGAGCACAACTCGGTTGTTCCGGATGTGGTCTGCCTGGGAAAGGCGATGACTGGAGGATTCCCCATGGGAGCTTGCGTTGGCCGCGCGGAGGTCATGGATTCAGCCTGGCCTGCGTCGGAGGGGGAGGCCATCCACACAAGCACATTTCTTGGACATCCGGTGGGTTGCGCCATGGCGCTCGCGCAGTTGTCCGAGTTGGACAGGGAAGGTCTCGTGGAGCGGGCGGCTGCGGAGGGTGATTGGTTGCGCAGGGCCCTCGTGGCGGTCTGCGGCAGTATCACCCATTTGCGCCTCCGCCCGGTGGGACGGGGATTGATGGCTGGGATCGAAGTCCGACGTTTGGACGGGAGCCCAGCAGGAGACCTTGTCATACGGGCCATGCACCGCCTGCTTTCCGAGGGGTTCATCATTCTTCCGGAAGGTGCGCAGGCCGAGGTGCTGAGCCTGACGCCGCCACTGACGATCCGCCGCCGCGATCTGGCGCGCGCCATTGAAGCCATCCACGGGTGTTTCGAGGACTTTGATGCATGAACCTGTCTGAAATGCGACGCCTGCTGGCCTCGCGCAATCTCCAGTTGACCAAGAGTCTTGGGCAAAACTTCCTGCATGATGGAAACCAACTCCGCCGCATTGCGGCGGCTGCAGACCTGGTGGAGTCAGACCGTGTGCTGGAAGTGGGGCCCGGTCTGGGGCCGCTGACCGAACACCTCCTCACCAAGGCAGCGGAGGTGCTCGCGATCGAGAAGGATGTTCGTCTGGTCGAGGTCCTCAAGGATCGATTCGGCTCGGATGAGCGGTTGGTGCTCGTTCCTGCCGACGCCCTCGAATGGCTCCGCGAGAATCCCAGGGATTGGACCGGTTGGAAACTGGTCTCGAACCTGCCGTACTCCGTCGGTTCGCCCATTCTCGTCGAACTGGCACTTGCAGAGGCTCCCCCCCAACGGATGGTGGTGACCTTGCAGGCGGAGGTCATCCAGCGGATCGCTGCACGACCGGCCACTCCCGAGTACGGGGTTCTGACGCTGTTGCTCGCCCTCCGGTATTCCGTGAGGGAAACCTTCAAGGTGCCTCGCGAGTGCTTCTTTCCAGCTCCGGATGTGGAATCTGCCTGCGCCGTCCTCGAACTGCGACCCGGGGTGGACCTGGATCCGGGAGTGACTTCGACCTACGCCGCAGCCGTCAAGGCAGGGTTCGGCCAACGTCGGAAGATGATGTTCAAATTGTTGGCAGGGCTTTGGCCGCGCGATGCCGTGGCCTCGGCTTTTTCGCTGGCCGGAATCGAGGTGACGGAGCGTGCCGAACGGGTATCACGGGAGCAGTTCATCGCCTTGGCGCGAGTCCTTTCCTCCACGCCCATGAATCCGGGTGGATGAGTTCACACGCCACGGGCGACCGTCCAGACCACGACTTCGTCGGCTCCAGCGGAGCGCAACACCCGAGCCACGGCGTCGGTGGTGGAACCAGTGGTCAGGACATCATCGACGACGATCCAGCGGGTGTTTGGGATCGACAGGCCGGGTGCTGGCGCAAAGGCGCGACGCACGTTCCTGGCACGTTCGTCGCGGGAAAGCCGGGTCTGGGTTGAAGTGGCCTCTGTCCGGATGACCAAGTCCTTCCGGACAGGGATGTGGAGCGCTTCTCCGAGGAGACGTCCCAGTCGTTCCGCCTGATTGAACTCCCGCTCTCGCTCACGCACAGGATGGAGCGGCACGGGTACGATGCCATCCCATCGTTCGGAGCGCAGGTCATCGACGGCAACAGGAACCCAGGCTTGCCGGAAGAAGGGCTCCAGCCAATAGGCCCGGTGGTATTTGTAGAGGTGAATGGCATCCCTGGCTGAGCCCTTCGCGTGGACGGCGGATCGTGCCCTCGAGTAGGCGGGAGCGAGGTCGTGGCAGTTCGGGCACGTGAATCTGTGGGTCAAGGCTCCCTGAAACGGAAGCCCGCAGCGTTCACAGGCTGGAGGCTGGATGGGAATGACGGAGTCTCGGCAGTCTGCGCAGACCAAGCCATCCTTGGGGCGGGCATGGTTGGCAAGGCAGAGTTGGCATCGCTCCGGGTACAGCAGTCCGATCAGGGCGTGGAAGGCTGTCCGAACGGAGTCCGAGAGTCGGGAGGTGTTGGGCATCTTTTGGGTTGAAGGACTGCGGCCACCACGACCGCTTGCACGATCATTAGTACAAAGGCTACCCAACCGTCAAAGAGGCGTCCGGAACCCCAGATCCAGGCGTTGGCTCCAGGAGCCGCGGTGGTGGCGAAGCTGTAGACCTTGAGCCAAAAGATCCAACCGGCGTGAAGTCCGATGGCAAACGCGAGACTCCCCGTACGTTCCCGCGCCATGGCCAGCAAGCCACCCGCAACCACCAGACTGAGCCATCCCGGAACCATGGAGTGCAGGTCCGTGAACCCACGCAGCATTTGCCCCAGGGTCACGATCCCGGTCCAGGCGTGCACCGACTCTGCCTGAGGAGGGCGCTCAAAGAAATGGACCCAGGCGTAAACCGCACTGCTGGCCGCAGCGCTGGTCAGGAATCCGTAGGAGCGACGCAGCAAGCCATGAAGGAAGCCGCGGAACAGGAGTTCCTCCATGCAGGCCACGACCACCGCGGAACCAGCAGCGGAACCCAGGCGTCGAAGCCAGGTGACCAATTCGGAGGGTGGAACCCATTCGCGCCCGCCAAAGGCAATGGCGGTCACCGCCACTCCGCCCATAGCCAGCAAGCCAAGAGTCGATCCAGCGATCAGGGGCCTGACCCACGGTCCACTCCATCCAATCCCTGCCCGCGAGTGGATGCCGGAACGCTGAAACAGGGGCCAAAGTCCCGCCAGAGCCAGGACGAGCAGGCAGCGATTGACGTAGCGATGAAACGGTTGGTCTGCGATGCCCTGCAGTGATGGCAAGAGGTGCGCGAGGCTCTGGACGGCATGCCAGACCCACGGAGCAAGCATGGCTCCTCCGAGGAACACGACGGCAATGTAGATCGAGAGTAGGCCCCCTGCGGACATGCCGGACAGACTACCGGGGACAAAAGACTTATCGAGTTTGAAACCGCTGCTTCGCCAATGCCGTCATGGATGCAAGGAATGTCGCAGCACTTTTGGGTTGGCCTCCTTGTCATTGGGGAGGATGGCCTTATGCTTGCTGCACTTTCGGGAACTGGAAATGAACAGACGGACACGTGTGGGACCGGGTCGGCTGCTCATCTTGTCATTCCTCGTCGCTGTCGGCTGTCGTTTGGCTTGGTCAGCCCCTCAAAGGGTCGATCACAGCATGCCATTCGAAGCGCCGACGGCGGGCTGGAAGATCGAAGATGTGCCTTTGAAGCCAGAGATGCCTGTGGTGACGATCACTTCGCCGCCAGGTCGGCCGCAATTGCTCATCACCGCGGAACTGGGCGGGGTGGTCCGCAGTCTGGACCGATCGCAGAACAATCGGACGAATGTCTTCCTCGACATTCAGGACCGCGTGGCCACCGGCGGGGAAAGTGGCCTGTGCTCGATCGTTTTCCATCCTGGCTATTCCACCAATGGGCACTGCTTCGTCTACTACTGTCACCGGCCTGCTGGTTCGACGAACATCCACGTGAGGGTTTCCCGGTTTTCTGTGGACCCACAGGATCCGGAACGTGCCTTGCCAGAGAGTGAACTGCCCCTGATCACACAGTTGCACCGCGGAGGACTCCATTACGCCGGTGACATGCACTTCGGTCCGGACGGTTACCTCTACGTCTCGCTCGGCGATGAAGGCTACACCTATGGCTGGGAAAATGCCGGTCGCTGGGATTTCAACTTCTTCTCGGCCATCCTTCGCATCGATCCGGACCAACGTCCGGGTGGGATCGCGCCGAATCCGCACCCCTCGGTGCATCCCGGCACGTATCTGGTGCCGCCGGACAATCCCTACTTCAATCGGACAAACTACATCATCGGGGACGACAACCTGAACTTCGACATGCGACTTGAGAACCTGCGGACCGAGTTCTGGGCGGTCGGGTTCCGCAACCCATGGAGGATGTCCTTCGACAGTGAGACGGGGGATCTCTACGCGAACGATGTGGGTGTCTCCCACCGCGAGGAGATCAACATTGTTGCCCGGGGCAAGCATCATGGGTGGTATTGGAAGGAAGGCTCCAACCCCTGGCCCTTTTTCGTTCCGAGAACTGGCTTGGCCGATCCGATCTACGAGTACGAGCACACGGAGGCCCGCGTTGCGATCACGGGCAGCCACGTGTATCGGGACGGACGGCGACCTGAACTCGACGGGAAGTATCTTTTTGCGGACTGGACCGGCCAGATCTATGCCATGCCCCTTTTCGCCGACGGGCGTTATGGACCTCCGGAGATGGTGGTCTTCGTGGAGAACATCGCGACGATCGCGAGGGATCCGCTGGACGGGAGCGTGCTCCTGGGAGGGGCTGTCCTCGGTCGTTTGGTGCGGGTGACCAACAACGTGGTCCTTCCGAAGATGCTTTCCGAGACGGGTCTTTTTGATTCAACGACGACATTGACGCCGGCGGATGGATTGGTGGGTTATGACGTGAATCAACCATTTTGGTCGGATCATGCCATCAAGCGTCGGTGGTTTGGGCTTCCCGAGGGCACAGAACGCATCGAATTCAACCCGGACAGGAACTGGAATTCACCGGTTGGAACGGTTTGGGTCAAGCACTTCGATTTCCCGATCAGCGACGTTGATCCGGAGCTTCGCAGACGTCTTGAGACACGGGTCATTGTCCGCACCGAGGATGGGGTTTACGGGGTGACCTACCGGTGGAATCCAGCAGGCACGGATGCGGAGTTGGTCGACGCCTCCGGGGCCGAGGAGGATCTGGAGATCGAGACCTCGACGGGGCGCCGCGTCCAACGGTGGCGCTATCCGAGTCGGACGGAATGTCTGACCTGCCACACGGCCATCGGAGGACATGCCCTTTCGTTCAATGTGGCGCAACTGAATCGTGTGGGAACGAGCGGAACAAACCAACTGCACGCTCTGCTCGCCGCGGGCTATTTCGAGGGTTCGCCACTGATCCAACCCAACCTGCTGCCTGCCCATCCGTCTCTCGAGGACGAGACGGTTTCCCTTGAGCACCGCGTGCGGTCGTATCTTGCAATCAATTGCAGTTACTGCCACCAGCCCGGGAGTGGGAACCGATCGCCATGGGACGGTCGTCTTGAAACACCGCTTCCGGACGCGGCCATCGTCGGCCAATTGGCCATCCATCAGGCCAGCACCGGGTATCAGATCTACGCGACCAATATCGTGGAAGTGGGGTCGACGGAAGGCTCCATCATGTATCGCCGCTTGAGCGAATTCGGACCCCTCCACATGCCTCCGCTGGGGACAGCCGTCCTGAACACCCAGGCGACTGGTCTTCTGGGGCGGTGGATCACCAATTCGCTTCCGCAACGAAGCACCTTCACCAACTGGGTGGCCCAGCAGTTGGCGTCCGCAACGCCCTCGGATCGTGAACCCGATTCGGATCCGGACCACGATGGTGATTCAAACCAGCACGAGTTCCTTGTTGGCACACTTCCCAACGACCCCACCGATCGCTGGCGGCCTCAGGTCGTGGCAGGACCAGGACGGTCGCCAGCGGTCCGGTTCATGCGCAAAGCCCACCGGGATTTCCGCGTCGAGACAGCCGAAACGATGATGGGACCCTGGACCGCCGTGGACCACCCTTCGAATCGGCCGCGGTGGACTGCGGAGGATGAGTTTGTCGATATTCCACTCCCCGAGGCCGGCAACGTCTTCGTCCGTGTCCGCGTCTTCGGCCCGTGAGGAGGGGGTGGAACCAACTCCTCGGAGAGGGGGGCATTGGTGGTGGGATCAGGGGATGTATCCTCGTTGCCAAAGGTCGAAGTGGTGCAAGGCCGCGAGCACGATCGCGTGCCGGATCCGACCGGAAGCAATGTGGCGCGGGATATCGTCGAGGGGGACCAACACGACCTGGATGTCCTCTCCGTGGTCGAACTCAGTGGGATGCGTCAGCACGGCGTCCTCGACGAGCAGGGTGTGGCACCGGTTGCTCATGATGGCGGCGTTCGGGAACATCTCGCCGATCACCCGCGCCCGCGTGCCTGTGTAACCGGTTTCTTCCCGGAGTTCCCGGACACCACCCACGATCGGGTCGGATTCGTGCGGATCCAGCATGCCCCCGGGGACCTCGAGTTCGATGGTATCGGATCCATGCCGGTACTGTTCGATCATCACGAGCTTGCGGTCCTTGGTGACGGCGCACGCATTCACCCAGTTCACGCAGTCGATGACGTAGAAGTCGTGCTCCTTGCCGGTCCTGGGAGCGACCTTGATATCGGAACGGATCGTGAAGATCCGGAAGTCCCCGACGGGTCGGGAGCTTAGGCGAGGCCAAGGACGGATGGATGATTCAGGATCCATGAATGAGGTTCTTGTACCGGGGTGTCGCTGGGAGAGAAAGCGATCAGTGGTTTCGAAGTGCCTGAGAACAGGCTTGCCCGGTGCCAACGGGTGGGTTGGGCTAACGACGTCTGCACGTTGGTTCGCAATGGAATCCTGAACGCATGGCCACCCTTTTCATTGTTGTCATCACGGGGATCGTGACGCTGATCGCCTTCCAGAAGCCAATCTGGACCGAGCGGTTGCTGTTCCGGCCGCGCGACATCCTTGTACGGAAGGAGTACCATCGCGTGCTGACCTCGGCGTTGATCCATGCCGACTGGATGCATGTGATCTTCAATCTGATGGCGCTCCATTCCTTTGGGCGTGCCCTCGAGGTGCGACATGGTCCGTGGGTTCTGCTTTTCATTTATCTGGTCTCGATCCTGGGCGGATCCCTCCTTTCCCTTTGGCTTCATCGGAATGAGGAATACTCCGCACTGGGGGCCTCAGGAGGGGTTTGTGGTGTCATGTTCGCCGCGATCTATCTGGTCCCTGGGACGGACGTGATGCTGTTCCTGATACCGATCCCCGTGCCGGGACCGATGTTTGCCCTGTTGTATCTGGTGGGGACCTTCATTGCGTTGAAGCAGGGCGGGGGGAGGATCGGGCACGATGCGCACTTCGGCGGGGCGGCGGTTGGCCTCCTGTTGGCCCTCCTCATTGATACCCAAGCATGCCTTCGCAGTCCCTGGTTGTTTGTCGGGGCTCTGGTCTTCTCGATCACGTGTCTGCTGGTGCTCGGTCGGGACCTGTTGAACTGGAGGGGGACGGTGGCTCGGTTTCGGAAGTCTCCGGTAGCCCCTCCTGCCGGTCGCTTTGGGCATCTCGAAGAAAACCGGGCGCGTCGTGAGGCACGGGAGGAGATTGATCGGATCCTGGAGAAGATTGCGCAGAGGGGAATCGGTTCCCTCACGGCGGAGGAGCGACGGAAGTTGCAGGAGAGTTCCCGTTCCGGGGTTTGAAGTCCTGGGGAATGCGGAATCGAGGATTGTACCAGAGGGCGAATCGGGGGTAGTCCACCGTCATGGAGCACGAGAATCCCACCGACTTTCGGGTGACGGGTGCGACCCTCTGGTTGCTGCCCGTGGCCACACGGGTTCCATTGAAGTTCGGGACGGAGGCATTGACCTCGGTGACGTGTGCCCGGGTACGCATCCGGGTGGTGGGTCGCGATGGCCGGGTCGCGGATGGGTGGGGGGAAACACCCCTGAGCGTGCAATGGGTTTGGCCTTCCGCCACACCGTACGCCCCGCGGCATGCGGCGCTCTGCCTGTTCACCGAACTGCTGGCGCATGCCTGGGCCAACTTCGGGGACTGGGGACATCCGATGGAACTCGGCCACGATTTCATCACGCTGCTGCTTCCGCGACTCTGGTCGGATTTCAACGCGAGCCGGCTTTCGCACGCGGGTGAAGCCGTCCAATCCATGCCGTGGCTCGCCGCTCTCGTGGCGTGTTCTGCCTTCGACCTCGCATTGCACGATGCCTACGGGAGATTGCACTGCGTACCGACCTACGAGACCTATCGGAGCGGTTGGATGCGGCGCAGCCTGTCCGACTTCCTCACCCCGGCCGGTGGATCCGCAGTCCGGTTCAGCGGGCGAGAGGTGCGTGAGTTCCTCCGACCGCAACGGGTCGAGTCGTTGAAGGCGTGGCATCTGGTGGGAGGGTTGGACCCGGTGACTGAAGGGGAATTGACCGGGGCGGAGCCTGAAGACGGTCATCCGGTGCTGCTCCGGGACTGGATTCGCCGGGATGGTCTTACCTGCCTGAAGGTCAAGTTGCGCGGGACCGATCAGGCTTGGGACGAGGCGAGGTTGGTTCAGGTCTGGAAAGTGGCCGAGTCCCAGGGAGTGGAGTGGCTGACGGCGGACTTCAACTGCACCGTTTCCGATCCCACTTATGTCACCGCGATCCTCGATCGATTGCGCGATGATCATCCGCGGCTTTACGGTAGTCTTCTCTACGTGGAGCAACCGTTCCCCTACGAATTGGCGGAGCATCCGATCCCGGTGCATTCGGTTGCGGCACGCAAACCCTTGTTCCTGGACGAGAGCGCGCATGACTGGACGCAGGTTCGACGGGGGCAGGAGTTGGGCTGGACCGGGGTGGCCCTCAAGACCTGCAAGACCCAGACCGGTGCCATTCTCTCGGCCTGCTGGGGGCAGGCGCACGGGATGACCTTGATGGTGCAGGACCTGACCAATCCGATGCTGGCACAGGTGACACATGCGCTATTGGCTGCTCATGTGCCGACCATCATGGGGGTGGAGACGAATTCGATGCAGTTCTATCCTGAGGCCAGTTCTGCCGAGGCCGCGATCCACCCGGAGTTGTACCGACGCAGGGCAGGGCACATCCGATTGGAAAGCGTCCGGGGAACCGGCTTTGGCCATCGCATCGAAGAGACCCATCGACTGCTTCCGAGTCCTACGGCGGACTTTGGTGGAATCGGATGATCCGCGCGCCCGGGAGACCTCGGGGAATAATCCTTCCCGGTCTGGCGCGCATTGCCGCAGGGTTTGCGCATGCGATCGATGACCGGCCAAGGCCGGGGTGAATGCACGCGGGATGGCGTGCGGGTGGTGGTGGAATTGCGAGCCGTGAACCGTCGACAGACGGAGATCATGGTTCAACTGCCCGAGTTGTTGGTTCCGCTGGAAGCACGGGTTCGGGATCTGGTGGGAACGATGGTTTCCCGAGGTCGTTGCGAAGTTCGGGTCCAGCTGGAGCTTCCTGGAGGGCTGGCACCCGCCCGTGTAAACATCGCGGTTGCCAAGGCCTACGCCGGAGAACTCGCCCGTCTGGCCATGGAATTGGGGCGTCCTGAGGTGCCTTCGCTGGAGGTCTTGATCCGGTGTCCGGGCGTTCTTGAAGCAGGATCAGGCGGAGGCGATGCCGAGGTTCACTGGGGCACGCTTGAAGAAGCCCTCCGAGCAGGATTGGGCTCGATGGATCAGATGCGCCGGCGTGAAGGGGAGGCTCTCGCTGCCGATCTGGCGGATCGCATCCGCCTGCTCCGCGAAGCGACAGAACGCGTCCGTGAACGGGCGCCCCAGGTCATGATCCGCTATCGGGAGACCCTGACCCAGCGGTTGCGGGCGGCCGGACTGGAGGGGATCTCGGTCGAGGATGAACGCATCCTGAAGGAGTTGGTCGTCTACGCAGACAGGTCCGATATCTCGGAGGAACTTGCCCGACTGGACAGCCACTTCCAGCAGTTCGAGGATTGTCGACGTTCGAAGGAAGCGGTGGGTCGGACATTGGACTTCCTCGCGCAGGAAATGAATCGTGAGATCAACACCATCGGTTCCAAGGCGAATGACGCGGCGATTTCGGCCGAAGTTGTGCGCCTGAAGACGGAGCTGGAGCGCTTCCGCGAGCAGGCACAGAATGTGGAGTGAAACCATGGAGTCAGAACACATGACGAAGCCTGGAGTCCTCCTCTTGATCTCAGCACCTTCCGGTGGAGGGAAGACGACCGTCTGTACCTCCATGCTGACCCAGAATCCGGCATTGAAGCGCGTGATCACCTGTACCACCCGCTCACCACGGAGTGGGGAGATCAACGGCCAGGATTATCATTTTCTCACGATGCCCGAGTTCGAGCGCCGCGTGGCGGCGGGCGAGTTCCTCGAACAGGCCCTCGTTTATGGGAATCGTTACGGCACCCTTCGATCGAGCGTCCTGGACACCCTGCGCTCGGGTTCCGATGTGCTCCTCAACATTGATGTCCAGGGCGCGGCTTCGATCCGAAGGGTGGCTGAGGAAGATCCCGAAATCCGGTGTGCACTGGTGACGGTGTTCCTCACCCCCCGGACGTTGGTCGAACTGGAATCCCGGTTGCGTGGACGCGGTTCGGAATCCGAGGAAGTGGTGGCCCGAAGGTTGGCGGCTGCCCCGATCGAGGTCGGGGAGGCTGTGCACTTTGATTACCTGGTGGTCAGCGAGACACGGGAATGGGACCTGCGTCGGGTCCAATCCATTTACGAAGCTGAAAAGGTCCGGAGGCACCGTGTGGAACTCGGCGAATGGAGGCTGTCGTGACCGGTTCAGCGGAGCCCCTCGGCACCGTTGTCCTTGGCGTGACGGGGAGCATTGTGGCACATCGAGCCGTTGATTTGACCAGTCTCCTGGTGAAGGCCGGTTGCGTCGTGCGCGTGGTCATGACCAAGGACGCACAGCGCTTTGTCACAGACCTGCCGTTCAAGACCCTGTCGCGGGGGCCGGTGATCATGGACCTCTACGATGAGGAGGAAGGATGGAAGCCATCCCACATACGCGTCGCGGACGTAGCCGACCTGATGATCATCGCCCCGGCAACGGCGAACACGGTGGCGCGTCTGGCGCATGGAATGGCGGATGATGCGTTGGGATGCGTGGCCCTGGCACTGAATCCGGGTGTCCCGCTACTGGTGGCTCCGGCGATGAATGGCAAGATGTGGCTGCACCCGGCCACCCAGTCGAACGTCGCCATCCTGGTCGCGCGGGGCGCCGAGATCCTTGGGCCCGATCGTGGCATGCTTTCCTGCGGTTACGAGGGCGTGGGCCGTCTCCTTCCGGTCGATCAGATTGCCGACAGGGTTGTGGAAGTACTGCGGATGCGTCGGCACGGGAAAAGCTAAGGCGGGACCATGGATTTCTGCTGCCACGTTGACGTTTCGGGCCCGTTTCTGGGGGGGGAGCTGTGGTGGGGCATGGGGGACGGGCCTGTGTCGTGATGGAATCGAGGGGCCAGCGTGGTCTGGGGTGGGTCCAGATTTGGCGGGATCTGCTGGACGCGCCACCGCCGGAGGACTCGGTCTTCCTCCAGCGGGTATCGTTCGTCGAGCGTGGCGTCACGCTGCCGGCGAAGATGGTGATGATGGTGGTGTTGCTGTACCTGCTCTTCGTGAGCCGATGGTTCCGGAACCTGACGCCTTTGCAGGAGGATGCATGGAACCTCCTGCGCACCTTCTACCTGATCTACTTCTGCACGAATGTGGGAGCAGCCATCGTGGTTTGGGGGATGGAGGAATTGTCCGTCCGGTTGGTGGAAAGGGTCGTCTATTCCGTGGCCCTGCTGGACACGATCTTCATGGCCGCGCTCACGCTTGTCACCGGAGGCTTCGGCAGCATCCTGTATTGGCTGTTCCCTGGACTCATCCTGCGGAATGCAGCGGTCATTCCGCGCGCCGACGTGCAGATCATGGTCAACTTTTCCGTCGCCGGCTTTTACGCCCTGGCGGGAATCCTCCACCCGATGCTGGAACGTGCGGAGGTTGAGATCATCGAATCAACGGGACGTGGCGCATTGCTGTCCTCTGGCGAGGACACTTCCCGGGAACCTGTGGAGTCCCTCGTCCTGCGACTGCTGCTCCTCTTGCTGTTGGCGGTCTGCTGTTATGCGCTCCAGGTCCTGCTGGATCGAAGGCGGCGGGAGGAGGCGGAAGCCCAGGAGTTCATGCTGAAGCAACAGCAGCTCCAGGCGGCGGGTCGGTTGGCCGCCGAGATTGCGCACCAGTTGAAGAACCCGCTCGGCATCATCAACAACGCGGCCTACACCCTTCAGAAGACCGTCCGGGAAGGAAAGACCATCACCCAGCAGATCTCCATCATCCGCGAAGAGGTCAGCCGCTCCGACCGCATCCTGACGGAGTTGATGGGTTACGCGCAGCTGGCGGAGGGCAAGGTGGAACGTCTTTCCGTCACGGATGAGATTGATCGAGCGGTGGAGGAGGCCTTCCCTCCCGGCGCGAACTACGCCGTGGAGGTCCGCAGGAACTATGGGCCCGCCATCCCCACCCTGTTGGGGCAGCGCGGGCATTTCTCTGAGATCTTCCTCAACCTCCTGACAAACGCTCGTGAGGCGATGGAGGGGCGGGGAAGGATCGAGATCTCCGCTCGTGCGACTCCGGACTACGAGGTGGAAGTTCGCATCCGGGATTCCGGACCGGGAATCGCGCCGGACGTGCTGCCGAAGCTCTTTGACGCTTACTTTACCACCAAGGAGAGGGGAACAGGACTCGGGCTGGCGATCGTGAAGCACAACACCGAACTGTATGGCGGGACAGCACGGGCGGAGTCGGTTCTTGGACAGGGGGCGACGTTCATCGTAACATTGCCGGCCCGATCTATCATGAGGATGCGCCGATGAACCTACCGCCGATGCTCGTCTTGGATGACGAGAAGAACATGCGCCTGTCGCTGGAGACCGTGCTCCGTGCCGAGGGTTATGAGGTACGATTGGCAGATTCCGCCGAGGCCGCCGTCAAGCTCCTCGGAGCCGGGGAGTTTTTCATGGTCGTGACCGATGCCCGTCTCGGGGGGATGAGTGGGTATGAATTCCTCAAGGAGGCTGCCCGTGTGAAGCCAGGGCTGCCGATCCTGATGATTACGGCCTATGCGACGCCCAAGCTTGCCGTGGAAGCGATCAAGGCCGGTGCCATTGATTACCTTGCCAAGCCCTTCGAACCGGATGAGTTGCTGCATGCCGTGGCGCGTTGCGCCGAACGGCATCGGCTGATCGCGGAGAATGCGGCTCTCAAGGCACGCGCTGGCGAACCGTACCGGGTGGAGCACATCATCGGGGAATCACCGAAGATCCGCGAGTTGCGTCAGCTGATCCAGACGGTCGCTCCAACCGATGCGACGGTGCTGATCCTCGGAGAGAGCGGCACAGGCAAGGAGTTGATTGCGGGGGCCATCCACAGTCTGAGCCGTCGGGCGGGGCAGAACTACGTGCGCATCAACTGCGCTGCGATTCCGGAAACCTTGCTTGAGAGCGAGTTGTTTGGTCACGAGAAGGGGGCGTTCACCGGAGCCCATCGGACGAAGCGTGGATACGTGGAAGAGGCTGACGGGGGGACGATCTTCCTGGACGAGATCGGCGACATGAGCCGCCCGTTGCAGGCGAAGTTGCTTCGTTTTCTGGAGGACGGTTCCTTTACCCGGGTGGGTGGCACGCAGGAACTGCAGGTCAATGTCCGCCTCATCGCGGCCACCAACCGGAACATCGTGGATGCCATCCGGAAGGATGAATTTCGCGAGGATCTGTTTCACCGCCTGAACGTGATGCAGTTCCGGCCTCCGCCGCTTCGCGAGCGGGGCGAGGACGTGCTGTTGCTCGCGGACCACTTCCTTCGTGGTTTCAATCTACGGCTTGGGAAATCCATTTCCGGGATCAGTCAGGCGGCGCGCGGTGCCTTGTTGGCCCATTCGTGGCCCGGAAACATCCGCGAATTGAGGAACGTGATCGAACGGGCCGTGATCCTTGAAGGCCATTCGGAAGTCCAACCCGGCAGTCTTCCGGACTTCGAGCTGGAGTCGCGGTTGCGGCGGCCAGAGACGGGACGGCATGGACAGGCCCCCAACCTCGCGGGAACCATCGGGGACCATCTCATCACCTACGAACGGGACCTCATCCAATCGGCGGTGCAACAAAGCGGAGGAGACCTTGAGGCGGCCGCCGCGCAGTTGGGTCTGTCGCTGCCCGCGCTTCGATTCCGCATGGCCCGGTTGCAGTTGAGCGGGGGAGTCGTTGACGA
>Ga0172373_10007261_pt1 | contig 14445 bp, 10 predicted proteins | sample Lak10m_2_FD_114546 | JGI IMG/M metagenome (GOLD analysis project Ga0172373, IMG submission 114546) | Freshwater microbial communities from Kabuno Bay, South-Kivu, Congo - kab_092012_10m | ecosystem: Environmental > Aquatic > Freshwater > Lake | place: Democratic Republic of the Congo... | reverse complement strand
GTAGGGCTTGAAGACGCCCGAAGGCATCGAGACCACGCCGTCCAGCCGATTCTCTTCGATGATGCGTTTGCGCAGTTCCACATGGGCGCGGCTCGACCCGAACAGCACGCCATCGGGCACGATCACCGCCGCGCGTCCGCCCATATCGAGCGCGCGCAAGATCAAATGCAAAAAGAGCAGCTCGCTCTTGGTCGTGTCGCTGGGCAGGTCGGGATGCACGTCGCCTTTGTCCACCGCGCCTTTGAAGGGCGGGTTCATCAAAATGACATCGTACTCGCCCGCCTCCTCATAGCCCTTGGAGAGCGTGTCCATGTAAAAGAACTGTGGCTCCTGAATGCCGTGCAGCATCAGGTTCATCGAGCCGATGCGCAACATGGTCATGCCTGAGTCGTTATCGAAGCCGCGCAGATATTTTTTGCTCTTCATGAACTTGCGCTCGTCATCTTTCAGCAGATCGCCGATCAGATGATGCGCGATGCCATGCTCATCAAATTCAAGGATGTTCTGCGCTGTGGCTTTTTCCAGAATGTGCTGGTGCGCGTTGATCAAAAATCCGCCCGTGCCCGCGGCAAGGTCGCCAATGCGTTCCTTGGGCTTCGGGTCGAGCATCTGCACCATCATGCGGATGATATGACGCGGCGTGCGGAACTGTCCATTGCGCCCCGCGATGCTCAAATGACTCAGCAGATACTCGTACAGGTCGCCCTGCACATCCTGATTTTGCTGGCTGATCTCCATCTGGTCGATCAGGTTCACCGCCTCCACCAACAGGCTCGGCTTATTGATCTTGCACTCCGCCCCGCGCATATACTCCCCAAACGACGACTCGTCTTTAGCGAGACTCGCCAACTGCGGGAAGACGACCGACTTAAGATGCTTGAGCATCTCTTCAGCCTTCATCTGCTTCCAGACACTCCAACGCATCTCTTTCTTGACCTGAGGCTGGTACGTCGTCCCCTTGCGTTTTGCCTGCCTCTCGGCGGCGTTCTCGCGGTCATCCAGCCGCTTCAAAAACAACAAATACGAAAACTGCTCGATGGCATCGAGCGGGTTCGTCAATCCCCCCGTCCAGAACTTATCCCAGAGGGCGTCTACTTGTGATCGGAGTTTAGGGTCGGTGAGCATTAATTATTTTCTGCCTTATGCTTTCGAGGTCGGTGCTTTAAATGCTTTTGGACAGATTTTCTTTTCTTTTTGATGGCAGAAACCACACTTGGAGCAAATCTAATTGCTAAGAAAATAAAGGTAATGGCTAGAACAGCGAACAGAACATAGTATTTATAATAACTGATGCTATCAAGCATTCTTCCGTTAGCATCGACGGTTTTGGCAAGAACAGGATCAAGGCGTTTAACCTGTAAAAATTGTAGGAAGGCTTTGTAGTACTTTTCTTGAGTATCGTAAGCTAACCCTCTAACAAAATAGGCGCTTGCATTCCTAGGGTCAGATTGAATCTCCTGAGTAGTTAATGCAATTACCGCGTCGAAGTCATTATTCGCTTTTTCCAAATCTCCTAATTCTAGATAAGCTATGCCTCTATTTTGATAATTACAGGGGACACGGTATGTTTCTAACTGAAAAGCAACATCAAGATCATCAATTACAGTTTTAGGATCATAGTCAGAAACACTTTGCGACATATGCGCGCGCCAATTGCGTGCGCCAATTATTTTTGGATTCAACTTTATGGTTTTTTGAATATCATTATATGCCTTGAGAAACAAATCATTTGGATTGTTAACAGCATACACAGCATCATTACCGAAGACGACTGATGATTGAAGATAATTCATCATTCCACGTTGGTAATACGCAAGCGCATTCAAAGGATTCTTTGAAATTCTGGTATCTAGTTCTTTCAAGAACATATCAGGAGATTTTGTAAAGTCAACAAATTCATAAATGACTTCGTCGTTCAGTATTCCAGATTGATCAAAATCGGCGTTAGCCAGTTCGTAATTTCCTAATGTTTCGTAGATTAAACCTCGAGAATAATATTCTGCAGCTTTCAAATGAGAGTTGGTTTCTTTGGCTATAAGTGTTGAGTATATTTCAATTGCCGCTTCGGATTTATTTTCTTCTTTTAATGCCGATGCTAAATAAGCTTTTATAGTTGAATTATCTGGATATGATACTGCGAGCTTCTCTAACTCATAAATGGATTTTTCGTAATTCTTCAATTCATAATAAGATAAAGCTCTATATAGATAAAGTGTGTCTTTGTTTACCAAAACATCCTCGCCTGATGTCTTAGCGGAAAGTGTGTTTTGTTGATCTAAGCGATTAATTGCATCTTCAAAAAGATTAAGTGCTGCTTGGTAATCGTCTGCTTCAAAGCGAATCAATCCCAAGGTAAATAGGGTTACATATGACAACTCATTAGAAACACTCGTTTGCAATGTTAGATCATTTATTTCCGATAACTTTGCCGTCCTTGTCTGCGATCTAGAAGCTGCACAAGTTTGAGGAATAAAAGTGCTGGATGTGTCGATTATTTCAAAGTGAAGACCAAGTGGAACTGCTCGATCTGTTAATCCATACCATCCCCAAACAACAATACTTGCACCATATGTTTGCCCAATTTCCTGGGCAAATTCGCTTCCCTGAAGTTCTGTGATTTTTTGGTTAATTACCACTATCTCTGTATCAGAATACGGTTTAGTAGCTTCTCTAAGTTTTGCAACAATAAGGTCGGTAAATTTATAGTTTTCTTGATCTTCCTCGTCAAACCTAGCTATTAGGATTCTGATTTTTCCTGGTTCTGGTTTGGGAGAAGCGTTAATTAGTCCACCGATCCCCAAAGTAGAAACAATAGGTGTTGGAGTAGGTGATGGCGTATTATTGGCAAATACATTTGGAAAAAACCAATTCCCAAAGGCAACAAAGAGAGCAACTATGGTTGCAAAAGAAGCCCACCAACCAATTGACTTTTTCTTTAATTTATTAATTATTAACTTCATTGATATGCGCCTCTACGCTCGGAGTCTATCTGCTAATTGTAATATTTCTTCCACTTCCTTCTCTGTAAACCACCGCTCCACGGCATCCGCACCAAACATATCCAGCGGCGGCTCGTACAGGTCGGCGGTTTCGAGATGTCGCTTCTGCAAAAATACACTTTGCACCGCGCGCAAAAAGCGAATCTGGTCGGCATTGTAGTTGTGTTGGGTCACATAGGTTTCGAACTGCCGCGACACCAAGTCCTTGTAATCGGGCAGGTATGCCATGTCCAACACCTGGCGCACCAAGCCGAGAAAACTATCGGCGGTGTGGGCAAAGACCTTCTTCAAGTTCTCGGGCGTCACTTCCAAATCACCTTCGCTGAGTTCTTTGGTCAGTGTGCGTTCCAGTTCGAGCAGTTGGAAGTCGTCAATTTTCTCGCCGTTTTGAATTGCCTTTATTGTGGGGTGATTTGTTACCAATGCCAAAATGCGCTCTTCCACCAAGTGGCGATATTCCGCCACGTACATCTTCTCTCCGCTTTTGGTGAGCAAAATGTAGCCGCTGATGGCGATGGAATCCAGTAAATCGAGTTCCAGAAAAGAGTCATACCGTATTTTGTTCTTCATACATGGCGAAAGAACATCCCGAAGTAGGTTCAATTCATTGTTCGAGAACTCCACCAGTTTTTCGGGGACACACATGCTTTTTGCCTTGATCTCAGCATCAGACAAAATCGTATCACGTAAACTCTGGGCATCTTCCACAATGGATTGAATGGTTCCACTGGCTTCCTTACCCATGCGTTTGAGCAGTTTCAACCGTTCCACTTTGCTGATGAAGGTCGCGGCGGCAACGTCCACGCCAGGGACGAGTCTCAGGTGCGGGGCGACTTTCAATTTCAGGAATTCGATCTTGCTGGGAATGAGATAGTCCCAGAAGGCATCTGTCCATGCTTCTTCGATCTCTGGCATGTGCTTGCGGATGGTAAACGAGTCGGTTGGGATCTGCTGAATCTGCTCGCGCAGGTCAGCGATCACCTGTTTGCAATCGGAGTCTTTCTGGTCTTTGAGATACGTCTCCAGCAAGCGCAATCTCGTATTGAAGATCGTCATCAATACAGGTGTGGACTGGTCAACGACTTCCTTGGCGTCGCGGCTGAAATTATTCTCCCAGAAGTCAATGATGAGAAAATCCTTCTTCTCGAAGTTCGGCAGTAATGCCAGATTTCTGCACGCCGCCTGCACGCGTGTCCCGCGCCCGATCATCTGCTGTAACTTGATCGGCGATTGCACGGGCTTCATGAACACTAGATTGACTACTTCGGGAACGTCAATGCCCGTATCGAGCATGTCCACGGAAATGGCAATACGCGGGAAGTCCTTTTTCTTGAATGCTCCCACCAACGTGCCGCGATATTCCGATTTATGCGTGATGACCTTCGCCAAATCTGGGAATTGTGGATACATCTCATAGAACGCATCCTGCAATCGCAGGGCATGATCCTGTGTCATCGCAAAGACGATGGTCTTGCCTGGCAATTGTCCTGATGAATCTTTGCGGCACACGTCCCAAATTTCTTCCCATTGTTTACGAAGTGTGTCTTTGTTGCTTACATTTTTTTCTATTTCCGTCCCTTCGTAATTGATGTCGTCGGGGTCGAGTCCCTTTTCGATCAGGGCGTTGCGCTCTTCTTCGGTCAGGTCCACGCCGTGAATGCCCTGCCGCTGGAACTTTGTCCGCGCGGCGTAGAGTTCGTAATCCACGAGATACTTGTCTTCGATGGCTTGCTCGTAGGTGTAGAGATAGGTTGGCTTGCCGTCCGTGCAATCGAAGGCAAGGAAGGTATCGCGGTTGATGTAATTGGCGGGCGTGGCGGTCAGTCCCACCTGGCGGGCATCGAAATACTCCAGCACTTCATTGAACTTGTTGTAGATCGAACGATGGACTTCGTCGAAGACGATCAAGTCAAAGAAAGCAGGCGAGAACTGCTCGAAGATATTGCTCAACGTTTGGAGAGTCACCGCGTACAGGCGTTTGGTAGTATCGAGATCATATGTCCGCAGGCGGGTGCAAGGCTCCTGCGGCAGGAACTTCTCGAAACCATCTTCCTTCGCCTGATCCACAAGCGCATCACGGTCTGCCACGAACAAAATCCGCCGCGCCTGGTTGGAACGCATGAACACATCGATCGAGCCCATCGTGGTACGCGTCTTGCCCGTCCCTGTTGCCATGACGATCAAGGCTTTGCGCTTGCCGTTGGCAAAGGCTTCGCCCACACGTCTTATCGCTTCGTGCTGGTAGGAGCGGTCAACGATGGCAGTGTTAATCTCCACCGAACTCAGCGACTTCGCGTTCTGGCGAATGAAAAGCAGATTCTCCAAGTCATCGCGGGTGAAGAAACCGAACACTTCCCGCTTCGGGGCAACTCCCACATCCACGAAATGGATTTCTAGTCCGTTGGCTAAGAAGCCGAACGGACGGAAACTTTGGTGTTTTTCAATCTCTGTCACATAATGCGTGAGTTGCGCTTCTGCTAGTCGAACATCGACAGATGTCTTCTTGGCTTCCACCACCGCCAGCACTTCCCCATTCTCGCGGTAGAGCGTGTAATCCGAAACTCCGTTCCATGGTTCGGCGTCGTAACCGTCCACGGGAATTTCGGTCTTCACCTTCGAGTGGTCGCGCAAATACCAACCCGCCTGTTCCAATTGCGGGTCGATCATTTCCTTGCGGGTGCGTTCTTCGGAAAATTTGCGAGGCATGATGAAGTTCTAGGTCATCGTTCCAAAAATCCATTCACGATTGTGCGTGTTTCAGAACTGAAAGCAGCAAATTCTTCCTCTGTAATCAGGTTTTCCAAGCGCCAGTTTATAAGGATTTCCAACGCACTCGAACGTCTCCAATCATTGAAACAGTTGTCAATCTTCTTGTCATTGGCATGGATATGCTTATATAGCTCAAGATAGGCGCTGTGATACCCGCCCTCTTTTACACGGGCAATGATGTTTTCAGACTCTAACAATATTCGCTGGCACAAGCGGTCAAGCGCCAGCGGCTTCAAGCGGGACAATATCTTCCAATCAGATTCGGGAAGTTCACGTGGCATGGTGATTCACCTTGGAATGGTTGCACAAAGTCCAACCCGCTCTTTCCAACTGTGGGCGCCGCCCTGAGTTTATCGAAGGGTCGATCAGTTCCTTGCGGGTTTGAGCTTCATTTACATTGCGCAATTACCACCTCTGAGCGAGTAGTCGTTGATGCTTGGTTTGAGATGTAGCGGTTTTTACCCCGCTTTCGTCTGATTATACGACATCATTTCCAGCCTGGTGTATTGTAAACACCGCTGATGTAAGGAGCATCTGTTTTGTTGTTTAGTGCTGCGACAATAACACGGTCAAATTTCGCTAACAAATGAGCTGCCAGCATTTCTGCTGTCCTGCATAGATCGGGGGTATCTGCTTGATTTAGAAGAGCAACCTTGCGGGCACGGCTGGGAATATTTTTTAAACCACCGTGGGGATGACATAGTACGTTTTTCATGGCTGTCATAGAAATCGGATCGCCCAATTGCAGGCCCGCTCGTTGGGAATAAATTTCAGGGCGGTGTACCCAATCCGCTGTGCAGGGTTTTCCGAGGGCGGATAATCCAACTACAACCACAACGGTATCTACAAAGTTTGGAATGGGAGGTTCGTGTTCAGCTGGAGCTTTGACAGGGCGGCGACGCGAACCATCCGCTTCGATCAGGAACGGGATGTTATTCTCATCAGCCAAGGATAAAACCCGATGGATGGAATCAGCTTCGAGCCCGGCAACGGAGCGGTTGCTTTTGGGGCCAGAAAATAAAGTTACCCCGGAAATACCAAATGGCAGAGTTCTGTTCCAGTCCAAAGAATCGTCATAATAAAAATGCTGATCAGCCAGCCTGGCTTGAAACACTTCAAGGTGTGATGTGGCCGTTATGATAACGGGGGGTGGGTATTCGCGCGCCAGGTGAAAGAGCGCGGTGGATTTTCCGCCAGAACCTACAAAGGCCACTCGTGGGGTGTCGCCCAGTCCCAGGGCGTTCTTTAGGCTGGGCAGCAGTACCGGTAAAGTTAATGGACGGTCAGAAAGTTGCATGTAGTGCCTTCAAAATTGTATCATTTGTTTGGTTACAATTGGTATAATTGTCCAATCTTTGAAAAGGATGGCATGCATGGAATACAAACTTCTGATCGACGGTCAATGGGTGGGGGGCGGTGCGCAGCTTGAAGTAAAGAACAAGTACAACGGCGAGGTTGTTGGCGTTTTGCCAACCGCACGAAAGGAAGACCTGGATACGGCTCTGGTTGCTGCTGAGCGTGCCGAAGATGTAATGGCGGATATGCCCGCTCACAAACGCGCCAGCATTCTGTTACGAACAGCCGAGCTTATGCGCGAGCGAGCGGACGATCTTGCCAAGACCATTGCCGCTGAAGCAGGCAAGGCGCTCAAGTTCGCACGTGCTGAAGTAGACCGTGCTGCCAGTGTTTTTACAATCGCCGCTGAAGAAGCCAAGCGCCTGCATGGTGAAACCATTCCTTTGGACGCTGTGCCATCAGGGGATGGATATTTCGGGTATTGGACTCGCCGTCCTGTGGGTGTGATCGCCGCGATCAGCCCGTTCAATTTTCCCCTCAATCTGGTTGCTCATAAAGTGGCACCTGCCCTCGCTGCTGGAAACACCCTCGTGCTCAAGCCAGCCACGACCACTCCATTGGCGGCTGTGAAGTTGTGTCAGATTTTGCAGGAAGCAGGTCTGCCTGCGGGCGCGATCAACCTTGTTGTCGGTTCAGGTGGGACGGTGGGCGAATGGCTCATCACCGATGAACGTGTAGACAAGATCACCTTCACTGGCAGCCCTGAGATCGGACGTCATATTTTAGCGGTGGCAGGGATCAAGAAAGTCACCCTCGAACTTGGAAATAATTCTCCCGTGGTAGTTGCCCCCGATGCGGACTTGGACTTTGTCGCCAAGCGCTGCGCGTTGGGTGCTTTCTATAATTCTGGTCAAGTCTGTATTTCGGTTCAGAGAATTTACAGTCAGAAACAAGTGTTTGAGCCGTTTTCAGAAAAATTCGTCAAAGCGACTGAAGCGATGGTTGTCGGCGATCCGCTTGATGAGCGTGTGGATGTCGGCCCGATGATCGACTCAAAAGAAGTGGATCGCATCGAGAGCTGGGTCAAAGAGGCGCAAGGGTCTGGCGCAAGCGTGCTGACAGGCGGCAGGCGCGATGGAACGGTTTACTATCCAACCGTGCTGTCTAATGTTGACGCGGACATGAAAGTGGTAGCGGAAGAAACTTTCGGACCCGTCGCCTCTGTTATTTCAAGCGATGACTTTGAATCCGCTCTACAACAGGCAAATGACTCAAAGTTTGGTTTACAGGTAGGCGTCTTTACGAATGATGTCAACCGCGTTTTCAAAGCGGTTCGCAAATTGGACTTCGGCGGCGTGATCGTCAACGACACACCCAACTTCCGCGCTGACCACATGCCCTATGGCGGCAACCGCCAAAGCGGACTTGGTCGTGAAGGCGTCAAATTTGCAATGGAAGATATGACCAACATTCAGTTGGTTGCGATTCGATTGAATTCATAAATTTCAAACAAAGGAGAGATGTTATGGAATATAAACTTTGGATCGATGGTAAATGGGTGGACAGTAAAGGCGGCGGCAAGATCTCCGTTGAGAACCCAGCCACTGGCAAGAAAATTGCTGAGGTTTTGGATGCCAGCGTAGAGGATGTCAATTACGCTGTTGAGACAGCCAAGACCGCCTTTTATGATGGCCGCTGGTCAAGGCTTACTCCTGCTGAACGCTCGAAGGCGCTTTGGAAATTCGCCGACCTGCTCGAAAAACACGCCGAAGAATTTGCCAAATTGGAATCTGAGAATACAGGCAAGCCGTACAAGTTCGTCAGCCTTGGCGCGGATTTGGCCTTCTCCATTGATAACCTGCGATTCTTCGCGGGTGCGGCGCGCGACACACATGGAAACCATGCTGGCGAGTACATGCCTGGATACACATCCATTTATCGCCGTGAACCTGTTGGCGTTGTAGGACAGATCGCTCCATGGAACTATCCGCTGATGATGGGAGTTTGGAAGATCGGTCCCGCCCTTGCGGCTGGGTGTACAACCGTCTTCAAACCCGCTTCCATTACTCCGTTGACAAGCCTGATGCTTGGCGAACTGATCAAAGAAGCTGGTATTCCTGATGGCGTGGTTAATATCATCACAGGCCGCAGCGCGGGTCGTTTGCTTGTGGAACACCCTGATATTCGATTAATCAGTGTGACTGGTTCCACTGAAGTTGGCCAGACCATCATGAAGACAGCCGCAGATACCGTCAAGCGTGTCCATTTGGAATTGGGTGGTAAGGCTCCTGTGCTCGTCTTTGATGACGCGGATGTGGATGTGGTTGCCGCAAAAGTTGCTTTGGCTGGAACCATCAACACCGGTCAGGATTGCACCGCTGCGACTCGTGTGTATGTGGCGGAAGGTCTGCGCAAGAAAGTGGAAGAAGCGCTTGTGGCAGCGGTCCGCAATACGAAGGTCGGTGATCCATTTGCTGATGACACCTTGATCGGCCCGATGATCTCTGGCGGACAGCGTGATTCCGTGATCGGTTTTGTCGAACGTGCCAGAAAGACAGGCGCAAAGATCCTGACTGGTGGACAGATCCCAGCGGATTTCCAACAGGGTTATTACTACGAGCCGACCATCATCGCGGATGCTGACCAAAAATCCGAGATCATTCAGAGCGAAGTCTTTGGCCCAGTGATCACGATCAACTCCTTCAAGGAAGAAGCGGAAGCGGTTACTCTCGGCAACGACGTTGTGTACGGTCTTGCAGCTTCTGTGTTCACAAAAGATGTCGGACGCGCGTTACGCGTCTCCCAGCAGTTGGAATTCGGAACGGTTTGGGTGAACGATCATATCCCGCTGGTTTCCGAAGCGCCGCATGGCGGCTTCAAACAATCTGGTTTCGGTAAGGATCTTTCAGCCGAATCTGTTGGCGATTACTTGATCACAAAGCACGTGATGGTTGCACAATAATATTCAAAAAAGTGGACGGTCATGCGACCGTCCACTTTTTATTTAAACGTCATGAATTTTGCAATACCCAAAATTACTCTTCTTCCTTCTCCAACTGTTTGGTAATCATCAACAAAAACACCGAAACCAAAATCAAAACAACAGACAGCGCCATCGCCACGCCGAGATTACGCTCGAAGCCGATATAAATGGCAATCGGCATGGTTTGGGTAACGCCTTCCAGATTTCCCGCGAATAAAATTGTTGCACCAAATTCACCGAGAGCGCGCGTCCAAGTGAGGATGGCTCCGCTGGCAAGAGAACGAATGGCAATGGGAATCATGATTTCATAAAAAAGCTGCAATTGATTTGCCCCCTCCACATACGCGGACTCTTCAAGCTGTTTATCCACGTGCGCAAAGCCGATCCGCGCTGAACGGATATACAAAGGCGCGGCTACAAACAACTGTGCCATGATGACCGCGGTTGTTGTGAACGGAATGCTGAATCCGATATCACTCAGGAATGTGCCGATCAATCCCCTGCGACCGAAGGCGATTAGCAATGCAAGTCCAGCCACCGAGGGCGGCAGGACAATGGGCAGGTCGAGGATTAATTCCAGCCATGCTTTGAATCTGAATTTCCAACGGGCAAGTAGATACGCCAGCGGCGTTCCCAACACAACTGTAACAAGTGTGGTGATGGAACTTGTCACCAGACTCAGTTTAAGTGCCTGAAACGCCTGCTTTGAGAGCGCGTTCGCAAAAAAATCAGGAGCAATGGAGCGATATATTAATGCGATTAAAGGCAGCGCAAAGAAGACTAGCAGAATCAAACTTGGAAGAAGGAATATCCATTTGGAAGTTCCTTCCCCAAAAACCTGACGGGAAAATTCGCGGAGTTTCGACATAATATAAAAAAGTCGCGGGATAAACGTCCCGCGACTTTCATTTTACTAAAGATTATTTGACAGGTGAGAATCCCCACTTGGCGAGTACTGCCTGTCCCTCAGTTGATAGAACATATTCAATGAACTTCACAGCGAGGTCAGCGTTTTCAGATTTGACCAGCGGTGCAATGGGGTACTTGGCAATGACATTCAACTCTGCAGGAATTTCAATGGATTTCAATTCGGGAGCGGCGACCACATCTGACACATAGACAATCCCCGCATCCGCTTCGCCAAGCTGGACTTTGGCAACCACCTGCTTGACATTGTCTTCATTGGAGACGACGTTTGCCAAAACCTTGTCCTTGTATCCTGCTCCAAAAGAAGCGTCCATCAGGTCAAGCGCCTGGCGAGCATACTTGCCGACGGGAACTTCTTCCGTAGCTAAAACTATTTTTACTCCGGAGTTGGCGAGGTCTTCCAATTTTTCGAGCGCGGCGGGGTTATCCGCGGGCAGAATGACGACCAGTTTATTAGATAGAAATACTTGCGAAACATCAGCGCCAACGAAAGTGCCCGTAACGAGGGTTTCCATTTCTTTGCCACTGGCGGAGGCGAATACATCCGCGGGTGCGCCTTCTTCGATTTGAGTCCGAAGGGCTTGGGAGCCTGCAAAGTTGAAGGTGGTGGTGACGCCAGGGTTGGCTGCGTCAAAGGCGGCACCGATTTCGGTGAAGGCGTCGGTCAATGAGGCGGCGGCAAAAACTGTCAGGGTCTGGGGTGCTGGTTCAGGCGTGGCGGTTGGCGGAACTTCTGTCGGTGCAAGGGTTGGCGCTTCGGTGGCGGGAGCAGGCGTCGGTGTGGCTGAGGCGCCGCAGGCTGTCAAAAAGATGGACAGCAAAAGAGTCAGGGATAGCAGGCGTTTCATGGATTCTCCTTAGTGATGTTTTCTTGGTGAGTACTCACTAAGTGAGTATATCGTAGAATCTGAGGTTGTTGCAAGGATTTTCCATGCTCCGAAATCAAATTAAATAAAAAAACTCGGACAGCAATTTGCCCAAGTTTTTTTATTCAGCACATTGGTCGTTTCAAAAGTTTTTCCGACTCTCATCCAGCCATTCCAGTATGAATTTCAATTGTTTCAAGCGCATCTCCAAACTCATGCGGTTGTATATCTGTTCGGCGGGCAACTCAGCGAGCGTGGCTTCCAGACGCTGAATATGCGTGTCTGCTTCGGCGCGCTGCTGTTCGAACGCTTTCGTAATTTTTTTCGGGAAGTACATTTTGAGAAAATACAAACGCGTGATGAATTCCATGCGGACGGCGCGGGTGCTGCCGCCGCTGGGAGCATTCAGCCAGTCCAAAAAATTTTGGCGACCCTGCTCGGTCATTTTCAGTAACTGACGGCTGGGAAGTTTTTCCTGTGGAATTTTTTTCACCGAAACATCGCCCTGTGCTTCAAGCCGCTTCAAAATAGCATACGCCTGACTCTGACTTAAGTGCCAGACATGACCCAAGTCCGTGTTGACGGTGCGGTGCAGGTCGTAGCCATGCCCCGCTTCTTTGTAGAGCAAGCCGAGCAATGCCATTTCGGGGGAGAGCGTTCCAATGTGATGGGGTTTTTTATCTGTCATATTTCACCAAGTGAATCGATTTGTGTGGTCAGTATATCGCAACTTGCAAAATATACTCCATCCCACTATACTCATATTATGGAATCAAGCCACCTCTATCAGCAAATTGTTTCATCTATTCGTGATGACATTCTTTCAGGCGTCATAAAACCTGGTGCATCATTGCCGCCCATGCGCAAGATGACCGAGCAGTGGAACTGCACCACTGGAACCATTATGCGCGCCTATCAGGAATTGGCTCATCAGGGATTGGTCGTCAGTCATGTTGGCAAAGGGACGAAGGTTGTCGAGCAAATCCCCGAGCAGACTCAAAATCCCATGCGCCGCGCAGCGTTGTTCAATCGTATGGAAGCCTTCTTACTGGAAATCATGACCGCTGGCTATTCCCCCGATGAAGTGGAACAGTCCCTGCGCGTGGCTCTCGACCGCTGGCGGACATTCTCCAGCCAACCCGAAGAGACTCCGCCAAACATTCTGCGCTTTGTTGGCAGCCATGACCCTTCCCTCGCATTGATTGCTTCGCAGTATCACGAGAACAATCCAAAACTCTCATTGCATTTATCGTTCACTGGCAGCCTTGGCGGACTCATCGCACTCGCCGAGAAAAAAGCTGACCTGGCGGGTTGTCATCTCTGGGACGAAAATACCGACACCTACAACGAACCATTCATCCGTAAATTATTGCCTGGTCAAAAAGTGGCAATGCTTACGCTTGCCCATCGCCGCGTGGGATTGATTCTTCAAGAGGGGAATCCACTTGGAATCAAAAGCCTGAAAGACCTGACCAAATCAGGCGTGCATTTTGCAAATCGTCAGCAGGGTTCTGGGACGCGCGTCTGGCTGGACGCTCAATTGCGCAGTCTGAAAATCAACCCAGCCAGCATCTCTGGTTATGACGAAGAAAAGATGACTCACTCCGAAGTCGCCCGCGCCATCAGCAAAGGACAAGCTAACGCAGGCATCGGTGTGGAAACTGCTGCAATGTCTTTTGGACTCGATTTCAAGCCTTTGACCACCGAACGCTACGACCTCATCATTCCCTCCGAAAAATGGGAAAACGAATCCGTGCAGGCGCTCAAGAAATGGTTAAGTGCCAAGCAAACAAAATCCGCCATCAACAACCTTGGCGGATATGACACAACCCAAACGGGCACAGTCACCTGGGTTTCGTAATCTTTTTAAACACAAAGGACACGAAGGTCTCCAAGGAAAAACCTTTGTGCCCGTTGTGTCTTTTGTGTTTAACTTTACTGATTACTACACACTGACCACTGTCAACTGCTCATTAACTCTCACCATCCCATGCTTCGCGCTTACCATCTCCGCTAGAATCGACAGCGCAATTTCTTCAGGCGAAACCGCCCCCATGTTCATCCCGATTGGCGCACGCAAGTGACTTAACTGCTCATCCGTCACGCCCAATTCACGTAATGCCGCAAAGCGATTGGGAATCTTCTTCCTCGTCCCCAACACACCGACATATCGCGCAGGGCTTTTCAACGCCACCGCCAACGCGGGATTATCCAACTTCTCATCGTGGCTCAACACTGCGATATATGTCCCTTCATCTGGGTGAAGTTTTTCCAGCGCATCCGAAGTCCATTCGACAAGCAATTCATCCACGTGCGGGAATCGCTCGCGCGTAGCAAATGCTTCACGCGGGTCAATCACAATCGTGTGATAACCAAGCGTCTTTGCCAACGTCACCAGCGGAATAGCGATATGCACCGCGCCAATCACCACCATCCGCGAGACAGGTGCGAAGACATCGGCAAACACATCTACATGCTCCACATGGTGAGCCGCCACAGAAAATGATGTCCAGCCTGATTCCTGCACATCCATTTGCTTTTTCAGCCACGCCCGCGCCTGTTCATCCAACGCCGCGCTGCCCAAACTTCCGAGCGTGCGCCCGTC
>Ga0172373_10007258_pt1 | contig 14453 bp, 9 predicted proteins | sample Lak10m_2_FD_114546 | JGI IMG/M metagenome (GOLD analysis project Ga0172373, IMG submission 114546) | Freshwater microbial communities from Kabuno Bay, South-Kivu, Congo - kab_092012_10m | ecosystem: Environmental > Aquatic > Freshwater > Lake | place: Democratic Republic of the Congo: South-Kivu... | reverse complement strand
TTTCATAAAAAATGAAAAATTATTTATCTTTGATAAATAATTTTTGCATAGAAAAAAATACAAGTATTTTTTTCTATGCTCATTTAAATATACTTATTTTTTAATAAATCATTATAACATATAAATTTATTAAATATCGTTTTTAAATACACTAAATAAATTTTATAAAATGAATACGGTATTATAGTATTTTTTATGAAATTTTTGATAATTTTCCTGAAAATGAGTGTATATAGATATTTATTATATTAATTTAATTTCTTTTTTTATGAAAATTATTAAAAATTTCATAAAAAGAATATATAGACTCATTTTTATGAAAATTATTAAAAATTTCAAAATAAATACTATATTGTCATATTCATTTTATAAATATTATTTAAGGTATTTAAAAATAATATTTAATAAATTTATATAATTTTGTAAGTAATAATGATTTATTAAAAAAATAGGTATATTTAATGAACATGCAAAAATTATTTATGACTATTTAATCATTATACAATTTCTAAATAATTATAATTTTGTTTTAATGCTTTATTGTCTTCTAGTATATTAGGATTTTGAATTTTATTTAATAAATCAATATTATTTGTTGGATTATTAAAATATCTTAAATTAATAACATAATCAAATACACTTTTTTCAGTTAAAGGTTGATTTAAATCAGTATCTATTAATGTTGGTACTATTTTAATATTTTTAGGAATTTTATTTTTATCAATATCTACTAATTTAAAAATATTTTTAATATTATGTTTATCTAAATATTCTAATAATTTTAAACAATATTTACAATTAGTTGAATAAAATATAATTTTCATTAGATTATTGTAGATAATAAATTAAAATTAATTTTAATTTAACTTGGAATAGAATTTTTATTTATATTATATAATTTTATATTACTATATGTTATCATATCATCTAAAGCATTACCTGGTGGGACAAGAGGTAAACAATAGTCAGATTTAACAATACAATTTAATAGAATTGGTTTATTTAAATCATAATTTATAAATTCCTTAATTAAATCTTCGATATCATTACGGTTAATATTATTATCTATTGTAATACATTTAATATTGTATGCCTGTGATAATAATTTATAATCAGGATTAATTGATTCTGTTGCTGTTATATTACCATTAAAAAATAATTTTTCCCAAATATTAACCATAGATTGTTTACTATCATTCATTATAATAATTTTTATTGGAATATTATAATTTAATATCATTTTAAGATCATTCATTAGATTAAAAGATTGATCGCCATCTATAGAAAATACAATTTTATCAGGATTTGCTATTTTTGCACCAATTGCCATAGAATTACTTGATCCCATTGTTCCTAAACTTCCAGAAGTAATAAATCTATTTGGTATAGTATGAGTTATAAATTGTGCAGCAAACATCTGATGATTACCTACACCTGTAGTTATAATTGTTTTATTTTTTATTGATAACTTATTATTTAATATATCATTAAATATAGTTAATATAGTTTGTTGTTTTAATACATCATCATCAAATGGAAAATTTATATTATAAGCATCTAAAAATTTAAGCCATTTAGAATTCCATTTAGCTTTAATATAAGGATTCAATAAATTTAAAATATCTTTAGATTTACCATGTACATTAATACTTTTTGATACAACTTTATTAAATACTGTTTTATCTGAATTAATATGTATTATATATTCAGCATTAGGTGCATATTTTTCAATATTACCAGTAGTTCTATCATCAAATCTTGCACCTACACATATAATACAATCTGCATTTTGAATAGCAATATTAGCTCGTTCTGATCCATGCATTCCTAACATTTTTAAACTTAAATTATTATTCTCATTAAAACAACCCAGTCCATGTAGTGTTGTTGTAACTGGTATATCACCAATTAATGCTATCATTCTTAATATTTCATATGCATCATTACAACCTTTACCTACATATAATACAGGTCTTAGAGATTTATTAATAATATTTGCAATATTTTCAATTGATATTATGTTATAATCATAATGAACTGGATTATATTTAATTTTTTTATTATTAATACATTCTTTTCCTAATACATCTTTTGGAATATTAATATGAACTTGTTTGCCATTATTAACTAAATTAAATGCATATTCCATAACACCTTCTGTTTCATCAGGATTAATAAGCGAATAATTCCATTGTGTAATAGGTGCTGTTAATTTAATAGATGGTGCTTCCTGAAAAGCATGTTTACCTATCATATCAGTAGATACATCACCAGATATTACTAATAGGGGAACATTATCACAATAAGCATCTGTTAATGGTGTTATAATATTTGTTAGTCCAGGGCCTGAAGTTGTTATTACTACACTATCACATTTATTTAATGATTTATTATGACCAATTGAACAAAAACCAGCACTTGCTTCACTGGAAGGTACATAATATTTAATCCTATTATAATTATTATTAGTATTGAATTTATCTATTAAATTCATAATGCTCCCTCCTGAAAACATATATACTGTTGAAACATTTTTACTAATGTGTTTATATATAATATTTGATACTATTGACATTAAATGTAATATATAAATAATATTTAAATAATTTTTAATATTATTTATATACTTATAAATATAGTTGTGATTACATTTTTTTTATAATACACTCATTTTCAAAAACTATTAAATTTTTATATTTTTATAGGAAAATATTTTATTTTTTAATGGAAATGTTTCGCCAAGAAATAAATCATATTTAATCATTATATATATTATTAATATTTTTTTATGCCTGGTTTACCATATTCATTTTATAAATATTATTTAGTGTATATAAAAATAAATTTTATATAATTTTGCTAGTAATAATTATTTTATTAAAAATTGGATATATTTAATGATCATAGAAAAAATTATTTATCAAAGATAAATAATTTTTCATTTTTTATGAAATTTTTGATAATTTTTATAAAAATTAATACACCTATTTTTATAAAATGAAATTTTTGATAATTTTCATGAAAATCAGTGTATTTGGAATTTATCAATATGAATAATCTTGCAAATTTGTTTATAATTCTTTATAATTAATTTTATATCTATTAATTATATTAATAATTTATTAAATTTATATAAATAAAAAACAACTTTTTAATCGATTAAATTATAAATAATTATATTTAAAATATAATTATTTATAATGGATATAAATGTATCTTATATTATTAAAGATGAATGTACAAAATGTATAAAAACTGATAATTGTGATTATAAATCTAGAAATGAATTTATAAAAATGTGTTTACCGTTTTATGATATTAAAAAAAGTGGAATAAATATATTAAATTTTACAAAAACGAATTATATTTATTTTGCTTCTAAAGAAGCACCTACTTATTTTATTAATAATAATTTACAATTAGAATTATATACTGGAGAAGATATAACATATGTACCAAAAAATTTAATAAATGAATTTAAAGGCAAACTAAATAATAATATAATTGTAAATGGTATCGAAATTCCTTTATATTATTTATTTGTTAATAATAACAATCAAATATTTAATTTATTTATATTAAATTTTATTATATCATTTAATAAAAATTTAGGTGTTTTGAAATCATTATTTCAATATGATAAAAATAATAAATTTATTAAAATGTCATTTTCATTTAATATATTTAATATTGGATTATTATGTAATAAATTTTTTGATATATGTGAATTATTTTTAAATAACTATCATAAAGAACAACTTTTAAATAAATTAAATGAAATATTCAAAGATTATAATATTCAGAATTTATATACATTAATTGATAAATATAAATTATCAATTATGAATATGTCTAATGAAAAGTATGATATATTACCTTTAGAATTTAAATCAAATGTTGATAGTATATTATTAGAAAATTCATCAAATAGTTTTGTAACTAATTTATTTCAAGATAATAAATTAGATGAATCTAAAATAAGTGTAATAAAAGAATTATTTATTAAAATAATGAATTCAGATGATGCAGAATACTTGGAACTATTATTAGATATTATAAAAATATATAAAAAAATGGATATGAAAAAACTAAAAAAATTAATCACTAAAGAAAAAGAATCTATTGAAATAAAAAAAAGTAACATTAATGAAACATTATCAAATATAATTAATACTGAATTTAATATATCACAAATATCAAAAGATGAATTATTTAATATTTTAACAGATAATATTCTCATAATAAATGAGGTATTAAATGATATAAATAAATTAATACCTAATTTTTCCAAATTATTTCTAATGGCAATATTAAGTTATAGATTAAAAGAAACATATATAAATAATACCTGGTGTTTTGATAAATTTTTTATTTATGACTATATAAATAATTCCAAATCTATTATTTCTAATTTATCTTCTGATATAATACATAAACTAGATGAAATATACATACCTTTAAAACCTATAATATATGAATATTCAAACGTAGAATATAAAAATAAATCATATGGAAATTGTATGGAAAATACAATATTACAATTTTTAAAAGTATTATTTTGGAATCCATCAAAGGAAATATATGATACAGAATATATGAATAAAATATTGGAAGAAAATGTAAATAAAAGTATACAAAATATATTTGAAAATATTAATAGAGAGAAAAACAATGATTTTGATAATATGTGGGTAGAATTTATTACAGAATTACCAATAAAAACAAAAAATGATACAATCGGAAACTATATTTTTATAAAAAATAACTATGAAATGGATGCATCATTAATAAATTTGATAAAAGCATTAAGATATTTAGTTAAAATTGATTATGATGACAATGATAATATATTTCTAAATAATATAATTAAAAAAATTAATTCAAATTACAATATTGATTTAGTAATAAATGATACTGAACAGAAGATAAGTGTTAATTGTTATAGGATATTTAAAATTATATTAAGTAATAAAAGACATGCTTATTTTGAGAATGCAAAAACTGAAACTAAGTCATTAAATATTTTAAATTATATATATCCTAGAATAACAATGACAAAATATTTGCAACTATATAGTCATATCACATATGGAGATTTTAATGCATATATATGTTATAATAATATTGATAATAATAATGAATTGTATGAAAAATATATACAATCTTTAGATCATTATTATGTACAAAAATTATACAAAAATTTATTATCTGATAATATATTAGATAAATTAGATTATATTATATGGTTTAATATATTTTCTAATGTTAAAATATTAGATTTATTTGATTTTTATGTATGGGAATATTTGATTAATAAATTTAAGAAGGATAATAATATATGGATAAAATTAATAGATATGAATCAATTTTCTAAATGGACAAAAATTAAAAATAGATATAAACAATCAATTTGGCTATGTGCTATTGTTGAGTTGTCCGTTAATAATGAATTTTGGTTAAAATTAATAGATAAATATGATTTTATTAATTGGAAAATTATTAATGGTAGGGAAAATGAGTGGACTTTTGCTATAGAGTCATTATGTAAAAATTATGAATTTTGGATAAAATTAATAGACAAATATGATTTTGTAGATTGGAAACTTAAAAATGAAAAAGGTTATGTTATATGGAATGATGCTTTTATAAACTTTAAAAAAAATGATGAATTTTGGATAAAATTGATAGACAAATATAATTTTGTAGATTGGACAACTAAAGATAAATATGATTATATTGTGTGGTATTATGCTATTGATAAATTATCTACTAATAATGAATTTTGGATAAAATTAATAGACAAATATAATTTTGTAGATTGGACAATTAAAGATAATAAGGAAAAAACTATGTGGCATTATGCTATTTATAAATTATCTACTAATAATGAATTTTGGATAAAATTAATAGACAAATATGATTTTATAGATTGGAATATAAAAGATAATAAGGAAAAAACTATGTGGCATTATGCTATTTATAAATTATCTACTAATAATGAATTTTGGATAAAATTAATAGACAAATATGATTTTATAGATTGGAATATAAAAGATAATGAGGAAAAAACTATGTGGCATTATGCTATTGATAAATTATCTACTAATAATGAATTTTGGATAAAATTAATAGACAAATATGATTTTGTAGATTGGAAAATTAAAGATAAACATGATAGATTATTGTGGCATTATGCTATTGATAAATTATCTACTAATAATGAATTTTGGATAAAATTAATAGACAAATATGATTTTGTAGATTGGAATATTAAAGATGATCATGGTTATATTGTGTGGCATTATGTTATTGATAAATTATCTTTTAATAATGAATTTTGGATAAAATTAATAGACAAATATGATTTCGCTGATTGGAAAAATAATAATGAAAAAACTATGTGGAATTATGTTATTGATAAATTAACTATTAAAAAATTTTGGGTAAAATTAATAGATAAATATAATTTGATTGATTGGAAAAATGACAAAATTGTGTGGTATAATGCTATTAATAAATTACATAAAAACAATGAATTTTGGATAAAATTAATAGATAAATATGATTTTGATGATTGGAATATTGAATTTAATGATAAAACTATGTGGTCTTATGCATTATCAAAATTAAACATTATATCATTTTGGAAAAAAGTTATATTAAAAATAGATACTTTTAATCCAATATATAAAGAAATAATAAAAAAAATAGAAGATAGCAATCATCGTAAATATATTAAATATAAACTTAAATATTTTAAATTAACTCAATCATTATTTTAATAATTTACTTTCATTATTATATCTTACGATAGACATATTTATTAAATATACTCATTTTTATGAAATTATAAAAAATAAAAATTTATTTATCTATAAAGTACTATTTTTGAATATATATCTATTTTTATAAAAATGTGTGTATATAGGACGTCGTCTTTGTTGTATTCAAATTATTATTTTATTTAATTGAATAAAATAATAAAATCATTTATGTAGTATTAGTTATATTATTCATTTTAATATTTAATTAATTTATAATATACACTCATTTTTATAAAAATTTTATTAAAATAATATTTAATTAACTTATATAATTTAGAAGTAATAATATCAATAGCTAATGAGCATAAAAATACGTGTATTTTTTTATGAAATATTTAATAATTTTTATAAAAAATGAAAAATATTATAAAATAATTAAATAAATTCAGTAGTAATTATATTTTTACATTCAATTTAATTAATATGGTTGTTCAATAAGCTATTAAACTCTATATTAATAATCAACATAATAAACGTATTCATAAAACATTTTTTATAAAAATAATAAAAATAACATTTTTTATAAAAATAATAAATTATTTCATAAAAATTTAATAGTTTTTATGTAAATAAATGTATTTATAAAAATTTAAATAATTTCATAGGTATAATATATATAATGGTACAATATCATTTTTTTAGTTATAATATGCAAGATCCTTTTACTAGAGGATTACATTATGATTTTAATTATTTTAATAATAGGGCCAAACAATTAGATATTTCTGAAGATATATATAATAATATTAAAAAAAATTCAAATACAAATGAGATTATAGTATATTTTGAATCATATATATTATATCAAATTTATGTATTAAATAATTTAATAATAGATGTACTTAAATCAAATGTAAATGATAAAAATATAATATTTCTTTGTTTACAAGAAATATTTATGTGGGATTATAATGATCGCACATTTTCTACTAAAAATTTAAGCGATATATTAATACAATTTTTTAAATATAATAATGATGATGTTAATAATAATTATAATAAAGATGTAACTGATAAATATATAAAAATTACATATAATAATGTATATAATATAAATGGTAAGCAATATAATTTGGTGTATATTGAAAATTATAGTAATGAAAAAGATGTACGACATTTAGGAACAATTATAATATATGATGTTGATATCGATAATAAAAATTTTAATTATCATATCGTAGAATATGACTATACTTATGAAAATAATCAAAAGATTATATCTGATAATAATTCTAGTATTATTATTGAACACAATAATATATTAGTAGCAAATGTTCATTTTAAAATAAAATCAGATTGTATAATAAATATAAATTCTCTAATAAATAAATTAGTCACAGATATTAGTAATTATTATAGTATTAATCAAATAATATTAATGGGTGATTTTAATGACAATTTTGTTGGTAAACAAGATGATTTAGCATTTGAGTTTGAACATTTTACATTATTACAATTTATTCAATATAGTAATATAGATTTATTTTTAATATTTAAAAGAATTAATATAGATAGTACAAAGACATTAGTAGGTTTTAATGTTGAAAAAAATTATACTAATATAATAAATAAATATAGTAATTATTTTAATAGGATAAATAATATTAATCTTTTAAATTTATTTAATAAATGTTCGATTCTTTTATATGTATTATTAAATTGTGAAAATAAATGTAATGATAAAATTATTGAATTTAATAAAAAAATAAATGCACATCTTAATTTTGTGAAAACTATATGGGGATATGATTTTAATAATTTAAGTGATCATAATATTGGATATATAACTATTTTAAATCCAGAATCTAAATCTATTCATACATATTATAATATTTATAAAAAAAATATTAATGAAAATATAGATAAGTTGCTATTAGATTTAAATAATTTATATGAGAATAATAATAACATTTCTAAATTAATTAATGAATTATCAAATATAGACAAATCTTCACATGAATATACACATATTGGTATTAAATACAATAGATTAAAAAATGATTGTACTGCTATATTAACTAATATTAATACAAATAAATTAAAATATGAGAGAGAATATAATTTTGATTTACTTAAAAATTTTTCTATATTATTGCCTAAAATATATCCGAATAATGACTTACTAAAATATTATATTATAGATGATGCAGAAATGTTTACCAATTTTAATGATTATATGGATCAATTACAATTAACATCAAAAATATTAAAAACCACATTTGATAAATTATATGATGTTAAAACCGGCGGATCTAATAAATATTTATATAAATATTTAAAATATAAATCAAAATACACACATTTTTATAAAAATTCTTAAAAATTTAATTTTATTAATTAAATAATTTTTATAAAAATGGTGACGTTCACCTTTGTATTAATTAAAAATTTTATTAATAATACACCCATTTTTATGAAAATTATTAAAAATTCCATGAAAAATTATTTATCAAAGATAAATAATTTTTGCATAGAAAAAAATACTTGTATTTTTTTTTATGCTCATTTAAATATACCTATTTTTTAATAAATCATTATAACATATAAATTTATTAAATATTGGTATATTTAAATACATGATTATGATAAATCGAAGATTTATCGCAATCTTAAGACAGAAAATCAAAGATTTTCTGTCGTTCTAAATAAATTTTATAAAATGAATACGGTAATATAGGGATAAAAAATATATATCGAAGATAAATATTTTTTATGAAATTTTGGATAATTTTCCTAAAAATGAGTGTATATATAATTAATATTTTTTATAAATATTTTATAGAAATGTTGGATTTTTATCTAATTATTTCAATAAATTGTATTTAAACAATGTTTCGCCGAGAAATAAATCGAAGATTTATTTCTCGGCTTAATAACAAGATAAAAATCAAAGATTTTTATCTTGTTGTTTCAATTAATCTTTTTCATATTTTTTATTGATATTTAAATAGTAATATAATTAATATTTGCGATAGATAATCTATGGGATTTTACAATTTTTTTTAATTATTTAAAATAATTAGTTTAAAAATATTCGTACCCAATTGAAACATAGATTAAATATAATTTATTGAAATAATGAGATAAAAATTAAAGATTTCTACTATATGGAATATACACTCATTTTTATGAAAATTATCAAATATTTCATAAAAAATAAAAAAATATTTATCTTCGATAAATATTTTTTGCATAAAAAAGAATATATATATTCTTTTTTATGCCTATTTTACTATATTCATTTTATAAATATTATTTAGAACGACAGAAAATCAAAGATTTTCTGTCTTAAGATTGCGATAAATCTTCGATTTATCACAATCGTGTATTTAAAAATAATATTTAATAAATTTATATAATTTTGCGAGTAATTATAATTTATTTAAAAATAGGTATATTTAAATGAGCATATAAAAAAATACAAGTATTTTTTTCTATGCAAAAATTATTTATCTTTGATAAATAATTTTTCATTTTTTATGAAATATTTAATAATTTTCATAAAAATGGATGTATTATATTTATTTTTAAAATAACCCATACTGCAAAAATTGAATAAAATAATATTGATGCGTATTATTACATTCAATTTAATAAATATTTAATTGAAAAAGACAAATGTGATCTGTCCTAAATATATAATGGTATGAAAATAAAAAAATTGAAAATATTATTTTATCGTAAATTGCTATTATATTTAATGTCTGTCGAAAAAGAAATTGATGAAAATGGATATTTTATTAAATATAATTTTGTATGTATACCAGAAGAATATAATAAAGAATATTATAGATTAAAAAGAACAAAAAGTTTGAATCAATTCCCAGATATGCCACATGAACAAGTTCAAGAAATAAATAAACAATTGCGAGATATATATGTACCTACAGTAGATATATATACTACAATATTATTTAGACAAATTAGAATACATATTCAAAATTCAATTGAACCAAATATAGAATTATGGTCAAAAGATATTTTAGAAATATATGATACCAATTTTAATTTTTATAAAGATAAATTGGAAACAATAAATAAAGAGTATACTATGATTAAATCTTTTAGTGATATTTTTATTAATAAAGCTATAATTAAAAAAGGTTATATTGAAATAATAAAAAATATTAAAAATATTGTAATGAATAGTGAAATAGCTTGTAGTGAAAAATGTATGAAATTTGTAGAATGGTTAGATAGTAAACTAGTTGAATTGTTTAATAGAAAAAAAAATGATACTAATAAAAGTGATATTAAAAATAAGTTATTAGAACATATAAAAATATATAATTTAATGATAGATTTAAATAATAGATATTTAAAACCTCAAATAGATATCTTAGAAAATAAAAAAAATGATTATACTATAGAATTTAAACGTATTGTTAACACATTTAAAGAATTTCAAAAATTAGTTCAGATACAAATTAATAAATTTTTTTCAGATTACGAAGAAAAAGTACGTAATACAATTATCACAAATTGGGATACTATACTAAAAACAAGAAATATTAAATTAGATTTTGATTCAGTATTATTATTAGGTAATAAAACTTGGGGTAATATTGAAATTAAACTTATATTTCCAGATTTTTTTGAATTTAAATCAAGATTTGATAATAATATTAATAATATAAATAATATAAATATTATAAATTATATTTAAAATTTCTAATTAATTTATATGTATTATAATAAATATATAAAATATAAAAAAAAATATATTAATTTAATTGATAAATATGGCGGTACATTAAAAACTGATTTACCACAATTTTTACATAATAAATTATTATGGATTCATCCTTATTTTACATATTTTGATAAATATATAATAAAAAATTATATAACTAGAAAGTTAGAAACAAATATGACAAGTTTAGATATTAAATTTGTAGGTAATTTAGGCCAAAATGAATTATTTAATAAATTAGAGAAAAATATTGATAATGAAATTAATAAAAATAAAGATTATTACAATACAAAATTTTCAAAAATAGATTCAGAATTTGAAAGTAAAGATATAATAATTGAAGAAAAAGAATTAATTGTATTGAATAATAGTGATATGAAAGAATGTATATGGGATGAAACAAATTTTTGTGATTATCTATATAAATTTTATGCAGATAATAAATTAGATTTAATGAATTATAGTGAATCATTTACAGATTTGGATAAAATAGATAATGCAATAGATCAATTTGCAGAATTAAATAAGCTCAGTATAAATGATCAAAATAAATTAACATATCTTATTAAAGAATTTGAAAATAAAACTTTACAAGAATTAAATGATACACAATCACTACAAATTATAAATTTTTTATATAAGTTAAATACATATTATAATTGTGAATATCTTGTTGATAAAAATCATTGGGGAATAATTGGTTATAAAAAATATATTGATTTAATTATTAATGAAATTAAAGAAAATCATAAGATTAATGGAAATGAACATATTTATATTATTGCAGATAGTACAATTGATTTTTCATTAATATATACAAATTTTCATGATAAATGGAAGAATCCTATGTCTCAAAATATAGTAAATGAAAGAATTAAATATTTAAAAGATAAATTTAAGAGTGAATTAAATATAAATGATATTGTTGTAGATGCTGTTGGTGCAACAGGTTATTTTGCAACTTTTGATCATAATTTTAATTTAGAATTATTTATTGAAAATTATCGGAATATTTTTACCATGTATGAAAATTATAATAAAGATTTTAATAAATTAATAAATGTGATTAATTTTATGATTGATGAAAATATAATCACATTAAATAATGGAAATATATTTTTAATAAGATTAATTAATAATTTTTATGAAAATTATTCATATCCAAAATATACAAATATATTAACTATTGGATATGGAAATGATATAGATTATTCTGTAGATAATGATCCATTTGTAACATTACAACAAGCAGAATTAATGATAAAAATTTATTGGAGTTTTTGTCATCATTTTATAAATGATTATGATTCAGCAATAAATTATTGTATAAATAATGGTCATATAGAAATAAGGTCATAATTTTCATAAAAAAAATGAAATATATATTTAAAATAACCTAGTTTTATATATATAATGCTTAAAATTGATAAGATAAATGTTAACATTACTGATAATCAAATAAATTTAGGTAACACTAGACTAGAATTTACAATATCTGGAAATAATATTGATTATATTGTAGTAAATACATTAAGAAGAACAATAATGAGTGATATACCGATTTATGCTTTCAAAGAATTTATATTTAATAAAAATACTTCAGTTTTTCATAATAATTATTTAAAATTAAGAATTAATAATTTACCTGTTTGGGGTATTGAAAACAATATTGATTTTTTATCTGAAAATTTAAATAAAAATAATGAAAATATGAATATTATAGAGGAAGATGAAGATATAGATATAGATAATGATATGGTAGAAAATAAAAAATCTTCCGAATATTCATCACTTAAAGAATTAACTATGTATATTAATTTTAAAAATAAACAAAATAATATAATTACTGTAACTACAGATCAAGCTAAATTTTATTATGAAGAAAAACAAATACCATCACCATATAAAGTTCCAATACCTATTGTTAAATTACATCCTAATCAAGAAATATCTTTTTCAAGTATCAGCAAAATTGGAAATGAAAAAGAATCTGTAATTCATAGCGCTGTTTCCGTCGCTGCATATAAACAAGTAAATGATAATGAATTTAATTTTTTTCTAGAATCTAGAGGTCAAATTAATGAAAAAAGAATTATCATTGTTGCTATTTTAAATATTGAAAGAAAAATGAAAGAACTTATAAAATCACTTAAAACAAAAGAAATAAATAATGATAATTTACAAGGTGTATTAATTATTAATAATGAAAATCATACATTGGGAAATTTAATAAGTAGAGGATTGCAACAACATAATAATATAAATTTTGCAGGATATAAATTACCTCACCCGTTAGAAAATATTGTTCATATTCATTATAGTATGAAAAAAAAAGAAAATATAATAAATATAATTACTGATGTAATTAATTATTACAATGAAATATTTTCAAAAATTAAAAAATATTTTATTAACTAATAATAAATAGTTATTACTGATGTAATTAATTATTTTCAAAAATTAAAAAATATTTTATGAACTAATAATAAATAGTTATTATTATTAATATTTATTTTAGAAATGAGTGTATTTATTATTAATTGTTTGCCTTTATTTTATTTAATTATAATTAGTGTCTTTTTCAATTTAATATTATAAAAATAAATAATAATTATCTAATTCATTATTTTTTGATATTAATTATAATATTCATTATAATTAAGATATGTAATTACTATATTTGCTTTAAATTTATAATTTTTTAAATTCAATATATTGAATTTATAAATATCATTAATTATACTATATTTTAATATTTCAAGATACGTCATTTAATTAAAAATTATTACTTCCAAAATTATATAATTTTATTAAATAGAAATGTTTCGCCGAGAAATAAATCGAAGATTTATTTCTCGGCTTAATAATGAGATAAAAATCTTTGATTTTTATCTCATTGTTTCAATAAATCATATATAATCAATGTTTCGCCGAGA
>Ga0172373_10007256_pt1 | contig 14455 bp, 13 predicted proteins | sample Lak10m_2_FD_114546 | JGI IMG/M metagenome (GOLD analysis project Ga0172373, IMG submission 114546) | Freshwater microbial communities from Kabuno Bay, South-Kivu, Congo - kab_092012_10m | ecosystem: Environmental > Aquatic > Freshwater > Lake | place: Democratic Republic of the Congo... | reverse complement strand
CGGCATCGGCATCTCCGCCGAGGACCAGAAACACATCTTCGATCAGTACTACCGGGCCAACGACCCCAAGGCCCGGCGTCACAAGGGGACCGGCATCGGCCTCACCATCGTCAAGTACATCATGGAGGCGCATGGTGGCCGGGTCGGGCTACGTTCGGCGCCGGGCGAAGGGTCCACCTTCACCATGCACTTCCCCCTCACCGCCCCCGCGGCTGTCGCCGAGCGGGCTGGAGCCTGAATGGCGCGGATCCTCTTCTGCGAAGACGAAGAAGACCTTCTCTCCTCGCTCGTCGCGTTCTTCACCCGGGAGGGGTACGACGTCTCCCAGGCGCGTGGCGGGCGTGCCGCGGTGGACCTCGCGGCCCGGCAGCGCCCCGACGTGGTGTGCCTGGACGTCATGCTCCACGAGGGCCCCGAGGGGCCCGACGGGATGGACGGCTTCCAGATCCTCGCCGAGCTGCGCAAGTCGGTCGGGTACAACGGACCGGTCATCCTGCTGACCGCCCGCACCCTGGAGACGGACAAGCTCCTCGCCTTCGACCTGGGCGCGGACGACTACGTCACCAAGCCCTTCTCCCTGCTCGAGCTGCGCGCCCGCATCCAGGCGGTGCTCAAGCGCGCGGGCGGGGCGCGCTCGGTCTACCGGTACGGCATCCTCGAGGTGGACCTGGACAACTACGTCATCCGCCACCCGGACGGGCAGGAGCGGCTCTCGAACCGCGAGCAGGAGCTCCTGAAGTACCTCATCGAGCACCGCGGCAAGGTGCTGGACCGCGAGGAGCTCCTCTCGGCGATCTGGAAGTACAGCCCGGGGGTGACCACCCGCACGGTGGACACCCACATCCTCAACGTCCGCAAGAAGCTCCGGGACGACGCCGGGCAGCCGCGCTTCATCGAGACCTTCCACGGGATCGGGTACAAGTTCGTGGGGGAGGAGCGGTGATTCCGCTGGTGGCCGGTGCGCTCGCGGCCGGCTCCGGCTCCTGGGGCTACCTGCACGACGCCATGGCGGCCGAGACAGTGGACGCGACCCCGGGCGTGGCCGAGGCCTACTGCCTGGAAGGGCTCGAGAACGCCGACGCCGCGGACCCCCTGCGGGGGGATCTCCTCCTCTGCCTGGCGCGCAACCGGCTGAAGGTGGGGAACGAGCCGGGCGCGATGGACGCCCTGCGCCGCGTGCCGGCCACGTCGGCGGCCTGGGCCCCGGCGCGCGCGCTCCTCGATCAGCTCGAGATCCGGCGCATCGCACTCCCCGCGCCGCCGGTCAGCTGCACCTTCGACCGGGACACCTGCGGCTTCGTCCGCACCTGGGAGATGCTCGACAAGGGCGTGGTCGAGGCCCGGGACCTCGGGGACGAACGGGTCCTGGCCTGGGACACCACGGTGAAGGACGGGGAGGACGATCGCCTGCACCTCGCCTTCGCCGAGGACGCGACGGTCCGCTCGGTGTCCTTCCTGGTCCGCGCCAACCCCTTCCCCGCGTCGGTGCGGGTGGTCCTCACCAGCGGCGCGGGGGCGCGCTTCCTCGGACCGGTGCTCACCGCGCCCACCGAAGCCTGGGCCTCCGTCGCCCTCCCGATCACCGCCTTTCGCCCGGTGGACGGCGGCCGGGGCGGCCCTCCGGGCTCGGTCCGCCTCCTCGAGCTGGTGGACCTCACGGGCACGGTGAGCGCCGACCGCGGCGCCAACGTGGTGCTGCTCGACGATCTCGAGATCCGGTGAGCCCTCAGGGCTCGTCGCTCCCTCCGCCCCCCTCCAGCCCCGGAAGCACCTGCTTGCCCCTCGTCGTCCAGAAGTACGGCGGCTCCTCCGTCGCGGACCTCCCCCGCCTCCGCGCGGTGGCCGAGCGCGTGGCCCGCACCCGCGCCCGCGGCCTCGACGTGGTGGTGGTGGTGTCGGCCATGGGCAACACCACCAACGAGCTGCTCGCGCTGGCGCGACAGGTCTCCGCGCGCCCCGGTCGCCGCGAGCTGGACATGCTGGTGAGCGTGGGGGAGCGCATCACCATGGCGCTCCTCGCCATGGCGCTCCAGGAGCTGGGGGTGCCAGCGCGGTCCTTCACCGGGTCCCAGAGCGGCATCCTCACCGACTCGGACCACGCCAACGCGCGCGTGGTCGAGGTCCGTCCCGACCGGGTCCGGGCCGCTCTGGCCGAGGGTCAGGTGGCGATCGTGGCCGGCTTCCAGGGCATGAGCCTGGACCGGGAGGTGACTACCCTCGGGCGGGGCGGGAGCGACACCACGGCCGTGGTGCTGGCCGCGGCGCTCGGGGCCGAGGAGTGCGAGATCTGCTCCGACGTGGACGGCGTGTACAGCGCCGATCCGCGCAGCGTCCCCGAGGCGCGGCGCCTGGACGGCCTCTCCACCGACGAGGCCCTCGCGCTCGCGCGCAACGGGGCCAAGGTGCTCTACGAGGAGGCGGTGGCCTGGGCCCAGAAGGCCGGGGTCCGCCTCCGCGCGTCGGCCACCCGCGAGGAGGGCGGGGGGACGGTCATCGCGCCCGCCTCACCCGCCCCCCGGCTGGTGGCGGTGACCGCGGATACGCAGCTCGGCGTCCTGCCGGTCGCCCGGCTCGCCTCGCTCCCGGCGGCGTGTGTGCGCGCCGGAGGGCCCGAGGGGCTGCTGGTCGACCTCCGAAACCTGCACGGCTCGGTGCCCGAGCTGGTTCCCACCGCCACGGTGGCGGTGGTCGGCGCCCGAGCCGGGCAGGACCCCGCGGTGCTCGGGCGCGTGCTCGCCGCCGCTCTCGGTGACGAGGCCGGACCGATCCGTGACTGGCGGGTGACGCCCGATGCGGTAGTCTTCCGCGTCGATCCGGATCGCGCGTCGCCGCTCGAGCGGCACCTGCACGCGACCCTGATCACGGCCTCGGGAGGGGCCGTCCGATGATGCTCAAGCAGGTGCTCAACCCGCCCAACTGGTTCACCTCGGCGAGCCTGTTCTGCGGTCTGTACGCCATCATCCTCGCGGGAGAGGCCGAGGGCGACCCGAACCTCTTCTACAAGGCCGGGCTGATGATCTTCTTCGCCGGCCTGTTCGACATGCTCGACGGCCGGGTGGCCCGGATGACCGGCACCGGATCGGCGTTCGGGGTGCAGCTCGACTCGCTGGTGGACATCATCAGCTTCGGCGTGGCCCCGGCCTGCCTGGTGTACTTCTGGGGCCTCCAGGCCTACGACCGGGTGGGGCTGGTGGTGTCGGGCCTGCTCATGCTCGCGGGGGCGTTCCGCCTGGCCCGCTTCAACGTGCAGGCGGGGGACGGCAAGGCCCACAAGTGGAGCCAGGGCCTCACCATCACCATGGGCGGCGGCACGGTGAGCTCCGTGGTGATGTGGCACGCCGGTTCCGGCCTGGCGGCGCCGGAGAGCCCGCTCGTCTTCGTGCTCTTCGTGGTCGCGGTGGCCTTCCTCGAGGTCTCCTCGGTGCCCTACCGGACGCTGAAGAGCCTCCGCCTCTCCCCGCGCAGCATCGCGCTCGCCGTGGTGGTGGGCGGGGTGTGCCTCGCGGTGGGCGCGGTGCTCGACATCTCGGTGGTGCTCGTGAGCCTCGGCCTCGCCTACGTGGCCTCCGGCCCCATCGAGGCCATCGCCACCTGGCCCCGGCGTCGGAAGGCGCGGCGGGTCGAGGTGGCCCGGGCCCGGGCCGAGCGCCGCGACGAGGAGAAGGAGCCCTGATGGCCAAGGACATCACCGTCACCCGTCGGGAGAAGGTACAGGCCCACCTCGCCGCCGCCGGCGGCTCGATGAGCATGGCCGACCTGCACGAGTGGAGCTCGCTCAAGCTCCTGTGTGCACATCAGGCCTTCTCCCAGCTCATGGAGGGGATGGTGGACGACGGGATCGTCCGCTGGGACGGCACCACCTTCACCCTCGCGGACGCGCCGCCCCCTCCCGCGGCTCGGGCGGCGGACCACGACCACGGCGGGCACGACCACGGCGGCCACGACCACGGCGGGCACGACCACGGCGGGCACGACCACGGCGGGCACGGCGGGCCGTCGCGCCCCCACCCCAAGGACGCCCGGTACGGGGACGGTCAGGAGATGGACCTCCCCCAGGGCGGCCGGCCTCGTCGCAGCGCCCCGCCGCCCCCGCCTCCCGCCCCGCCCTCCCCCTCCGGCCTCCGTGCGGGGCTGAAGGGCGCGTTCAAGAAGCTCCTCGGCCGGGGGTGAGGCCCCCACCCGCGCACCCGTGCGCGGCGCGCGCCGGACTGGACCCGTTGGGGTAGACTCCCCCCGAGGGAGCCCCCCATGCCCATCCGCACGCCGACTCCGGACGCGAAGCGCAGCGCGAGGTCGGGCCCGGCCCGCATGCCGATGGCCAGCCTTGGCAACGCGGAGCTGCTCAAGCGGATGGGGGAGCAGACCGCGGCGACCTCGACGGACATGTCGGAGGATCCGGCGAAGGCCGCGCGCGAGGCCGAGCAGGTGCAGCCGCTGATGAACCAGCCGGCCCCCGAGGTGACCGAGGCGCGCAAGAAGGGCAAGACCCCCAGCGCGATCGAGGCCACGGCCGAGCCCCTGCAGGAGTCCAAGGCGGACCGGGACGCGGTCCAGACGCCGAAGCCGGTCTCCGCCACCGCCGAGCCCGTCACCGAGGCCGCGCCCGCCGCCGCGAAGGCCGAGCCGGTCGCCGAGGTCGCCCCCGTCGCGAAGGCCGAGCCGGTCGCCGAGGTCGCCCCCGTCGCGAAGGCCGAGCCGGTCGCGGCGGCGCCGGAGGTGGTGGAGGCCCCCGTGGTCGCTCCCGAGCCGAAGGAGGTGGCGCCCGTCGTGGTCGCTCCGGCGCCCAAGGCCAAGCCGAAGGCCGCGGGGGGCAGCGGGGTCGCGCCGGGATGGGACGCGATCCACGCCGGCGCGGTGATGGAGCGGGGCCAGTCAGGCGAGACGGTTCGGCTGCTGCAGGAGCGGCTCACGCGCCTGGGCTTCGGCGTCGCCGCCTCCGGGGTGTACGGCGAAACCACCGAGCAGGTGGTCCGCGCCTTCCAGGCGGCGTACCGGGTCGAGCAGACCGGGAAGGTGGGCCCCACCACGCTGCGCAAGCTCGTGTACGCCGAGCAGTGCGCCATCTCGCTGGATCAGCTCCGCACCATCTGTCCGGGGATCGACGACGGTGTCGCGCGCCGCTACCTCCCCTTCCTCAACGCCTCGATGGAGGAGGCGCACGTCGACAACGACGCCCGCAAGGCGGCCTACGTCTCGCAGCTCGCGCACGAGACCGACGGCTTCAACACGCTCGAGGAGTACGCCTCCGGGTCGCAGTACGAGGGCCGCGAGGACCTCGGCAACACGCGCCCGGGGGACGGTCGCCGCTACAAGGGACGCGGGGCCATCCAGCTGACCGGGCGGGCCAACTACGCCTCCGTCGGCGAGGCGCTGGGCGTGGACCTGGAGCGTCAGCCCGAGTTGGCCGCGACCCCGGAGCTGGCCTTTCGCGTGTCGGCCGAGTTCTGGAGCTCCCGCGGGCTGAACGAGCGCGCGGACGAGGGCGACTTCGGAGGGATCACGCAGGTGATCAACGGCGGGCAGAACGGCCGCGCCTCCCGCGAGGCCTACCATGCCGCCGCCGAGCGGGCGATCGACAAGCCGGTCGCGCCCCTGCGCCCCACCGAGGTGGAGGCGGAGAAGCCGAGGCGCGCCCAGGCCTGAGGTTCAGGCCAGGGGGGCCTCGTGGTGGGCGGCGGGGGCGACGCCCAGCATGTGCAGGAGCGTCGGCGCGTAGCGGGTGGCCTCGACGGGCCGGCGTCCGGCATCGGCGCGGGCGCCGGCGCCCCACCAGGCCAGGACGCCCTCGGGGACGTGGTGGGCCGCGCCGGCGGTCTCCGTGGCGAGGTGGACGAGCCCGTAGGCTTCGAGGGGCCGCAGCTCCCCGGCCCACCGCAGGCGCCGGTGCACGAGCGCCGCGTGCTGCTGCTCGGCGTGGAGACGCACCGCCGTCCCGGCCTGCTCGGCGGAGAACGCGGCCGCCCCGTCCGGATCCACGATGGCTCCGACCCGGGCCACGAACGCGGCGGCGGCGCGGCTGTCGGCGAAGAGGAGCACGTGGTCGGGCTCCATCGCCCGGCCGCGGCGGGCCGGTTCCGCCCCTACCAGCTCGACGAGCCGGTCCGGGTCCGCGAGCCGGAGGGCGCCCAGGTTGGGCCCGGGAGGGAGGCGGTCCTGGCCCATGCTGGAGGCCACCACCACCCGGAGCTCGGGGTCGCGCCGGGTGAGGGCGAGGAGGCGGCCGAGCTGGTCGTCGGCGCGGTCCAGCCCGTCCTCGAGCGCCGCGGCCCAGGGTCGGTCTTCGGGGGCGCGCCCGCCTTCGGCCGGCCACGCGGCCGCCCAGTAGCGGCGCATGAGCCAGGCGAGGTGGTTCGTGAAGAACGCGGCGTAGTCCGGGCGGGCTCGCCGCCAGTGGTGCAGGAACACGTCCATCGCCACGTCGGTCCCCACGGCCGGGCGGCGGACCGCGCGGGCGGGTTCGCGACGCTCGCCGAGGAGCTGCCCGGCGCCGCGGGCGAAGCTGCGCGGGCCGACTCCGGCTCGGACCAGGCCGAGGAGCGCGCGGGGGGCCACCGGCGGTCTCGCCTCCACCACGCGCCCGCACGCGTCCGCCTGGCTGCGGACCAGGTGTTGGAAGGGCACCAGGCTGGCGGGCACCGCCTGATCGTCGGGCGCGAACAGGTCGGGGAGGGCGAAGTCCACCGGCGGAGGAGGCCACGAGTGGAAGGGGCCGAAGAGGCCCACCCGCCGCCGGGCCCGGCGGGCCAGCTCCCAGAGGGGCGGGTGCGGGTCGGGGGAGGGGAGGGGTTGGCCGGGCATGCGGAGCCCGTGGACGCCGGCCGGCACCCCGCGGTGCAGGGTCGGCCAGGTGACCCAGGGGTGCAGGGGCGGGGTATCCACCGCCTGGGTGGTGTGGCAGGCGCCCTCGCGCACCAGCCGGGCGAACGCGCCCCTGGGGCGCCGCGCCACCTGCCGATCCACGACGGACCAGGGGATCTCGTTGAGCTCGTAGACGAGGATCCGCACGCGCTCCCCTATCCGTCCGCGGCGCCGGGGCCCCACGGGCCGGAGGGGTCGGTGCTACCGTGAGGGCATGTTCGGTCTCCTCCTCGCCTGCGTCGCCTCCACCAAGGACGCCGACTCGGCCTTCCCCACCGAGTCGGACGCCGACACCGACGCCGACGCCGACGTCGACTCCGACTGCTCGGGACCCACGACGGGCACCTCCCCGGAGCTGCCCGCCGAGACGCCCGCGTTCAGCGTGGAGGTCGGCGACCGGTGGGTGGCCGAGACCGGGTACTGGGTGGACCTGGACGGGGTCTCCACGGTCAAGGGGAACCTGGAGATCGACAACAGCACCCAGGAGGTGGTGATCGTCACCGTCGAGGGCGACGTGGGCGTGGCGGGGCGCTACCCCGTGGAGCGGGTCGAGTTCGTGCGCCAGCTCTCCGCGTCCGGGGACGTCTTCCACTACTCCACCAGCGAACCGACAGGGCTCTGCCTGGTGGTCGAGGGCCACGCCGAGGAGGCGCTCTTCGCGCACACCGAAGGACAGGCCGGCATGTCGGACCCGGTGGCCGGGTACGGGGCGATCACGATGAGCGCGCTGGAGGTGCGCGCCTGGCCTCCCTACTGATCAACGCCCTCCGCAGTCCACCATCTCGACGTCGTAGCTGAAGGGCGCGCCGGCGCCGCTCACGGTGACGGTGTAGGTGTGCCCCGCCTCGGAGCTCCACCCGCGGGGAGTGATCTTCAGCGCGTAGGTGCTCCCGTAGTAGGCGAGCAGCGTGTCCACGTCCACCGGGCGGTCGGTGCCCCCGTCGCTGACCGTGACCGTGGCGCGACCCAGGTCCAGGCTGTCGCTCTGGATGGTCCAGCCCGTCTCGTCCGTGGTGTCGTAGCCGCCCGCGGTGATCGCCTGGATGGGGAACTGGCCCGGGGGCGGCCACGCCGTCCAGCTCGCACCGGCGTTCCCGCTGCCACCGATCACCTTCAGGCACGAGTAGCGGTTGGTGGAGCCGATGCCCACCGGGCCCAGGGAGTTCGAGAGGATCCACCTGCGGTGCCCGATGGTGGTCTCGTTGCCCCAGTCCTGCATGTACATGTCCATGGCCATCACCGCCGGCCCGGACGCGATGTTCGAGGTCCCCGCCGCGCTCGCGCCCGAGGACGAGTAGCAGTTCCACGAGGCGGGGGGCGAGTGCGACAGCGAGTTGTTGGCGTGCATCATGAGCGCGCAGTCCTGCGCGTCGTCGTCCCAGCCGGCGTCCGTCTCCACCTCGGGCAGGTCGGCGAGCGCCCGGTAGAGGTTGAGCACCCGGAGCGCGCGTGCGCGCCCCGCCGCGTTCATGTCGCCCGCGTCGCAGCTCCCCGTGCTGCCCGACCAGGAAGCCTCCGAGAGGTCCGCCCGGTCCGCGTTCCAGCGTTCGCACACCTCGGGTTCCGCGTCGCTGTCCGCGTCGGCGTCCGTGTCCCCGTCCGCGTCGCTGTCCGCGTCGGCATCCCCGTCGCTGTCGGCGTCCGCGTCGGTGTCCGCGTCGGCGGAGTCGGCCGAGTCGGACCCCCCGTCGTCCCGGGGGGGCCGGGGGGTGTCCTCGTCGGCGACGTCGGCCCAGCAGGCGAGCAGGTAGAGCGCGTACATGGGCCGATCCTACGGTCCTCGGCCTGCGGCTTCGTCAAGCTTCCGCAAGGCCCTCGACGCCGCGATCGATTCCGACATCGACTCCGCCCAACCCTTGCGCCTGTCGGAAGACTGTCGTACACTCCTTTCAACTGCCGGGGGGCAGCATGAGTTGGTTCCGGGGGGAATCATGGGGGACGTCGCGTCCGTTCGAGGGCGCGCGTGCGAACTGGATGGCGCGGCCGTACCGGCTGGTGTCGGGGTGCGCTCCGAGCCGCGCCCTGGTGGTGCCGACGGCGCGCGGGGCTTCGCTGGTGGTCGCCAACGGGGCGGACCGGCAGCCGCAGCCGCTCACCGGGTGGTCGCTGCCGCTGGGTAGCGGCGGTCGGCACGACCCGCGACCGGACTGGGTCGGGGAGGGCGCGCGGCTCCACACCGCGCTCGGCGCGGGTGACCTCGACGGTGACGGCTACGTCGACCTCGTGGTCGCCGTGGCCGCGGACGCGCAGTTCCGGGTGGGCGAGGGTGGGCTGCTGGTCCACGCCGGGGGCCCGGCCGGGCTGGACCCGAACCCGCGCTGGCTCGCGGGGGGGCCCCTGGGCGACGGGTTCGCCGCCGGGGAGGTGCAGCTCGCCGACCTCCGTGGCACCGGTTGCCTGGACCTCGTGGTCGGCGCGCTCTGGGATCGGGACACGGCCGCGACCTGGGGCGGGTTCCCGCGGGCCCTGGGCGGGACGCCTCGGGTGTATCTCAACGACGGCCGGGGTGGCTTCCGTCGGGCCGACTGGCGCCCGGAGGACGCGCCGGAGGGATGCTTCGCGCTCCGGGTCGCCGACGTGGACGGGGACGGCCGGTTCGAGCTGGTGCTGGGGACCTCGCCGCTGCGCGCCTACCGCGTGGGAGCGGACGGACCCGAGCGGCGCGCGTTCTGGACGGGTCGGCTCCGGCCCGCCTTCATCTACGACCTCGCGGTCCTTCCCGGCCCGAGCGGCGCCCGCATCGCCGCGAGCGCCTCGCGCCTGGTCCCCGAGGCCGACTCCGACGCCCCGGTGGGCCTCGTCCTCGCCGACCCGGGCCGCGACGCCGAGGCGCTCGTCCCGGTGCCCGGGTCCGCCGGGGTGCTCCCCGCCGCGCTGGCCGCGGGAGACCTGGACGGGGACGGCCTCGTCGAGCTCGTCCTCGGGGGCTGGACCTGGAACGGGCGGCCCGGCGCGCCCGTGGCCGTACTGCGCGCCGAAGCCGACGGGCTGGTGCCCGGCCCGCGCCCGCCTCCGGTCGCCGAGCCGATCATGGCCGCCGCGCTCACGCTGGGGCCCCTGGTGGGGGGCGACCGGGTTCGGCACGAGGCCGAGTTCCTGGTCCCCGAGGGGGTCTCTCGCCCGGTGTACAGCGTCCCGGGAGGCGCGCTCGCCGAGGTGATCGCCGTCCGGTGCGAGCGGCCGGACGGATCGCCGTTTCCCCGCGTGCGCTGGACCAGCGCCGTGGGCTCGGGCGCGGTGGCCCTGGCACCCGCGCCCGTCGGACCTCTCCGGGTGGTCGTCACCTGGGAGCAACCGTCCCGCCCGAGCTTGTTCCTGGGGGATGCAACCCCCGGGCGGGATTCAACCGTCGCTGGTCAATACGGCGACATCGAAGGGGGAAGTCGTCATGTGGCACTCGAATCGTGAACAGACGCTGGGGGAGATCGTCGTCAGCGGGTTCAGCCCGCGTCGCTGCCGCGCGCCGGGGGACGCCCGCGCCACCATCCGCCTCACCGTCGAGGGGGCGGACCTCCCGGCGCGGCCCGAGGTCTGGCTCTACTGGAACGCGCAGCCCTGCCTGCGGGGAACCGACGTCGAGGTGCAGGACCTGGGCGCCGGCAACGGGCGCGTCACCGCCACCTTCGAGCTCTCGGGCTGGGTGGCCCAGCCGGAGGGCCTCGACTTCGCGGTGGTGGTGGCGGACGGAGACGGCCTCACCCACGGGCACCTCTCGGCCGGCGTGGCCCCCGAGCCCTTCGTGCTGACCGCATGACCGCCGGGGCCGGTCGGTGTGTCCCCGCCTCCCTGGGCGAGGGACTCCGGGTGGGCGAGGCCGGCTTCGCGGCGCTCGTCGACGCGCCCGCGTGGGCCCGCACCCTCGCGGCGGCCGACCGGCTCCCTCCGGTCTTCAGCTGGGGGATGATCGAGGTGCGGCTCGCCGGGCCCGGCCCGGTGGACCTGCTCGGCTGCGTGGCCGACCAGGGCGACCGCCCGCTCCTCGACGCCATCCCGTGCGTGGACGAGCGCGTCCGGCGGTGGGGGACAGGCCAGTGGGGTCGCGCCCTCCCGCAGCTCTGGTTCGAGTGGGACCAGGCCCGGGTGGACGCGCCGCCCCTGGTCTGGTTCGGCGTCGACCCGGGCTTCTACGACGGCGCCCACGACGGGCGCGAGGCCGAGCACGCCGGCGCCGTGCTCGGGCTCTCCGCGGCCGGACGCGCCTCGGTGGAGCGCGTCGCCGCCGCCCTGCGCGGGCGGGGCCGGCTCCTCGGCGTGGGGACGCTGGGCCCCCGGGGCCTCTCGCGGGTGCGGCTGTTCGCGCAGCTGCCGCGCGACCAGGCGCGTCGGGTGCTGGTGGAGGCGGGGTACCCTGGGGTGCCCCCCCTGGGCGAGTGGCTCGCGGTCGTGCCGCCGGGCGAGCCCGGGTACGTCCAGCTGGAGCTGGCCGACGGGCTGGGCGAATACCTCGCGCTCGAGGTGCGGCAGTCGCGCCCCGAGCCGGCGGACGCCTGGCGGCGGCGCCTCCTCGCCATGCTGGTCGAGCGCGGGCTCGCGGACGCGGCGCGTGCGCAGCGGGTGCTGGAGTGGCCGGGGCGGACCCCGCTGGGGCCGGGCCGATGGCTGGAGCGGAGCTTCCACCTGAAGCTCCGCGTGGCGGGTGGTCCGCCCGAAGCCAAGGCCTACCTGGGGTTCACGACGGTGCAGGCCACGGCGTGAACGCGAGCTCCCACCGCTCCGGCGCGCGGACCCCGAGCGCGCCGAGTCGGGCGCGGGCCGGGCCGGGATCCGCCCCGTCCAGGATGGCCACCCGGACCGCGTAGCCCGCGGCCAGCGCCCGCTCGCCCCCGGCCTCGAAGGCCGCCACCGCGTCGCGGGGGGCCGTCCCGGACGCGGCCGCTTCCAGCACCAGCGCCCAGGCCGCGCCGTCCCGGCGGGGTTCGGCCGCGAGCTCCCGTGCGAGGGCGCGGAGCCGCGCGGGCGGGACCCCCGGGGTGCTGAGCGCCACCCGCGCGTCGATCAGGAGGATCTCGATGCGCCAGAGGGCGATGCGGTGCCCGCCCGCGGCCCGGGCGCGCTCCCGCGCGGCGTCCGCGACGCGGGCGGCCTCGTCCGCGCGCCCCTCGTAGAGCAGGGTGCCGAGCTCGATGGCGTCGGCGAAGAAGTGGGGGAGGGTGTACGGCCCCGGCGCCCACCGTTCCTGGATCCACCGGGCCTGCTCCCGCGCCCGCTCGGGGAGATCCTCGATCAGGGCCGAGGCGCCGAGGTACTGGCGGAACAGGCACTCCCCGTACCGGTCGCCGCGCGCCGCCGCCGCCGCGAAGCCTTCGCGGGCGCGCGCCTCCAGCTCGGGGAAGGCTCCCGTCTGGGACGAGGCGAGCGTGAGCTGCCCGTCGGCCTGCACCAGCTCCCAGCTCACCCCCGTGCAGTCGCGCCGGAGCAGCTCCGCGGCGTGCTTCGCGCGGCCACCGCCCTCCACCCAGTGCCCCTGGGCGAGCTGCCGCGCCGCCTCCCAGAGCTCGGCGTAGGCGGCGACGTAGGGGTCGCGGGCGTCGAGCGCCTGGGAGCGGGAGGCGAGGAGCCGCCCCAGCCAGCCGAGGAGCGGCGCCTGCTCGAGCGCCACGGCGAGGAAGCCGAGCACCCGGGCGGTGCGACCCGGGTCCCCCGCGGCCCGCGCGAGGCGGAGGCTCTCGAGCATGGCGCTCATGCCCATCATCGGGAGGACCGGGGCGAGGCCACGCCCCGCCGCCCACAGGAGGTCCACCAGGGCGGGGGACACCGCGGCGCGGCCGGAGGGGAGGAGCAGCAGCAGGAGGAGCGCGGCCAGCCGCGGGATGGCGCGGGGCCCGTCGTGCAGCGGAGGCCCGCCCAGGCGGTGGAGCGCCGGGGCCAGGGTCTCGAGGCCGCGTTGGACCGACCCGCCCAGGAGGAGCGCCTCGGCGGCCCGCGCGTCGGCGGCTGGGACCCGGGGGGCGAGGGAAGCCCAGAGCTCCCCCGCCTCCACCGGCCGACCCGCGGCCAGGAGCGCGGCCGCCCGCCGGTCGCTGAGGCGATCGGCGTCGTCGGCGCCCCAGGTGAGCGCGTCGGCGAGGTGCGCCGCGGCGGCGTCGAAGGCCAGCCCGGCTTCGGCCCGATCCGCGGCGCGCAGCGCCCAGGGGACGGCGCCCGCCGGGTCCCCGCCGCCGGCCACGTGGCGGGCCAGCCAGGCGGGGTCCACCTCGGGATCCATGCGGAGGACCTCGGCCAGCGCCCGGTGGGTGGCGACCTGGACGTCCGGGGGGGTGGCCCCGAGCACCGCCTCGGAGACCGCGCCGTGGGCGGGCTCCACCACCCCCGGCCCGACCCGACGCAGGAGCCCGGTGGCGCACAGGCGGTGCAGGCCGGCGAGGTCCGTCGGGACGCCCACCACCGCGGAGAGCGTGCCGACCCCCACCGGGTGCCCCGCGACGGCCACGACCTCGACCGCCCGTGGCCCCCAGGCGGCCTGTTCGGCGGCCCGGGCATGAAGGCGCCCGGCCAGCGAGGCCGTCCCGTCGGAACCCGGGTTCGACGCCCACTGGGAGAGCAGGAAGGGGTTCCCGCGCGAGGCCCGGAGGTGCTCTTCCGTCCAGCGCTCGTCGGCGGGCGCCTCGGCCCGGGCGAGGAGCGCACGCGCGGCCTCGTCTTGGAGGGGCGGGAGGCGGAGCACGCGCAGATCGTCGATCGCGGGGAGGGGGACGCGGCTCGTGGCCAGGACGCGAGGAGCGCCGGGGGTGGCCAGGATGGTGCGCAGCAGGGCGAGCGTGTCGCCGTCGGCGTCCTGGAGGTCGTCCAGGGCGAGCAGGAGCGGGGTGCGCGTCGCCGCGCGGGCCAGGGTGCGGCCCGGCGGCGAAGATGGCCTGCCGCGCCACGCCGGATCGGGTCGGGAGCCCCTCGCCGACGCTCGCGAGGCCCGGGAGGAGCTGGGCGACGAGCGGGAGGTCCTCCCGGCATACCTCGGCGAGGCCGCCGGGGAGCCGCCGTTCCAGCGTCTCCAGCACGTCGTCGATCGCCGGGAAGGCGAGGCGACCGAGGCTGCGGCAGCGTCCGAAGCAGACGAGCCCACCGCCGCGGCGGTGCTCCCAGGCCGCGACGGCCAGCAGCCGGCTCTTCCCGATTCCCCCGTCGCCCACCACCACCACCGACGCGGGCGCGATCTGGCGCAGCCACGCCAGCTCCGACTCCCGCCCCAGGCACAGGGGGCGCCCCGGCAGGGAGGGCACCGTGGAGCCCGGCCTCGCGCCGAGCAGCTCCCGAAGCCGCGCCCCGTCCGCGCGCCGGGTGGGGTCGGTCCGGAGGAGCTCGGCCAGCAGCGTGCCCAACTCCGGCGGCACCTCGGGGGGGAGAAGGGGGGTGGGGGGATCCTCGTCGAGCGGCCGGCGGAGGAGCCCGGTCTCGGGGGGGAGCCCGGTCAGGGCGATCGCCACCATCACCCCCACCGCGAACCAGTCGGCGGCTCCGGTGGGGCTGCCGCCGGCGAGCACCTCGGGCGCGATGTGGAAGCGGCTGCCCACCACGTCGCCGCGTTCGCCGTCCATCAGCCGGGACACCCCGAAGTCGAGGACGGCCACCTCGCCCGAGGCCCGCACGAGCACGTTGCGGG
>Ga0172373_10007255_pt1 | contig 14455 bp, 9 predicted proteins | sample Lak10m_2_FD_114546 | JGI IMG/M metagenome (GOLD analysis project Ga0172373, IMG submission 114546) | Freshwater microbial communities from Kabuno Bay, South-Kivu, Congo - kab_092012_10m | ecosystem: Environmental > Aquatic > Freshwater > Lake | place: Democratic Republic of the Congo: South-Kivu... | reverse complement strand
CTCCTTTCTGAGGCCATCAAAATCAAGGCCGTCCGGATCGGGTTGGATTCTCTTGATGAATGATTCAGGCATCTTCATTCGCCTTTCCCGGCCGCGAATTCGCCGCAGTTCCCAGCAACAGCAGCGCACGTCGCGGCCCCGCTGCTGCTCGGTGATTTCTGACCACGATTAGCCGGCTAAAGGAATTGAATTCTTGGGCATTCACTCGGTATCCGGGATGGTCTCTGGATTGTCCTTCTTGACGCAGTTGTCCATGAAAGGATCAAACCAAAGTTGGGACACGAAATATCGGATGTGGGTTTCATCTCCGGCGTTGCGTTCATAACTGCACCGGGCGCGCATTTCTAGTGAGTAATTATGCGTCTCGCCAACCCAGCGCAAGTCGATTTGATCGCATCGGGACGAGTAACGCGCTTGATGATAGGTGATATTGCCCTTCTTGGAATTGAACGTATTCAAAGCAAAAGCATGCATCAACGCGTATCTTCCGCTGCCCTTCTTGCCGACACCGGCCACAATCTCAAAAGCTTGACAACCATCCAGCCCAACGATTATTGGATGCCATTTGCCGTCGGCTCTGACTTCCAATTCCGTTCTTTCCTTGCGGCCGATTCTGCCATCGGCTGCAATGACCCCTTTCACATCGACTTCATGTTCCGGATTGCTATTGTTGACCCCGACTCTGATGGTTCCTTCTTCTGACTCATCGCCTTTAGTGTTCTTTTCCGGCACGCTCACCAGCGTCAAAGCAGTGGCTTTGTTATTCCCAAAATAAAAATTCAGATTCTTGTAGCGTCCCGCATCGCCTGCATATCGTGACGGCGAAAAAGCGATCGACCACAGCGGGGCCTTCACCGTGATTTCGTCGAAAAAGCTGATCAACTTGCTGCCGTTGTCCAACTGGGCGATCTTCATACCATCCTGGGCGCTCTTGTCGAATCCTTCGTCGACAATGTTCACCATGGAATCGATCAGATCGCCGAATGCCTCCTGGTTCGGAAGCTTTCCATCTGAAAAATTGTCGGCTAGTGTTTTTCTGTTGCGTCTTGTCATGGATTGCCTCAGGACAAAATGAACGTGCTTCCTATGGACAGATCGGAAATCCCAGTTTTCTCGCGCGGCCAAGTACCGGGCTGATCGACCACTTCGATCAGATGCTGCCTGGCCGGTATGGCAATACTCCAGGGATACGCCGGCACAGCTTCGTTCGCCAGTTCCCTGGCGGTGTCGGACAGCTGATAGTAGCGGTCGTCTCCCTGTCTGATCTGCACCAATGACAGCCCGGACACCGCTGCCACATACTTAAGGCCACTAATATAAGACTGAATCTCGTCGCAGCGAAGTCTCCACCCGAATTTTGCTTCAAATCCCGAAGTGCTCCAGGGGGACAGATAGCTGATGATTTCCTGATTCAATTCGCTTAAGTAAAACCCTTTCCGATATCCTTTCTTGAATCTGATCTTGCATCGCACTTGAATCTGTTCATACGCCGGATTTCTAACATTGATTTCTACGAAATCCGATGCGAGGCTTTTCAGGTACTCGCGGACTTCTCGCAATATCAGCGCATTCACCATGGGCTGCATGTTCGCCGAGGCCGATTCTGTCAATCGAGGAATCAGCACGATCAGCAATTGACCCGGCGCCACCTGGCTTCCATCCGTGGACTTCCCGGTCATGCACGGAAAGCACTTGGCCTTGAATATCTGAGGGAATTGCTGGAGTATGAGCCGCTCAAAATCCCAGGGTGTAATGGCCCGGTTCTTGTGTCTCAACCTCTCGCTGACCCTGACGGTCCGCTGCCTATCATTCTCCGGTGGCTCGCCGCCAAAGGAATCCTTGACCTGGAATATGCTGCTAATCCCGGGAATGGACACCCTTGCCTCGCTCACGGTTCCGCGCGGTAATCGGCTCGCCAGATGAGACAAACTATTGCCTGCCTGTCGCTTCCAAGTCGCCTTCAGCGCGTGAGTATGCACGCCGTAGAGGCTGCACAATGTATGCAAATGGCTGCTGTTCGCCGACACTTTGATCCAGTACAAGTTGGGTGGCAATATGGTGCTCTTGAGATCGATGTCATCCGGAATATCCAGAGTCACAATGCCTGATGACAAGAAGCCGTAGGTGGTATCAGAAACCACCTGGGAGCTTTCAAGCGGCTTCCATTGGTTCGAAGCCAAATAATGCCAGTGGAAATCGAATGTCATTTGCCCAGCCTCAGGCTTGGAATCCTCCCGTAGATTGAAGAACAGCGTAATCGGTCCCGCCAGCCTGGTGGCAGAGATACCAATCAGCAAATTTCCGTCTTCAGAGTACTGCGGCACCAAATGGATCTTTCGGTAGGCTTTGGGGGAAAGGCTTTCCACCCCATCGGGGTGCAAATGATAGATTTGCTCCTTCAAGCGCCCCTCCTCGTCCGAAGCGATTTGCTCCAGGTTCAAGTGCGCCACTGCCTTGTAATTGATGATGATCGAATTCACCAGCGGAGTGTAGGGCACATTCGGCAAGGGCTTAGCTGGAGCTTCCTTCCAGAGTTTCTTGAGGAACCCCGTGCTCTTGCGACTGGCGTTCTCGGTCATGGCCTTCGACAGGGCCAGAGGATAATCCTTATGGCCAAATGCATACGGGGGATCTTTCAGTGTAAGTTTGAAGAATCCATCCTTGGTCGTCACGTCGTACCCATATTGCTCATCGGAAACATTCTTCACCGGCCGAACAAATTGACACACGTCGCGTAATGATATGCGACGCGTCTTGCTGACCATGTTTTGTTCGCTGCGGTCCGGATTCGTCAGACTATCGAATAGCTCCGTTTTCGGCTGCAATTCCTCATTGGCGGGCATCCACTTGCGATCACGCAAAGCGGCGAGACTAACCTGAAATTCGGAGTTGCCGAAAGGCATCGCATAGGCTTGGTAATATTCGCTAAAACCATTTATGTCTTGCGGTAGGCCTGCCCATTCGATATCCAGTTCGAAATCGGTCAGCTTCTTTCTGGCAGTTTCATAGCTCCCTACGATCAGGTAATCGCCTGCCGATGGGGATGCGCCGAAGGGATTGAACTGCGCGTTGGCACTCAATTGGCCCAACTGGCTGTATATCAGCGCATTCGAGTAACCCGCCACTTCAACTTCAATCACAATCTCCTGGACTACCATGTTGCACAGGAGACTGTATGGGTAAAGATAGTTGTCCGGATTGACGACCAGCTTCATGACCGGCAGGCCGGTATCAAAGCAATCGCCGTGAATGTCCGCCGCATAGGGCACGACCGCGCTTGCGCTGTCGGGCAAACGCATCTTGATCTTGAGCACATTTTCTGCACAACCGGCGTTATCCACCGAGTGGCTGAGCGGCAGATATTCCTCAACTTCCAGCCATCCCGATTCGCTGGTCAAGAAGATGTGGAACATGCTCCGGAACGCCTTGAAGAAGGCGTCCGCCCTCGTCGTCGATAAGACCTCGCTGAGCTTGTCAATAAACGATTCGAGCGTATCGCAATCTGGCTCCGACCCAAGCTTGAAGGTCAAAATGATATCGCGCTGTCCCTGCTTCAACAGCAGCACACTGGTCGCTATGGCAAAGCCGACTCTCGCCTCCTCAAACAGGCGCTTCTCACCCGCTCGCGGAAGCGCCCCAAATAGCGGATGTGCCTTTGCTGCGCCACTCAAGGGCAGCGGTGGGCCGTCCGCCTTGGCGATTCGATTCAGCTTTGCCGAAGTAACATAGTTTCTTGTCTTGTCGCTGCCGGACGACGCAGCCACCAAAGCGTTTTCGGGAGAACTCAGGGCGTTTCGGCCGAAATAAAGGGTGTACAAAGCACATACTCTCGCATCGGTGACCAACAGTTCGCTATCCGCGCCATAGATTCTGTCGATCTTGTTCTCGTCCAAGCCGGCGACAAATTCGGTGTCTTTGTCGATCAACACCTCCCTACCAGCAGTATCCGGATAGAAAAGCAAATGAACGCTGTCCGGAACAAAATCCCGCCGGCGCGTCTTAAGGACCTCCTCATAATAGAAAGTCAGATGCCTGGCCGTAAAATCGTTGATCTTCCCTTGAACCTTCTTGAACAACTGCAGGAAGGCGATAAACAGACCTATGGCGGGATCATGGTTATGGCGCTCCAGAGACAGGAGCAGGAGGTCGGCGCTACATCCCTGCAGGAACACCATCGCGTTGTAGAAAGAATAGAAGTTCGACTTCAAGAACTGCCGGGCATCACTCTGTTCGACCGCAGGCTCTTCGCCGCCGCGCCAAACGGCGCTGAAAGACAGAAATTCCTCAGCCGCCGACTTCACCTCGCAGGTTTGCAGAAATTCCTGGAGTTGATGCAGCTTGCCTTGCAGAGTGTTCTTGATCACCTCGGCAATTTTTTCTCGTGCGCGCACCGCGGCCACACTGGTTAAGGCGCCCAATTGTCGATAACAATTGTCGATCCTTCTCGCCAGATTAAATGCAGGCAAGATATCCACACTGGTATTCCCGTGCTTCAACTGGGCAATTGTGGCATCGAAATTCTTGCTGATGCTTGAATGATCCGCTTCAATGGACTCCAGATTGATGGCAAGCAAGGATGAGAGTATGAAGATCTCATCAGATTCGAAATACTCGCGCCAGTCCCCGGCCGGCAGATTGGCAGCGTTGGGGAACTTCACCAAACGTGCGTACTCCGCCGTCATGGACAGGAAGTCCTCGAACCGCGTTTCATCCACATTGACGTACCCCTGCGTCAATGCGGGTAGCAAACGATGCTCCTGGCTTGAGCCGTCTCTTATGGGTAACTTAGACATGGAATAGTGCACATCAGGCGGCTAAGGAGTGAGCAGTTTGGTGGTTCCCTCGCCACCCAGATCGGTACCTTCCTGAAAGTAGAATGGGTAGACCATATTGGTTCTGGTGTTCGTTGTCCGGATCGTGTAAGTAAGATTGATCAGCAGCATTCCTTCGTGAGCACTGCTCTCGTCGATATCTATTTGTTCAAGATCTATCCTGCTCTCGAAAAATATGACTGCCCTTCTAATGGTATCTTTGATTAAGGTTATCGAACTTGCATCAAGGTTTTCGAAAACCAGAGCACTCAGCCCGCATCCATAAGCAGATTGCATCACTCGCTCGTTCGGTTTGGTCGACAGCAAGACATGGAGGCTCTCTCGAATATCCTCCTCACCGGATACCAAACTGACTGTTCCGGACCTCTTGTCAAATCTCGGGGGGAAACTCCACCCCGATCCGAGAAACGAATTTTCATTGCCCATTGTCAATGCGCTCAATTAGTGATTCGCTCAATTGATCTTCACCATCGATCCCTTGATTACCGTCATCCCGGAAGCCGAGAGCTCGGCGTTGGCACACTTTGCCGTAAACCCGACGGTCGCCGTCTGCGCAATATTGGCCTTGGACTCGACCGACACATCTCCCGTCGCAGCGATACTCACTTTTCCTTTGGCAGTGATGCTGATATCTTTCGGGCTATCCAGCACAATGCCATCCGAACTCAGCTTGACTTGGTTCTTGTGCTGATCCTGCAACAGGATAGATTTATCCTCGTCGCTGATCACCACGATATTCTTCCCCGGCGTGACAATCGTAACCACTTTCTTCTCATCGTCAAATTCGAGCGTCAACTTGCTCTTGGTCACTAACGCCTTCTTGAAATTGTCTGCGGTCAGTGCGTATTCTGCGGCCTGCTCCAGCGCGCTGGGCGTAGGTAGTTTCCGGGTACTGCTGTACAAGCTCCCCAGGATGACCGGGTTGGATGGGTCATTATTCAGGTAGCCCAGCACGACTTCATCGCCGATTTCCGGTATGAAGAAAGCGCCTATCCCTTCCGAGGCATAGAAATTCGCAAGCCGTGCCCACACGCCATCGGTTTCGGCCTGCATCAATGGGGTCGATACCTGAATTTTGAGTTGCCCTTCCGGATCCTCATCCAGCTTCTTTACTTTTCCGATATGCAGCCCCTCAATGCCCGGCAATAATCCGGAGGCGGGCGGCGCGACCAGATCGCGGGATTCTGCGAACCAGTCTTGCGGCATGCCGAATTCCACTTCAGAGATCCACTCGCCATCAGCCACAGTGTGCTGCACTGAACTGACAAAGACTTTGCCCTTGAAGCGGTTGCCCACGCCCTCCAGTTCGATTAGTTCGCCGACTTTTGCCTTGGCGCTGCCCTGGAAACTCATGCGACCTTGTATTCTTGCCAATCCCGCTTTGAGCTGCTGTCCTTCCGCCCAAGACTTGAGCGCGGTACTTTCCATTTGGGCCGGAGTTTGCATACGGAATGAACTCAGTCCGATGACAGAAGCCAAAGCCGAAGAGTCCAGATCACCCTGCGCATTGAGCGTCTTGGGGGAAGCTTCCTGTTCCAGCACCGCCTGTGTCTTCGCATCCCACGACACGCCTTTAACGCCTGAGAACTGGCTCCGCGCGTCGATATGGGCCTGAAATTCAATCAGGTCCAACCCATAGGTAATCTTCAACTTGGGGGAACCGGATACATCGGGAGGTTTCACCGTCACCTTGGCGTCATCCACAATGACGAGGAGGCCATTGACTTCCGCACGCGACAGCATGAAATCCCAATCAGTGCAATAGTACTGCACCAACTCCTTATAAGTGGTGGTCGTTGCACCAACATCGGAAGACAGACCACTGGATTTTCCGATCAGCTTGGTGATGATGTCGCTATCCTTCGAGTCGACATAATTTGCGTTGCTCCGGCCAATGGTCATCGCCACGGCCTTGTCGCGGCACTCAATCACCAGCCGAGCATAGTTGTCGCCAGTGATTTTTATTCCATGTTTGACCACGATGCCCGAAAAAATAGTTTCCTCAGCTGCCGCACCATATCCGGCATTGATCTTGATCAGGCTGCCGGGTTTGAAGTCGTCGGTATTGCTGACAGGGAAGTCTTTCCCGGGCATATCGCCATCCATGATGACAATCTCGGCCAAGGGAATCTTGTTGACCGCCTTCTTGACCGACACGGACACAACCTGAAGCGTGCCGGGCACTGCCGCTCCATTGCTGAACAGGCTCAGCCTGACGACACTGCCCCCTCCCGCAATTGCCGGAGAGTCCATTAAAGGAGGCCCCCCATGGTAATTACCTTAACGGCGGAAAGTTCAGCCTTGATCCGGGCTTGATATTCCTGAAGTTGGTTATGCCGTTGACCTTGGCGACTTCGAGATAATAGGAGCTATTTTGGTAAATTCTGTCACACAACAGGGGCAATGAATCGCCTGCCTTGACCTCGACCAGATGAGTCAAATCGGGGGAGCTTCGTTTGGTTTTCGCCGCCTCTTCTTTGACACTAATGTAGTTAGTGAACTTGAGCGCTATCTTTGCCCGCAATGGCTCCCCGCTCGGCTTGAACAGGGTAAAGTTAGTATTCATGGTCGTCAGACGGCCATTGAACTTGAAACTTCCCCATACCAGCTGCACGACATTCGGTTGATGCTTGTCACCAACGTATTTGTAACAAACCTGGTTGAGGCTCTCAATTTGAGACATGATGTCCTGGGAATCTTCAACCACCCCCGTCGCATCCAAGACAATGTCGAAACTCATCGTCTCATCTTCCGACCCCTTAAACTTCGGGGCTTTTGCGGGTTGGCCAAGCACATTCTCAGTGCTGTATTTAATTCCTTGTCCCAGCTTGAAGTCGGACGGATTGAGCTGGACCTCGAATTTTTCACCCTGCCGGACGGAAGTCACCGTTCCCGTGTCGTCCACATTGCATGGCGTTATGGTCAATTTTGTGATCAATTATCGCTCCTTCATTTCCTGCAATGTTTCGAGGATCAGCTTTTTGCATTCTTCGGCAATCATTTTTCTGATCTCTTCCTGATCTTGTGCAAGGGTAGATTGCTCTTCAACATCAGTTCGCTGCACTACATTGGATTTGACGATCAATTGCCTGACTTCAATGGACATGTTAATCGATCACCCGCTTGGAATACATATAACTCAGCTCGATCTTTTCGATAGCGATTTTGCTCTCCATCGAATTGAAAGGCTCGAATTCCCACTTGACTGGGTAGGCATTGAAGAAGTCCCAACCCTGTATCGGAATGTGCAACTCATTCATCAAATACACTGAGACTTTCTTCGTCTGCACTAGATCATAAAAATCCGTCTGTACGGAATCCTTGCACCATTGAACCAGACTGCCGTCTTTCGCCGCGCTACCGCGCTTTAAGACCAAATTGGAATGCTTGATCTTCGTAGGCAACTGTATGACGTACTGATTCCCTCCCTCCACCACATCCTCTGTTTCAACGCTCGTTGAAATTCCGGAAACTTCCAGAAAAGAATTGTCGAGGACAAGGTTTCCACCAATAACAACGTAGAAATAAAAAGCGACTGGAGGATACTCATGGAGTTCCCACAACGCCTGCGCAGCAGCCTTTGCTGCGTTGGACACCACCGGAGGGACAACGGAGGCAACCGCCGCTGTTACTTTTTCTGCTCCAGCAGCAACGGTGTCCTTGACACTAGCAGCAACTTTGTCCGCTCCGGTTGCTTCCGCGACCACTCCGGCCACGGCCGTGCCAACCGCAATTCCAGCAGCAAGATTAGATCCCCCAGGAACCGAACCACTACTCATCAGCATGCCTTAAATATTTACGCCTAAAGCAAGGGTAGCATTGCCCGCCGTTCACTGCAAAAGACAAATTTAGATTGTGCGGAACACCGCTACTAGCGGTAAGTGATTAAGCCACCATCGCCATAGAACCCGCAAGGGGGATACTACCCGAGCCGAATCAACCATGCAACTATCTGATAACAGATCAATATCACCAAATTATTGGTGGTGGAATTGATGGCTGCGAAATGACCTTCCTGACGCTATTCGTAGTAGTTGTTCGATGCCCGCGCAAAAGCCTCATAGACCTGGGGGAGCACTAATTCGCGCTTGGCCATGAGAGAACGCCTTACGTACACGAGAAATTGCCGTGGCATGACCTCAGGGATGGATTTCGGCACCGCGTCATGATCGAGAACCTGGATCGCCATCCGGGCCGCTGTTTCACCCTGCTCATAACCGGATACTCCGATGGCAAACATGCCACCGTCTTCAACCATATAACCGCCGATGCCGACTACCGGCACTGACGCGTTCTCTTCGGTCCATTTGATAATTTCGCCTGGGGAAACAAGCTTCTTCCGGGCGGCTGTCGCGTAGATATTCCGGTAATTCGAGACGAGGATCAGATTCGTCTTTCCCTTGACGCCACGAACAGCTTGTTTCCAATCATCAAAGGTATCCACCAAAATGGATTCGACAATCTTGAAGGGCTTCCAGTCGAATATCTCGATTTCGGCCAAATCGGCTTGCACCGATTCAGACCGGTCACCGAGATGCAGAATTTGATGCCCGAGTCCTAATCCTTCCGGTCCGCGCATATCCAACAACGCGCGGCGAAGATCTAGAAGCGGCCTCCTTTCGTAGATGCCGGTCACATTGCTCACCTTATGATAGCCATAGGGCTCGACCAAACCATTGATCCCGGCAAATAGGATGGAAATATTCGGATCCCCGGCATATTGTTTGGCGGCGTAGATCTGTGCGTCGTCATCGATGGCGATAATCAGGTTGGGCTTCAAGGCATCGATGGAGCGGCGTGCCAGCATACCCGCTTTAACCTTGGATTCCTTGTCCGGATGGTTCTTGGTATCCATGTAATGCCATTGCACCTTGTACCCAAGTTTCGCATCGAGTACTCGTTTCAGCCCAATGTCGATGTCACGCGTCCACGAATAATCCGGGGCGTAGCTGTGCAGAACGAGTATGCGCGGCTGACTCAGCTTGAACCACGCGACGGTGGCAAGACTGAAAACCAGAAAAACCCACATCAGGGCGGTCTTGATCTTGCGCGTCACACCAACCCCAGCCATTTCCAGAACGGAATGCTCGCATAGATCCCGCCCAGGCGAACCAAATTCATGAACAGGTTGAACCTGAGGAAAGTCTTTTCGTCATAAATATCCTTGAGGTGCACGATCTCCTTGAACTGCTGATAGTGGGGGCATTGGTAGGGAAGCAGCCACATATCCCCGAACAGCAGCAAAATGAATCCGATCACCCAGGGATGGATCCCGGCATGCTCTGCCAGCGGCATGAAAATAGTGGCGCACAGCGCAATCGTTGCTGTATTGGGAATGACAAAGCGCAACAGCGCCACGACGCCGAACAGGATGGCGATGAATAATTCGAAGTTGGCGCTCATCAGATCACCGAGCACCGATAGATGGGAGCCGATCATCTTGTCCAGCCCGAAATAGGCAAACACGTTCAGAATGCCGACCAGGCTGCCAAGGTACAGCAGCGAGGGCCAATCGGTCTTTTCGCGGAACTCGCTCTTGCGCAGCGAACCGAATAGCAGCAGGGTGAACAGGATCGCCATGCCCAGCCAGGAAGGCTGCACCCCGTGGATCGAAGTGGTGACCACGCCAATCGCGAAGGCAAACCCGCCGACCAGAGAAGCCCATTCCCGGGCCTTGATGGGGCCAAGCAACGCCAGTTGCACATCGACTTGTTCCTTCGACAAGCGGCTTACTTCTTTGCCGGGGAAAGCCAAGGTGACGGCGACAACATAGATGGCGAGCATCGCGATCCCCGCAACAGAAGAAGCAAACACCCAATACAGCCATTGAAAGTGCTGCTGTTGCTGAGGCGACAACAAACCGAAAATCACGAAGTTGACCGATCGGCTCGTCAGGTAACAGGCTGATACCAGGGTCGCACCGGTGAATGCCGCCACCGCCAGTTGCGTCGCCGCATTGCCGCGAAACTGGAACTTGACCGTTTCCGCCATATCGATCAGAAACGGCGCCACCAATGCCGCACGCGCGTTGATCGAGGGCACCACCGGCGTCAGCAGGATGCCAGTGATGAGCAGGCCCAGATTGTGTCCCGCTTTCGAATTGGGTAGATAGCGCAGCACCCACAGCAAAAAACGAAAACTCAAACCCGAAAGCACGATCACCGTCCCCAGGCCCAGGATGCTCATGGCCATGAAAAACCCATCCGATGCGAATCCCGCGAGCACGGACTTGGGTGGCGCCAGACCAATCGCGAGCGTCACCAGCAGTGCAAACAACCCAGGGATGTATTCGTCCACCAGTTCGAACACCCACATCACCACCGTCGCAGCAAAGATCGCCAGAAATAATACCGGCTCCCGCCCCAGCCCCAATTCGTGGCCGAACAGCAATACCAGAAGGGGCAGTACGGTCGCGACCGCCCAGCCGATGGCCTGGATGACATCGCGGGCATGGGTCTTGACTGCAGGCGGTTTGGCGATGCGGTTGCGGATGCCCTCGCCGCCGTAACTCGCCAGCAAGGAAAAATAGAACTCGGCCTGATGCCCCTCGTTGTATTCGTTGAGCCCCGCGAGGCTCGCCCTGGGGATGGAGAATGCCACCACGTCGGTTACCGCCACGGCGGTGGAGAGGTAATGCGGCACCTCGGTCGCCGCCTCCTCGCCAAAGCGGCTGGAATGCAGACTGATCTTCTTGCCCAGGGGAGTGACCAGTTCGACGCTGCCTTCATGCAGCAAGTACATGAATTTGGCTTCGGAGTCGGCCGTGTAAATGGTTTCACCCGCCTTGAAGCGCCGCTCCTGCACGTTCCGCAGCATCCGCGCCAGGCTCTCGTTGAGGCTGCGCGAAATAATCGGATCGGAAGTGAGGCTTTTGGCGGCGCGGAGGCTTTCGGACACTGGATAAATATTATCGGGTCACGTCAGGATGCTGCTCATTTTACCAAGACGTGCTCAATGGCTTCGAGCGGCGTAGCGCCTTTCTGGATCACATCCAAAATCGCAGGCAAGTACATGTCCATGGTCGCCACATTGTTGTACACCACCCGATCAATCATCAAGTGCGACAAATCCTGGTCAGGAACTTCAATATTGGTGCGGAAGCGGATATCGCCATCGATATACCCCAATTCAAAATTACCGCACACCTGGCCATAATTGATGCGATTAATCAATTCAGAAGTTCCTGGGTAGCGCTCTGTCGGAGCCTGGATGGGGCATGAAGAGTAAAACACAAAAGTGCGATCCTTTTCAAATGCCTCAGCGATACAAACCCATTCGCCGTTAGTCCCTTTGAACTTCATGCTATAGGCCGTCTCATCACCGATCTGATGAACCACCCAGTCTTCGGCTCGAAAAAAGACGGCCATGGACTCGAAAATCGTTTTCATATTTGCCTTACATTCTTCCAGAACATTATTGATTGTAATAGCGTTGAAGCATCTTCCGATCGCTCTAGTTCTCTCAAGAAGGATTTTACGAGCGCCTCTACCCCGTATGTCTTAATGTGCTCCTTCTTGATTCCATATTCACCCAGCTTCTTCACAGCCACGTGTTCCGAATCTGGTGGAACTTTCTCTAAAGCCGCCTTCGCCGCAACAATAATCGCAGTGACAGCAAAATCATCGCTTTGCTCAAGCACTTTCTTATCCGCGCCCTTCTTGTTCAGCTCAAGTGCCAGCTTTGCTTGCTGCTGCACTCCAGCCGCGTAGCTGCTTTCGAATACATCGTACACGGTCTTACAAACAGAAATGACCGCGGCAACAGCTGCCAGTGCCGGGCCTGCTATGGGAACGCCTGCAAAGATTTCGGCGAATAACTTTACGGTGCTTGCAATGAGATCCACTGCGGAATAAATTGATAGTACTTTACTTCGTGCTGTAGTTCGCTGCAAAGCGCCAAGTAGCCCAGATCGCTCTTCCTTTGACTTCTTCTTCTCATCTTCGTCGATTTGCTTCTCGTTTCTCCAGCGCATTACAAATTTGATGCCTCTCAATATAGCTTGAACAATTTTCAGTATGGTTCCGACAATGGGGACTTGAATCCCGCCTATATCTAGTAATGGCGTTACGGCATCGTTAGCCTTAGCGATTCCCGCAGATATCAGGACGAGGTAATCTGCGGTGCTATTCTCTCTCGTGCCATCTTCTTTCTTTGCTTCTTTCAGGAGTTCGAGCAATTCTTTTACTGCAGCAAATCCCTTACCCGTTCGGTCAAGAATATCGGCGGCACCTGCTGAATGAGTGAATTCACGAACCAACGCCTTATTGTCTGTGACTTCCTTCGAAGAAGCTGTACTATTCCGCACATCGTGAACACCGACTACTCCCGCAATATCGGACGCATGCCCTGCCGCACTGGTTAATGCGGTACCTGCATAACCAACCTTATCCGCCTTTCCGGCAAAGTAGCCCGACCAACTATCGTCTGCCGCATGCCTGAACTTCATGCGGCTAGTCCAAACAGCAAAAGCTATCTTGCTTTCTTCAGTGTCAAAATTACGTCGGTAATGAGCTGGTAGGAACTGATTACTAATCGTATCAATACGCTTCTTCATATTTGGAAGCGTGTCTTGCCCCTTGTCCTTTATTTTTCCAAGTTCATTCGCGATGTGAATGCGGTCATCCATCAGCACTGCGCAGTTCGCAAAATCTTCATTTGTTGCAGTCTTCTTCATCAAATCGGCACTGTCCGTTGAATCAGACTTCTCTACGCCCTTGACAAGGTAGGTATTCTCACCCACTCGTTCTGAAAAGGCTTCGTCTTCCACTTGAAGCAATAGCGAATAATAGACTTTGAATGATTCCTTTATTTCCTCTGGAGTAGTCGAATCTCTGTTGATGATTTCAATTTTCCCAGGAAGGGCACTTACAAATGCCTTACTCCGCTCGACAGCTTCTATGAGAGTTAAGTCGGGTACTCCTTCAGTTTCGAGTTCCTGAGGTAATCTGGACTCTTTAGCCATTTTTCTTTCCAGGTAAGCATCCAGATCCTCCTCTCTTCCTTTTTCAGCATGATGCTTTTCCCACTCCTTTCGATACTTATCTTCAAAGTCAGAACTCACCTGTATCTTTTCAGGGTGATACAACCAGCGACCTGCATAGCTACGTGCCGACACTGTTGTATATTCAACGGAGCGGATTTTCGCTTCTCGGAGTAGAGGTGGGAATTCATTGTAGAGCGTTTCATCCATCCAAGCTTTCTTGTCGCTTCCAAACCATTTGCTCGCCCACTTTTCCTCTAACTTAACTACCTGGGCGTCATAAATGCCCTTCGCTTGAGCTTTTTCCCTTTCGTGCTTTGCAATTCTGTATCTCTTTGCCATCTCGGCTACGTCTTTCTTCAGATCTGCCTCACTCCTCTTGACTTTCATCGAACCTTCTACTTCTTGTCTTGCATCAGCAGGCGCGTACTTCTTTCGGGTTGCTGCCTCATAGTCTGCTAGTTGCTTTGCTGCCTCTCTAGCTTTTTCTTCGGCCGCCTCTTTCTCTGCGTGAGCCGCAGATGAAGATGCCTTTGCCGCATCCTTTTCTGCATTTGCCTTTGCAACGGCCTCATCTTTCTCCTGATTAACCTTGCCAACGACCACATCTTTTTCTGTCTGAGCCTGCTGAGCCTGCGCCAGG
>Ga0172373_10007251_pt1 | contig 14464 bp, 10 predicted proteins | sample Lak10m_2_FD_114546 | JGI IMG/M metagenome (GOLD analysis project Ga0172373, IMG submission 114546) | Freshwater microbial communities from Kabuno Bay, South-Kivu, Congo - kab_092012_10m | ecosystem: Environmental > Aquatic > Freshwater > Lake | place: Democratic Republic of the Congo... | reverse complement strand
TTCATCCCGGCGCCGCCTCCCGTGACCGGCAAGGCGGCGACCATAGATGTGGCTGGTTTTTGGACCGCCACGCACCGTTAACAAACGGCGCCTCCGTGGCCCATTATTCGGGCGCCGTGCACACGCGATCCCGAAAACCCATGCGCTCGCGAAGGCCGAATTCGCCACCATCCGCGCGCGGCTGCTGAACTCGGCGCGCGCATCGTGGAAACCGCCCATCGCGTGCGCATCGCCTTTGCCGCCGCCTGTCCCGACGCGCCCCTCGTGCGCGCGCTCGCTCTCAGGCCCGCGCCCGCGTGAGCGAACCGCAAACCGAAGAGCCCGATCGCGCTCATGAATAACGCTCGCTGGCGCGCCTGCACGGAATTGCGGAGTCAGGACTGATCGCTCATCGGTCCGGCCGGTCACAAGCGAACGATTTTGCGCCGGCAGACACCCGGGTGCCGCCAGAATAACCGTTGCGCATGGTAAACGCAGAAATGGGCATTTGAAGTTAGACGCGCTGCATGATGCAACTACGTCGGTCGCGGAGCCGACGCCCGGGGGCAGATCTCCGCTTGTAGACCGGTCGCCAAGCATGGCCCGAACAAAGTGGGATGCTTTGCGAAAGGTTGAGGCAAAGTGAGGGGCGATCAATGTCGAACACTGGACGTATCAGACGGCAAGGGTTGCTTTGGAGCGCGTCTAGCGCCCTCCTTGCGGCAGTGGCCCTGGCTTGGCCAGCCCAAGCGGTGGCACAGTCGACTGATCCTCAAGTCGGACCCTCTACCGATCCTCAGATCGACCCCCCCGCCAGCTCCGACGTGGTAGTGGTCACAGGCTCACGTTTTGGGCCTCGGGTCGCCACGGAATCTCTGACCCCGATCGACACGATCTCCAATCTGGAGCTTACCAAGACGGGTGCGACCGATCTGCAAGGCCAGATCCGGGTCACTGTCCCCAGTTTTAGCACCCCACGCCCCACCGCCGCCGGCGCCAACGACTTTCTGACCCCCCCGACGCTTCGCGGCCTCTCCACCGGTCAGCTTCTTCTGCTCGTGAACGGCAAGCGGAGGCACACAAACGCCGAACTCAATTCAAACAACCAAATTGGTCGCGGCGACGTTGCCTACGACTTCAACGCTATCCCCACGGCCGCCATCGGGAGCGTAGAGGTGCTCCGCGATGGGGCGGCTGCGCAATATGGTTCGGATGCTATCTCGGGCGTGATAAATCTGCAGCTCGACAGGAGCCAAGGTTTCGTCGCGCGCGGGCGATACGGAATCACAGGCAAGGACGACGGCCAAGACATTCAGATATCCGTCGCACAAGGGTTTGCGATCGGCGACGAAGGCTTCGCCCGGATCACGCTTTCCTACCAGGATCACGAGCACACGGACCGAGCTGATCCAGATACGAGGCAGCAGTATTTCGGCAACAACTCGGGAACACTCGTCTTGCCATCCGGCAATTTCGGGTCCGGCGTCGGTCTGACCCCTGCGAACGGAATGCTCGATCCGCGCGAAGCATCCTTTAATCGCGATAACTGGGTGTACGGTGAGGCCGACTACACCAATGCCAGCGTTTTCTTGAACTCCGAACTTCCGATCAACGAGAATGTCACGGCCTACGCCTTCGGCGGCTACAATCAGTTGGATGGGGTCAGCTACAATTTCATCCGGCGCGCCGGCCAGGACGAGACCGTGCGGTCGATCTTTCCAAACGGATTTCGCCCAGAACAACATTCGCGGCTGGAAAACACCTCGATCGCAATCGGCTTGAAGGGAGACGACCTCGCCGGGTTTGCTTGGGACTTGTCCACCGTCTACGGCGTTTCAAACGATGCGCTGCGGGTCGAAAACTCGAATAACGCATCCTTCGGAGCGGCCAGCCCGACCTCGGTGTTTCGCGGAGGGGCGGAATTTCGTCAATCGACAACCAACCTGGACTTCACGCGTGAGTTCGCGTTGGGGCTCGGAGCGCCACTCAGGGTCGCGCTCGGCGTAGAGTACCGGAAGGAAGAGTATGAGCTAAAGGCGGGGGAACTGGCCAGCTACGGCAATGGCGGTGTGCCGATCCTGGACGGGCCGAACATTGGCCGACCTGCTCCAGTGGGAATCCAGTCAGCGGTAGGCGTTTCACCGTCTGATGTCATTCCGGGCGACCGCGACAGCAACGCGGTCTATGTCGAACTGGAGCAGGACTTCGGAGATCGTGTACAAGTCTCGGCAGCCGCACGCTACGAGAACTACTCGGATTTCGGCGAAACGACGAACTACAAAATCGCTGGACGATTCGAACTGTCCGACGAACTTGCGCTTCGTGGATCGTTGGGCACGGGCTTTCGCGCGCCCGCCCTCGCCCAGTCGTTCTATAGCCAGACGGACTTTTCGTTCATCAGTGGAAATCTGGTAAGGGCGCGGATCTTCTCCGTGAACGACCCCGTCTCTGCGCTCATCGGGGCAAGCCCGTTGAAGCCCGAGGAATCTGAGAATTTTTCGCTTGGCTTGGTGCTCGACCAAGGTCCATTGGCGATCACGGTTGATGCTTACCAGATCAAGATCACCGACCGGATCGTAATCTCCTCGAACTTTCAGAGCACGGCGTTGACGAATTTCCTGACTGCACAAGGGGTGCCGGGAATATCAGCGGCGGCCTACCTGACGAATGGTGTCGATACGACCACCGAGGGCATAGACGTCACCGCGCGCTATCGCCACGATCTCGGCGAAGCCGGGACGCTGACGACGACCTTCGCCGCAAATTTTAACCAGACGGATTTCAATAGAATCGCCGGTACGCCAGCTGCCATCGCGGCGCTCGGCATAACGACTCCCCTTGTGGATCTGACTCAGCAGGTTCGACTGAGCAGAAGTGCGCCCGAAGACAAGTTGACGCTCAACTTCAATTGGGTTCGTGACAAATTGTCGGTGAACCTCACCAACACGCGTTATGGCGAGGTTTCGCAGGTCGCGCTTACCGGGCGCACGCCGGCTCAAGTCGCCGTTCTGACGCCGGGCTACGACGTCGAACTACGGCCCTCCGCTCCGGGCTCTGCGAACGCCGACATCATTCAGACGTTTGGAGCTGACATCGTTACCGACATCGATTCGAGCTACGATGTCACAGACGAATTCACGCTCGGGCTTGGCGTGGCAAATCTGTTTGACAAATACCCCGACAGGCAAATCGCCTCCACGGCCGCGAGCGTCGCCGCGGGTACGAACGGTGCCGACAACGCCGGGATCTTTCCTTACGCCTTCATTGCGCCTTACGGCGTCAGCGGCAGGTTCTTCTACTTCAAGGGAAGCTACAGATTCTAACTCACAGCGGCGCTCTCCCTAACGCCGCGAGAAATGCGCACGGATGGGCTTCGGCGTTCTTGTGCGCATCACCTCTGGTGTTCGCACGTGAGTTAGCTGTCCGACGGGTTCGAAGCGATCAGCCTTCGGCCGAGCCGAACCGGTCTTCACACGATCGTAAGAGAAGGTCGCGCTCCTGGCCGAGAAGACTGACCAGCTCGTCGACAAGTTGTGAGCGCGCTCGGTGCGGCGGCAGGATCATGAGCGAGCGGAACGGAATGGCTGGCTCAAACGAGCGGGCGATAAGACCCTTGGCTTCATAGTCGCCGGATAGGAACACCAGAGAATTGGTCAGCCCGATGCCCAGCCCCAGCACCGCCAGTTCGCAGACGGTAGCTGCGAACGGGGTCTCAACGACAATATTCGCTTTCGCGCCCACAGCATCGAGGGCCTGGTCGAACCGGTTGCGTGCAGTGTCGCCGGGGGCAAGTGATATGATCGGCGTCCCGTGGAGCATGTCCGACGTCACGACGGCGTTGCGGGCCAGAATGTGCTCGGCCCGCATCACGCAGATGCCGCGAGCTGAAATGAACGGTATTACGATTAGATTGGAGGAGTCGATCTCGTCCGCGCACAGCCCGATGTCGTGCGAGCCGCTCGCTACCAGATTGCGGACCACGGCAGAGGTCGCGATCTCGAGTGTCACGCTGACCTGCGGGCGTTTGGTCAAGAAGCCTTTCAGCACCTTGGGTACAAACGACAAACCCAGTGCCGCCGAACTGGCCAGCCGCAGCGTACCCGTGCCGACCGAGCGGATTCTCGACACGGTCTGTCGGAGGCGATCAAGCCCGACATTAGTGTCGAGGATTTCGCGATGCAGGAGGTGCGCTTCGGGCGTTGCGAAAAGTCTAGATCCGGACCGTTCGAACAGCTTCAGCCGCGTGGTGTCTTCAAGGCGCTTCAATGCGCGGCTTATGGCCGGCTGGGAAATGCCCAGAAGAGTTGCCGCCGCTGTTGTTGAGCCGGTTTTCATCACTGCGGTGAAGGCCTCGATCAGGCTCAGGTTCATGACAGCGCAACCATATAACCAAATTGCATCCTGACATCAAAACCATGCAATTGAAACAGAAGCTCCGACCCCGTAGTCTGAGGAATAAGGAGAGAGGGGAGATGCACGACGAAACTAGGTTCATGAACGGATCAGACGATGAGGACGCGGACTTCGATAGCCTGGTCGTTCCGGTTCATCGGGCGTCCACTGTCGTGTTTGCCAGCGTAGACGCCTATCGGAGACGCCGGGAGGCGATCTACGACGGCTACTCCTACGGCCTCTACGGCACACCGACATCACGGGCCTTGGAGCGAAAGATCGCCCTTGTTGAGGATGGCGCAAAGACGCTGGTCCTGCCTTCGGGTTTCGCCGCGATCGTCGCGACCACCCTTGCATGCGTCTCAACCGGGCAACGTGTACTGTTTCCTGACAACGCCTACGAGACTGTCCGACCCTTTGCCCAGCATTTCCTTGCGGGGTTGGGCATCGACGCAATCTTCTACGATCCGATGGTGGGAGCTGAGGTTGCGGATCTGGTTACCGATGACGTCACCCTCGTCTGGGTAGAGTCACCAGGCTCGATGACGATGGAGATTCAGGATGTGCCTGCGATCGTGAAAGCGGTGCATGGGCGTGGGGCCAAAGTGGCGGCTGACAACACGTTGGCGACGCCGTTGCGGTTCAAACCCCTCCAGCACGGCGCCGATTTCTCGGTGAGCGCGGTTTCGAAGTATCTCAGCGGTCACTCCGATGTCGTTATGGGTTGTGTCTCCGTCAGTGACGAAGCTCTCTATCGACGGCTCAAGGACTATTCGAGGTTTATGGGCTATGGTGTGTCGCCCGACGACTGCAGTCTCGTGCTGCGAGGCCTCGAAACACTCGCCGTGCGGTTGGACCGAAGCGAAGCGACGGCCCTTGCGCTTGCCAATTGGTTCGCCGCGCAGGACTTCACCCGCGAGGTGCGTCATCCCGCCTTCGTCACTAACCCCGGACATCAGTTTTGGAAACGTGATTTCACGGGGGCAACGGCCGTCTTCTCGGTGTTCGTTCACGACTGGGCGGCAGCACAACTTGTTCGCTGCGTGGAGGCACTGAAGCTGTTCCCAATCGGCGCCAGTTGGGGCGGTACCCACAGTCTTCTAGCTTTTCTGGACAAGGCGCCGCCGCGAACAGCCGCGAAGCTCGAACACAGCGGCCCGATCCTGCGCTTCAGTATTGGATTGGAGCATGTCGAAGATTTGCGCGCCGACTTAATCCAAGGCTTCGCTTCGCTCTCATCGGGCCGCGACGGGCTGTCCTCACTGTTTCCCGCCAAGGAATCGATCGCATGAGCCAGATTGAGATCAAGCTTGCAATTGCGATGACGATGTTTCTCGCCATCGCGGGCTGCTCGCCCGGGGCGCCGCAAAGCGAAGGCATGGTTGCCAAGATTCAGGCGCGGGGCCACCTGAAATGCAGCGGCAGCCAGGGCATCCCGGGTCTCTCGCGACCAGACGAAAAGGGCGTCTGGCGCGGCTTCGACAGCGACGTGTGCAGGGCGTTCGCCGCGGCTGTTGTGGGGGACGCCTCCAAAGTCGAATTCACACCGCTCAACGCAGCCCAGCGTCTGCCGGCCGTGCAGACAGGGGAAATTGACGTCCTTTCGCGGACATCGACCATCACCTTCAGCCGAGACATGGCGATCCGGTTTGTCGCCGTCACCCTTTACGACAGCGACGCCGTGATCGTGCGCAAGAGCCTGGGCGTGCGGAGTCCAGCCGATCTCGATGGCCGCACGGTCTGCATGCAGGGGGGTGGAAGCCTCGTCGAGAACGCACTCAACGAGGTGGAGGAGGAGCATGGTATCAAGCTGACGCGCGTCTATTTCGACTCCACGATTACCGCCCGCGACGCGTACTTCGCGGGTCGCTGCGACGCATACGTGACGGACGGCCTTGCGGCGCGCAGCCAGCTGATCACCGTCGCCAAGAACCCCGCAGAGCACGACTTGGTCTTCGTCGGGCACTCGGTCGAACCCAATGGCGTCGCAATTCCTCGGGGTGACGATCGTTGGTTCGACGTGATCCGCTGGACCGTGAACCTGCTGATCTGGGCGGAGCAGAGCGGCATCACCCAGGCCAATGTCGATGATCGGGCGCAAAATGGCTCGCCGCTCGAAAAAAGACTTCTCGGCGGCGACTCCACCTATGGCCGCTCCCTCGGACTGGATCCGCGCTGGGCCTACAACGTCATCAAACAAGTCGGCAACTACGGTGAGATCTGGGATCGCAACCTTGGCGCGGATACGCCGATCAAGGCGGAACGGCGCTACAATCAACTCTATACGGATGGGGGTTTGCTGTTCCCCATGCCGTGGGACTAGGCAACAGTGTCGGTCCTTAGTGAAGACGTATCAGTCCCGCCGGCCAAGGCGCCGCCCGATCTGCGATCGATCGCAGCACAGGCTGTCGCCTTGGGCGTCGTGCTCGCACTTGCCGCGATTGTGGTGGCGACCACAACCGCCAACCTGAGGTCCCGGGGAATTCCACTCGGGCTGGAGTTCCTTTTCGACCCTGCCGGGTTCAGCATCGCGGAAACCTTGCTGCCCTACGATCCGGCCGACAGCGCGTGGTGGGCCGTCGTCGTTGGCGTCGGCAACACGCTTCTGGTGTCCGTGCTGGTCGCCGTTGCGTCGACTATCTTGGGCACGTTTCTTGGGATCGCCAGGCTGAGCGAAAACCCTTTGGTGGCCGGTGTCGCTCGAGTGTGGGTCGAAGGCGCGCGCAACACACCGCCCATCCTGCTGCTGATTTTCCTCTACACGCTTTGGTGGCAGGTCTTTCCTGCCGACCGCACGGTGCAACTGCTGCCTGGTATGCTCGGTTCCATCCGAGGCTTGGCGATCCCAACCCTCGTGTCGCCCTGGAGTCTGACGACGATCTTGCTGACAGTTGTGGCGGCCGTGGCGGTTTTGCTCTTGGGATCGTTGATCGCGCGGCGTCTGGACGGAAACATGAGCCGGCGGGGCGTCGTCGGCGTGATCATGGTCGCAGTCGCTGCACCCTTCATCGCTCTTGGCCTGGCCGCGGGATCGGGAAAACTGTCCATCAGCATGCCGATCGCGTCTGGAACGGACATATCCGGCGGAGCAACCCTTACGCCGGAACTGGCCACGATCCTGCTCGGGCTGACGATCTACACAACTGGCTTCGTGGCCGAGATCGTCCGTGGCGGCATCAATGCTGTGCCAAGCGGACAGTGGGAAGCGGCGAAGGCGCTGGGGCTCGGCCCTTCGCATGTTCTTCGCCTCGTGATCATCCCTCAGATGATGCGTGTGGTCGTCCCTCCGATGACCAGTCAGTACATCAACGTCGTCAAGAATAGTACCTTGGCTCTCGCGGTGGGCTACACGGATTTCCTGACAGTCATGGGAACGATGATCAACAAGACAAGCCATGCCGTTGAAGGGACTGTGATCATAATTATTGTCTATTTGGCTATCAACTTGAGCATGTCGGCAGTTCTGAACTTTTATAACTATCGCCTCGCGGTAAAGGAGCGCTGATTTGCGTCTAGCCGACACCCCCTTGCCGACAGTTTCATTGGGCGCGCGGCTGCGCGATCAAGCTCTTGGTTTGTTCGGTAGCCCGCTCAACATCACGCTCACCCTGGTTGTGCTGGCAGCTCTCGCCGCAATCCTGCCCAGTCTCGTGCAGTGGGCGATCATTGACGCAGCGTTCCTGCCCGCAACGCCGGAGACCTGCCGAGCCGAGACGGGCGCGTGCTGGAGTTTCGTCATCGCCAAGCATAGTCAGATCTTGTTCGGAATCTATCCGCCGGATGAGCGGTGGCGTCCTGCGTTGGTTTGTGTCGGCCTTCTGGGCCTGCTGATCTATTCTGTACGGCCGAGTGCATGGCGCCCCTGGCTTGCGGGTGTCTGGCTGGGGATGCTCGCGGTAGTCCAGTTGTTGATGGGGGGTGGTGAGTTCGGGCTCACCCCTGTGCCGACAACGCTTTGGGGCGGCCTCCCGATCACCCTCATCCTCACCGTCGTGGCGATCGGCCTGGGATTCCCACTAGCGATACTGTTGGCCCTGGCGCGTCGGTCCGATCTGCCGGTGATCCGGGTGCTCAGCGTCATTTTCATCGAGACCACGCGCGCGCTGCCGCTGCTGAGTATCCTGTTTATCGCTTCGATCATGCTCCCGCTACTGCTTCCTGAGGCGCTGCTGCCCGACAAATTAGTTCGGGCGCTGATTGCGCTGCTGCTGTTCGCCGCCGCCTACATGGCCGAAGTGATTCGCGGCGGGTTGCAGGCGATCCCAAGAGGGCAGTACGAGGCGGCGGAGGCGCTGGGGCTCGGCTATTGGACCACCCGCAGGCTCGTCGTCCTACCGCAAGCCATCGCCATCGCGATCCCGGCGCTCGCCAATACCATCATCGTGATGATCAAGAATACCAGCTTGGTGCTCGTCGTGGGACTGTTCGATCTGATCAGCTCGGGTAAGGCTGCCCTGGCCGACCCGTCCTGGAACTCACCCTCGGCTGAGACCTACATTTTTGTTAGCGCGATCTATTTTGGCCTTTGCTTTAGCTTCGGTCGGTTCGCGGACTCATTGGAAAGACGAAGCAAGGTGGCGCGTTGATGTCAGAAGTTTCCCCCCAGGGCGGTCCTGCCATCGAGATCAATGGCCTTCACAAATGGTTCGGTGAATTTCATGCGCTCCGCGGCGTCGATCTGACGGTCCAGACCGGTGAACGGATCGTCATATGCGGACCTTCCGGGTCGGGCAAATCGACCCTGATCCGATGCGTAAACCAACTCGAACGCCATCAACGCGGCTCGATCTTCGTCAACGGCCTTGAAGCGACCGCCGATCCCAAACGACACGAAGCCATACGACGGAACGTTGGGATGGTGTTCCAGAGCTTCAATCTGTTCCCGCATCTCACGGTTCTTGAGAATTGCACCCTGGCGCCGATCTGGGTTTCCAAGGTGCGTAAGGTGGCTGCGGAGGAGAGGGCCATGGCGCTCTTAGAACGCGTGCGAATTCCCGAACAGGCCAGCAAATACCCTGGTCAGCTGTCGGGCGGTCAGCAGCAACGAGTGGCGATCGCCCGCTCGCTCTGCATGAATCCGAAAGTCATGCTCTTCGATGAACCCACTTCCGCGCTCGATCCAGAAATGGTCAAGGAAGTACTCGACACCATGCTTGCGCTCGCCGAGGAAGGCATGACCATGCTGGTGGTGACCCACGAAATGGGCTTCGCACGTCAGGCCGCAGATCGGGTCATCTTCATGGACGAAGGAAAGATCGTCGAGACTGCAGGGCCGGCTGCATTCTTCGACGATCCCCAGCACGAACGTACCCGTTCATTCCTGGGTCAGTTGCTTCATTGACGACATACTTCGCATGAAGGCGCGTGGGCATCGCGCTGGCGCTCGGCCTTGCATGGACCGAACTCGACGATCGACATGCGCCTGATAGTCGAGATTCTCGGTCCCCATTTCGAAGGCCGTCCCGAAACGGGAAACGGGGAAGATCTCAGACGTCGCATGGCATATGACGCGCGATCTGCCAGCCGTAGAATTTACGTCAGAGTTCCGACGCTGGGCGATTGAGCCAGCGCGGATTTAGGCTAAGAACTGCGCATACCGACGAAGCTGAACGCCGATCCCGACTGAAGCCAATCGGTCAATCGTTCAACCTCGACGGCTCGATGATGTATTGCACGTTCGCAACGCTGTTCATCGCGCAGATATATGACATCCTGACATCCAGCTCACAACGCCGCAGATCTTCACAATGCTGGCGCTGCTGATGGTGACCTCGAAGGGCATGGCTGGCGTGCCGCGCGCGTCGCTGGTTGTGATCGCCGCGCTCTTGCCGACGTTCGGCATCCCGGTGGCGGGATTGCTGATCATCTTCGCCATCGACCAGTTCCTCGACATGGGCCGCAGCGCGACAAACGTCGTCGGCAACGCGGTGGCGTCGGCGGTGGCGGCGAAGTGGGAGGGCGAACTGCTGTTGAAGTCGGCGGACGACGCACCGGCGGCGTGAGGGCGATGGGGCGGCGGATAAGTCGCTGGGCGCGCGCCGGCATGTTTGCGCGCGCCGGCCTCGGGTCAAAAGGAGGGCTTCGCCGCCCGACATCACACATGACTTGATCGCGGCGCTCCAAAATTCGAACGCTCATGGCGCGGCGACGCGGCTACATAGCCGGCGGTCGCCGATCTTCAGGGTGTTGCCGGAACATACGACGGGCTCCCCGGCCATGACCAGTGAACAGAGCGCTAAGCGCACGCCAGAGCTGCGGAGCCGTCGGTCGCATGGCTCTCATATCCCGCGACACATTAGCTACACAACGCCCGCTTCCGGGAGCTGTCGCACGAGCGGCCGTCAGATGCGCGTCCTCACTGCTTCTGGACCATCGTGACGGTTTGGGGATCGCTCGCTGACTTCACCTCGAACGCGACTCGATCGCCGACGGCGATGCCGCCGAGCATGTCCGCGCGATCCGCCTTGAACTTCATTTTCATCGAGGGCCAGCGCAGTGCTTCGATCGGCTCGTGATCGAGGGTAATGCTGCCGGCGGCGGCGTCCACTGCGATCACGGTCCCGACGCTCCGAATGGGGCCGGCGACGGAGGTCGCCGACTCCATGCTCATGTCGGACTCTGCGTCTTTCGATTGTTGTTGCGAGCATGCGCCAGCTGCGAAGCCGAGCGTACTGACTGCGGCAATGGCGAGAATGACTTTCTTCATGGCGTTTCTCCAGCAGGCTTTTCGACGATCCGCACACGTTGCACGCGAACCTGGCGCGCGATGCTGCGGCGCCGGATCATCAGATACGCCGCAGGAATGAGAAAGAGCGAGAGCAGCGGCGCGGTGATCATGCCGCCGACCATGGGCGCCGCGATCCGACGCATGATTTCGGCGCCGGTGCCGCCGGTCCAGAGAATAGGCAAGAGTCCGGCGAGGACCACGGCCACGGTCATCGCTTTCGGCCGCAAGCGCAGCAGCGCGCCCTCGCGCACGGCAGCGACGATCGTTGCGTCCTCCATCGGCTGGCCGCGTTCCTCTCGTTCGCGCAGCGCGTTCTTCAGATAGATCAGCATCACGACGCCAAACTCAGCGGCGAGCCCGGCGAGCGCGATGAAGCCCACCGCGACCGCGACCGAGAAATCGTAGCCCAGCGCATAGACCAGCCATACGCCGCCGGTCAGCGCGAACGGCAACGTCGCCATGACGATCGCCGCTTCGTCGACGCGCCGGAACGTCAGGAACAGCAGAAGGAAGATGATCGCCAGCGTTATCGGAGCGACGATCGAGAGACGCTCGGTTGCGCGCGCCAGATATTCGAACTGCCCTGAGAAGGCGATGCTCACGCCCGGCGGCAGTTCGGCTTGCCCGGCGATTGTGCGGCGCACGTCGTTCACGACCGAGGCGAGATCGCGTCCGCGCACGTCGATATAGACCCAGCCCGACAGTCTGCTGTTTTCGCTGCGGATCATCGACGGGCCGTCCTCGACGCGGAGATCGGCCACTTCCCCCAGCGTGATGCGGAAGCCTTCTTCGGTAACGATCGGCAGCGATTTCAGACGCTCGAACGTATCGCGGACTTCGCGCGGGTAGCGCAGGCTGATCGGATAGCGAGCGCGTCCGGCAACGACCTCGCCCACGCTCTGGCCGCCGATCGCACCGGCAACGATATCCTGCACGTCGGCGACGTTGAGGCCGTAGCGCGACGCCGCGAAACGGTCGATCTCGACGCCGATATAGCGCCCGCCTGTGAGGCGCTCTGCAATCGCGGAGGAGACGCCCGGCACGGCGCGCGCCAGGCTTTCGATTGAACGTGTGGCGGCATCGATCGAAGCGAGGTCCGGTCCGCTTACCTTGACGCCGATCGGGCTCTTGACGCCGGTGGCGAGCATGTCGATGCGGTTGCGGATCGGCGGCACCCACACGTTCGTCAGGCCGGGGACTTTGACCACGCGGTCGAGTTCCTCAATCAGCTTCTCCGGCGTCATGCCGGGCCGCCACTCGCGGCGCGGCTTCAGCTGAATGGTCGTCTCCAGCATTTCGAGCGGCGCAGGATCGGTGGCGGTTTCGGCGCGGCCCGCTTTGCCGAAGACGCGCGCGACTTCGGGCACGGTCATGATCAGCCGATCGGTGAGCTGCAGGAGTTGCGAGGCTTCGCCCGCGGAGAGACCGGGCAACGCCGTCGGCATATAGAGAAGATCGCCTTCGTCCATCATCGGCATGAACTCGCCGCCAAGGCGCGAGAGCGGCCATGCCGTCGTGGCGAAAGCGAGCGCGGCGAGCAACACGATGAGCCGCGGCTTGCGCAATGTGAAATCGATGGCGGGTCGATAGGCCGAAGACAGCGTGCGGTTGACTGGATTTGCGTCCTCATTGGGGATGCGGCCTCTGATCCAGAAGCCCATCAGCACCGGCGTGAGAGTCACCGCGAGCGCCGCTGCCGCCGCCATGGCGTAGGTCTTGGTGAATGCGAGCGGCGCGAACAGCCGCCCCTCCTGCGCCTGAAGCGCAAAGACCGGCAGGAACGAAAGGGTGATGATCAGCAGGCTGAAGAAGAGCGGGGGCCCGACTTCCACGGCCGCGTCCGTGATCACCCGCCAATGATTGGCGCCGTCCGGCATCTCGCCGTCGTGCTCTTCGCGCCATCGCTCCAGATGCTTGTGCGCGTTCTCGACCATGACGATCGCCGCATCGACCATGGCGCCGACGGCGATGGCGATCCCCGAAAGCGACATGATGTTGGCGTCCACCCCTTGCGCGCGCATGACGAGGAACGCCGCGCCGACGCCAAGCGGCAGCGTGACGATCGCCACCAGCGCCGAGCGCAGGTGGAAAAGGAAGAGCGCGCACACCAGCGCAACGACGATGAACTCCTCGATGAGCTTTTCGGTGAGGTTCTCGATCGCGCGATCGATCAGGTCCGAGCGATCATATGTGGTGACGATCTCCACGCCCGCCGGCAGGCTCGGTTTCAGCTGCGCCAGCCGCTCCTTCACGGCCTGGATCGTGCGCCGTGCGTCGGCTCCGGCGCGAATGACAACGACGCCGCCGGCGACCTCGCCCTGGCCATTGAGTTCGGCGATGCCACGCCGCATTTCCGGGCCGATCTGCACCCACGCGACATCGCCCAGCGTGACCGGCGCGGCGTTTTGGCCGAGCCCCAGCGGGATAGCCCGGAAATCTTCAAGGCTGCGCAGATAGCCGCTGGCGCGCACGGCATGTTCGGCTTCGGCCATTTCGACGACCGCGCCGCCGGCTTCCTGATTGGCCGCCTGCACGGCGTCTGCGATCTGCTTCTGCGTGACGCCATACGCGGCCATGCGCTCTGGATCGAGCACGATCTGGTACTGGCGCACCATGCCGCCGATCGAGGCGACTTCCGCCACGCCCGGCACGCTCTTGAGTTCAAAGCGGAGCAACCAATCCTGCAAACTGCGGAGCTGGCTGATGTCATGGCGCCCGCTGCGATCTACCAGCGCGTATTGAAACACCCAGCCGACGCCCGTTGCGTCCGGCCCCAACGAAGATCGCGCGCTCGGCGGCAAGCGGCCTTGCACCTGATTGAGATATTCGAGCACGCGCGAGCGCGCCCAATAGAGATCGGTTCCGTCCTCGAACAGGACATAGACGAACGAGTCGCCGAACAGCGAATATCCGCGCACCGTGCGTGCGCCGGGCACCGACAGCATGGTGGTGGTCAGCGGATAGGTCACCTGATCTTCCACGATCTGCGGCGCCTGCCCGGGCCAGGTGGTGCGGATCACCACCTGCACGTCGGAAAGATCGGGAATGGCGTCGATTTCGGTGGTGCGGATGGCGAGCGCGCCGGCGACCGCGAGCGCAAGCGCCGCCAGAACCACCATGAAACGGTGAGCGACCGACCAGCGGATGAGCGCGGCAATCATCGCGACGCTCCGGTCTCGCGCAGGTCTTCCACGATGTAGCTGGCGCCGCCTTCTCGAAAGCGGAACTCGACCTGATCGCCGACTGTACGCGGCGGAGTAAAACTCCCTCACTCAGGCGGGTGCGTTTTGCACTTTGCGGGCGGAGTAAAAATACCTCGCCATTAATCCTTTCGGCCGTTTTGGCGGTTCGAGAGGCTGGGGATGT